>JADMIO010823387.1_pt1 | contig 76470 bp, 66 predicted proteins | sample 8958161 | NCBI WGS metagenome assembly JADMIO01 (sample SAMN16585339, study PRJNA669376) | soil metagenome | isolation source: Crop rotation soil | place: USA: Cullars Rotation, Alabama | collected 2011
ACATCTGAGGCTCCAATTGATAGCACACAGCAATCAAATGTTACTAACGCTCCAATTGATACTACACAATCTGAGGCTCCAATTGATACTACAACATCTGAGGCTCCAATTGATACTACACAACAATCAAATAATTCGGAATCCTCAATTGACACCTCACAGCAGCCAAAGTTGCATGTGGCAATTTTGCCACTAAAAAACCCGGTGGCAAGAGGCGATAGCCAAAACGCAACAATAATTGTTACCGATGAACATAATATGACAGTAGCAAATGCACAGATTGATGGAAAATTGATTTATCCGGGAAATAATTTTGAGAAAGACTTTAAAGGAATCACGGACTTGGATGGCAAATTTGCATATTCTTGGATTGTCGGAAAGAAGGGTGACACAGGAGCGCTCGTCATGGAAGTAGAAGTGTCACGACAAGGATATCCACCTGAATCGGCCAATGAATCTATTGAATTGTTAAAATCAGGTGAATCCTCCCAAATTGAAAATCCATTCCAAAGCCTCCACAGACCTTGAGGACGAACTTTTACTTTCAAGGGATTTTAATTCCAGATGCGAATTGTAATTTACCCTGGCAAACCCTTCAAATATTATGATGTTTAAAAATGCTCCTTATCCTGTTCTTATCAAAAGGTTCGATAAGGAAGAATTGAACAAGATCAAATTAAAAACTACTCACTCAATCGATATAAAAAAATTAAACCAAACTAATTTCGACTATCACAGATGGATTAACCCAAAGGATAAAGGGCTATACCATAAATGTAAAAGCCTACTTTGGTTGTACTATAATACGGGTAGCAAAATCAAAGTCATGTAATCCGTTTCTTACTATAGTGGTGTCCGTACAAGGTGAATTTGTATCCATGAAACTCGACCACATTACGTCACATGTTCTGCATTTATACTCGCCTGGGGCAACATCCGGTTTTATTGTTCTTTTCATATTATAATTTAGCACTTCCGCTATATCAGTCTTTATAACCATTCTAAATATAAAATAAAATGGATTAAAGGTTAACGTCGTGCGGGATATTCCAAGGATTTTGTTGGTGTTTTCAATCATTGTTTTTGAATCTTGTAATTACAAAACGATCTCTTCCTGAATAACTATTGTCAATAGAATTTACTGACCTAATTTAGTGAGATTCAAATAATATATAAATTTTAGATTTGAGTAACGCTATTTTAGTAACCTGCGGTGAGAGTTATCGTTTGTACTGCCTGATCAACAAAATCTGCATGTGCTGGTGTCAAATCGGTCTTTAATTGCCAGATACTATTCTTTGTTTGCAATGGGTTGAGTGTGGTTAACGAAACGTCTGAACCTGTCAATGCGGTCTTTGCGGTCTTTGAACCTTAAGACCGTGCAGAGACATCATACTTCACTCTATATCTGAAGGCCCTTGAAAAATTACAACCGGTCCGACGTCAAACGGACAGATTATTAATACCTATAATAGTAACTTCTAATTTATGTATCATAAAGTATTGACTAATTGACTAATCGCGCTGTTCTTATTTAATTCTAATTGATTAAAAATACTCCATTTTCATTAAAAACAAAAAAAATATTTTTGGTTTGGTAAGAGAGTTATGATAACTCGTTACCTGCCAGTTATCTAGTCTATGTTATGTCTGATTTAAGGAATGGCTCCAAACACTTCATCTAACACCTCATCTCCGAATACATCGTCATCACCATTAGCCGGAGAGACAAGGACGTTGGCGCAAGGAAATTGATTGTTGTTAGTAGAACTACCCATGTTTCCTATTTTCTCATATTCATTATCTGCCTTGCAACTGTTGTCCTGTTTTATCTCGTGGGTCCTTTCGTTACAGTTGTGGTCATCATTGTCTTCGCATTCTACCTTGTCAGCAAAAGCTGGTACTACCTGTGACACTCCGGTTCCTGTTAGCACTGTCAAGATTCCCGCAGACAGCACTATAAGCATTAACACATTTTTTGTGATCATGTTTGTTATCGCAAATTGATACTAAACACAGTATAAGTATATTGAGTAAAAACAAGTGGAAAAAAGAACCAGTATATTATTTACTCCGTTATATCGGAATTTACGAGCAGATGATTTAATGTCTGAAATAAAACGGAAAAATTTGTAGAAAATCAATACCAGACAGGCAAATTTAAAACAGGATTATCGGATGGCATGCGACACATTAAACCAATTTATTATATTTTGACCGTATTCATTCAATGAAGACCAACAGAGTTTGTGACTATTGTAAACAAAGTCGTTAATAAAACTCCAGTGAGCGAGAAGAAAAGAAAGATAGGTATGATCAGAGTCTATGGAATTTCGCCATTCGACTACTGAACTACTACCTTCCAAGTAGGATGAATTTCATGCCACCCCTTAGGCTTGTCCGTCACCCATGCGCCCCATATATGTACATGATCTCCTTCTTTTGGAAGTGCACCTACTGAGTTTTGATCTGATGGTACTATTTCTACAACTAAGAATCCATCTGTCTTGTCGTTATTCTTTTCGTTTGTTAGGAACTTAAAAGGTCCGTCTGGATTGAGGAAAAATTTGTAATCTCCATCATCCATCTTTTTAGTATGCATCACTGTACCAGTTGCATCTTGACAACCTGCCAATACTCTAAGGTCCTTGGAATTTGATGCTCCTGCAAGAACATTACCTGATCTGCATTCTGGCGCTGTAATTCCTTTATGTTGGGTTACAACGACTTTATCTTGAGATTCTATTCTTGTTTGTTCCTCTACTGAAATGGGTGGTTGATTTTCTTCTTCAGAAATACTTAATTCCAATTTTTGCTTATTTACAACGTTCACGTTCTGATTATTGGTCTGACTTACATTCACGTTCTGATTATTGGTCTGACTTACATTCACGTTCTGATTAGTTGATTGAGTTTGATTTACGTCTTGATTAACCTGGTTCTCAGATTGTACGGTCTGATTATTATTTTCACTAGATTGTTCATCGGACGTTCCAACCTGCGTTTGGTTACTATCTCCTAAAGTTGATCCTCCACCTGTAAGTTCGTCTGAAAGTCCACCACCTGTGGTGTTACTAATTTGTGACCCAACCTCGTTGCTACTACTGATACCTGGTAGATTATCAGTACTCTGCGTGTCCCCAGAATCTTTTTTATCTTCCGAGTTGTCCTGGATTGCGATTATTTTGGCTTCTTTATTAATCACCGGTTGAAATCCTTCAGTTTTAGAAATTGGGAAATAAGATGAAATTCCCTGCGCAATTACTAAAGTAAGTGACATTACTGCAATGACAATGCAAGAAAACTTACATATGTTCTTTAGATCTATTTTGACCATCAACGAGAGTTAAGGCAACATACTTTAAATAAGAATTATGGGCGCCTGTCCAATTGGAGATTTCCATACCGGGATTAAGGCCGGCCTCATTCCTCAACTGCTGCCCACTTCTACATTTCTGCATTTCTAATTTCAATTTTAAAGTCTTCGTATTGGAAATGGAGACACACCGATTAACATTTTTATATTTGTCTTCGACTTTTACAAAAATTATTACTTAGTATAACAGCAACCTGCGGGAGACCTACGAAAAGGAGAGCTTCAGCAATTGTCTATCGATATTAATTAAATATTTTCTAATACGCTATAATAATTCCTTCTTTAAGGGCCGCGAAAAGGGCTTTTTTGTTCCATGCTTGGATAAACTATAGGAAATTAATTTTAATTTTACCCTTCGATCTTTGGTCTAAATTTCTCGTTAAAATAATGAATGAATTCACTGCTCTTAATACCATGTTTATTAAAAGCATGTTTTTCTCCATTTCTAAAAAGTTCGTCTTCGGTACGACCTTCTATAATGTAATCACAATTCAGTCCACTTTCTCGACAAAAAACTTTTTTCATAATTACAGTAACGCTTTAAACTATAAACGGGTTAAAGATATACTAAGCGTAAGCTTTTGGATTTATTTATTTAATTATATCAATTACTTCTCTGTTCTGATTGAGTAGGAGCAGAAGGGCTTCGTTCCTTTTTTGTCCTTTCGGGTCAGTAAATTTTTTATAACTTATCGTCTATAGTACAATAGAGTTCATTGGAGACTAATGGGAGGACCGTCTCTATCCCGATTCACCATCAACATTGCCTCCCATCAGTTTACTTTTTTATAAATATTAGATTTATCATTTAATCACTGCAGTTTATGGTTTCAGGCATTACCGAATTATCTACCCGACGGGCTCTTGCTTTTTTCAGTCCCGAGGGCCATCAATCGTCATATTGTATTTCACCAGTAATAGGTGGCCGATCAATTATGTCCACCTGGTATACTAATCAAATTAGCAAAATAACATTTGTCCCACGCTCTGTTAATTTCGAGTCGGAAGAAATCTTATTTTGTAATTTATTATCCCCAACTGAGTACTTCTGGAAATTTAACGTCATAATCATCCAATTTCAATAAACCACAATATGATTTGCCTTTGCTGTTAAATATTCTCTCTACCGGAAGCCGAAATTAATAAGCAGGGTAATCAAAATTTAATGTAAATCATGGCTTGCCTTGTTTGTATTAAAACATCCAAGTGATGAGACACGACTCGTGTCAGGTGCTCCCCATGATGCAATAGTTAATTATTTATTTTCCTTTTATGATATAATAGTTCCTTCTTTTAAGGTCTGTGAAAGAGAAGGGGGTTTTTATCTCTCCCTCTGACTCTTTCACAGGCTTTGTTAATTTCTTATTTTGGGACTCGGCGGTTGTAACTTTTTTATAATTTATTGACTTAACTATATTGACTGTTCTCATTGATGGGAGGAAACAAGGGCTCTGACATCCTTTGATCCCTCCCATCAATTCAATTTTTATAATTCATTGACATGTGTACTTACCTATCAACAGAATCATTTCAGTTGTCGGCAATTCGTTCATGCAACTTAACGCGCTTACAAACTTGTCTTTTATATACAATTCAGTATCCAAATGGCGATAGATTGGATCCCTGGTAATAATAGACCTATTTCATATTGAGCATGTAAGGTAGATTGTAGATTGTCCAAGAATTTCCCAAAGGATAAGAATTATCCGAAAATATCCAGAAAAACCTATTTTTTGAAAATTTAATTTAAACGCCGGTTACTTTTGCAACGAATGTGTTTAAGCTCCATTTCGATAATACAGTATTGATTTTGTTAGTTACTTTAGTCCCTGCAGATCTTCAATTAAATAATACCTCCATTTTATTTATTAAAGTGATGCCAGTAGACAGCAACATAATTAATATTCGAATATGCAGTTAGTAACTGTATTTCACACCGCGAGAACTGGCGCTATTTGAGATAAGTCGAGGTAATTGATGCCTCTTGCGATTAACAGTCTAGTTCTGATCTTTCGCTGCAATCGCAATTGAAAAAATAAAAGGAATTTCTTGCGCGTAACTACTGACATCTAAAGCTTTCAAATTAATACAACTCGATGCTGAAAGTTTGTCTTAGATTTATTACATTAAGAAATTAAGAAATTGGCTTATTTTCTAAATACAAAAAACTTATTTACCGTCCTTGACAGTTTGATTAATCCTGTTGAAGCACCCCTATCATGATTCCTATTTCAGACCAATGTTCGGGAGGGCTAGAACACTCTATGTTTTTTTATTTATAGTATTAATCTCAATATTCCCATTCATGAATATTGCAAATCAGGTTGTGCAAAAGGTATTTGCCATAAATGGCACTTGTACTAATCAAAGTAATGTAACGAAAAAAGCGATGAATCAAACTTTAATTTCGAATCTAATGAGTCAAGGTTATCAGACAAATTTAACCACTGACAATCCGCAATTGGCGGCGATTGTTCAGGCTTGTTAGTGGAAAAAAAATTTAAAAGTTTGTATCGACGTCCTAGAACGCGGAAATCAGAATCAGGGCATAATTTTTGAATTAATATTTTTCCACCCAGGATTGGAGATTCTAATATCTATAAATAATAGTAAATATTGCTCTTGATCAATAGTTGTCAGGAAACACAAAGATCATAATTTTTGCCAGCCTTCTGATAATAGCTGTAGGATGTTCACTCAATTTTGCTAACACATATGCGTCAAAGATAACCGACAGCAAAGTTGTCATAATTAATTTTGATGACGGTCGCAAGACACAGTTTACTCACGCCAAGCCCATTCTTGACAAATATGGATTTAAGGCCACTTTTTATATAGTATGCAATTACGTAGACAATAAAAAAGGGTTCATGACTTGGGACGATATAGAGACTTTGAACAAAGAAGGTTATGACATAGGATCGCATTCAATGAATCACGTTCATCTGAGTAATCTGTCACAACAAGACATCGAGTACGAAGTGGGTCAATCAAAACAATGCTTAGAGGGTCACGGTATTCAACCTACAAGCTTTGCATATCCATTTAACGATGGTTCTAATAACGAAAAGGTATTTAAAATAGTATCAAAATATTATCAATTAGCAAGGGTAGGAAATGATCCCATTTCTTATTTAAATTGCGATGGATTGAAAATTCCCTCAATTCAACGTGATTGCAAAACGTATGCCGATACTCACCATCTTACGTATTTCAACAAATTTACAATAGGCGCATGGAGTCATGATTTCTCAAGAATGGTAAACTCTTATAACGACGATGGACAATTTAAGAGATTTGTTGAAATTGTAAACAGCCAAGATAAGTTTAATGAAGGTGGGCTAATTAATGGGATTCCCATTGTGATTTATCACCGAATTGAAGAACCTCACGCGATTGACTACAATACTGATTTAAAACTATTCGAGAAAGAAATGAAATATTTGTACGAAAATGGTTTTACTGTGCTAACAATGGCAGACCTTGCATTTGATGTTAAGACAAATCATGTATTTATAAAACAATTCCATGAGCCAGAAACTTCAGGAAAGATTGCTGGTGTCATCAGTAACGGTACGTCCGTGATTCAGAAACCTTTAGGTTAAATATTACTGTTAGTTCTATAATTGGTACCACATCCAGGTTTTTCTTTGTATGGCTTATGAGCGGTCGCTGCACAATTAGTTAAAATTTTTTGGCACCTTTTTCATTATATTTATCAATTAAATATCTCGCCTACTGGTTAAGGTTTTATAATTTATTGAATAGATCTCTCTATAGGTCGTTGGCTAAACACCACCGGGCGCTTGCCTGCGATACAACACCGTTCGCAGGCCCCACCGGTAATGAAAATTGTTCCCAAAGTATTTCCTAACCCAATCAGGATTCCGGTGTATAATCAAAATTATAGTAATAATCAACTACAGAAGAATTATTTTGTAAAAAAAATGATGGTTGATTAGTAGACGCCCATGCCAGACATTCCAAGACCTCCATGAGGCATACCGGGCGGACTTTGAGAGTTTTTACCTGTGGCTGCAGCAATTACGTTATCTATTCTTAGTATCATCGACGCTGTTTCTGTTGCCGCATTAAGAACATTTTCTTTTACTAGTAGCGGTTCGTATACATTTTTTAAGGTCATTTCAGAGATCTCTGCGTTTATAACATCAATGCCAAATTTGGGCTTTTGTTCTTTTGAAGTTTTCGAACGCAGCTGCACCTGGGTATCAATGGCATCCATGCCCGCATTTTTTGCAAGAGTCAAAGGTATAGACTCGACAGCATCAGCAAATTTTTCAGCAGCCAATTGTTCACGGCCGGGTAGCGATTCTGCCCACTGCCTCAATTGAAGGGCAATCGTCGCTTCAGGCGCTCCTCCCCCGGGGACAACATAGGGGTATTCTATGACGTCCTTTATGCACATAAGTGCATCATGTATGGATCTTTCTGCCTCATCAACTACTCTTTGAGAGCCTCCTCTTACCAGTATCGATACTGCTCGGGGTTCTTACAATCTTCAACGAACACCCATTTGTCATTCTCTACCTTTCTTTCTTCGACTAGTTTTGAATAACCAAGGTCAGCTTCGGTCAATTCATCAATATTGGTAACAATCCTGGCTCCGCTGGCCCTTGAAAGCTTTGCCATATCACTTTCTTTAACTCGCCGTACCGCTAAAATGCCGAATTTGGTAAGATAGTGCTGTGCAATATCATCAATGCCTTTTTGACAAACGAGGACATTGGCCCCCGTTGAGACAACTTTAGCTACCATTCCTTTAAGGAGACTGTTTTCTTCATCCAGAAATGATTTCATTTGCTCCGGCGAACTGATACTTATTTTAGTGTCAAACTCGGGTTTTTCTATTTCCAATGGAGAATTAACGAGCGCAATTTTTGCTTCCTCAATCCTTTTAGGCATACCCGAATGCGCTACCTCTTTGTCTAGTACAATTCCGCGTATCAGCGAGGTATCGTCGATGGCACCGCCTGGCTTCTTGTTTACTTGAATATTATCTATATCCACTTTCAATTTGTCATCACCTACGTTATCTGCGGCTGATAGAATGGATTCTACAACAATATCAGACAAGTGCTTGGAATTTGCCGATACCATTTTAGAAGACATTGATGTTTCAGAAATCTTCCTGAGCATATCTTTGTCGTCGGGCTTGACCAATATGGACACATCACGTAGAATCTCGATGGCCTTTGAAGAACATTTTTTATAACCATCAACTATTATACTCGGATGAACATTTCTTTCGATGAGTTCTTCTGCTTTCTCCAATAATGAGCCCGTGATTACAACAGATGAGGTCGTCCCATCGCCCACTTCATTGTCTATTGACTTTGAAACTTCAACCATCATCTTGGCAGCCGGATGCTGGATATCTATCTCCTTTAGAATAGTGGCGCCATCGTTTGTGATGGTTACGTCTCCCACTGGAGAGACTAACATTTTGTCCATCCCTCGGGGACCCAGACTAGAACGTACCACTTCTGCGACCAGTTTGGCGGCTGTGATATTATTTTTCTGCGCGTCTTTATCTTTAGTTTCTGTGGTTCCTTCTTTTAAAACAACTATAGGGACTTGTTGTTGTTGTGCCGACATACAATTCACCTAGTTTATTAATTTAATGCTAATAACTATATTTATTTTTTTCTTACATTATTTCCCAGTATTAAGGGCATCCTTCCATTGCTTGGATAAAGTATCCTTTTTGGAGTATACTTTGTTCCACTTCCAGGGGCGCCTGTTGAACATGACAGAACTGACATTCTTCTTGTGTCATTTTTTGACCCTCTTCTCCGACAGTTTTTAAATATTCTTTTCCAAATTTTATGGCCTCTTCATGTGGAGTCACGGATTCTACTATTACATCAAAATGCATCGTTTCTCCATTCTTTTTGGTTACATATGTATCATAAACTGCGCATTGCATAATCATATTGCGGCAAATCGGATATTTAATTTTTACAGTTTTTATTTTATTGGGGTCCTCTTTTGGGACTTTAACTGTCATCCTCTATTAAGGATTAGACCTACCAATAACGCATATAAACAATGAGATAAATAAATATGAATTATGGCAATGGACCTGTTCATATTGCAGTCACAGAAATTCAGTACTGACGACATTGAAACGGTTCTGGTATGCTCCCATTGTGATGAGGTATTTAAAAAGAAATTCCCTCTGGCATTGGAAGGTCAAATAACAGAGTTCAAATGCCCCGTGTGTGGGAATACAGGCGATGTCGACCTGCCGTATAAACCAGGCGAAGAAAGAGTACGACTCGACGAAGATCTGGCCGACGTTGAAGATGAACAGTTGCTTGAAGAAGAGTTTGAAGAAGCATATTAGGTAAAAAGCAGGGCCCCCACATTGTCAAACTAACGAATGCAATTTTGCTGTACTGATGTTTACCTGTTTTATGATAGATATCGAAGGCTTAGAACTTTTTGAAAGGCTATAATATCTTTAAGAACATATGTGAATTGTATTTGGGAGATATTGAAAACGAGCTCAATTCAACCCTAGATCGTTACCAGAAAAAACAGGACCAAATTAGGGAATCAGAACGCAGAGAATTAGAAGACCACATAATACTGGAGAATGAATTCAAGGGTTTGTTTCACACTGTAGTTGGGCCATTAATGACATCAATGGTAAAGTACCTCGAGTCAAGGGGCAGCGAATTTAGAGGTTCGTATGTAAAGCTGAGTCCACACTTGGCAAAGATAACGCTTGTTATTAATCCATACAGAATACAAGAAGGAAGCGAATCGGCTGAAATTGAGTTCTCCAGAAAGGGAAATAAGCTAAAAATCAAGAAAACTGAAAACAAATCCAGCCAGGAAGCTCTCTTTGAAAAATCGGATATAAACCCCCGTTTTGTAAAAAGAATTTTAATCGATTTTGTAAAATCATACTATACAGAAGGACCGGTGCAAGCCAACAACAAATAAGTCGAAGCAAGATATATTTATACGAATTTTTTATGCTAGTTGGTATCCCGTGGGAGGTTGTTTATGGTTCCAATCGCCACGATAAGAATCCTCCCACAGGAAAATGGGTGGACGAATTGTAAGTTATATCGTAAAAATGTCATAAAACTTTTTTGGTTAGTATTTCGCCAATTGATAAGTGCGTACCGCTATTTGGAAAATCAATCATTAGCGGTACAATTTACAAGACTTCTTCAGTTAATTAAAAACGGAGAATATAAAACAAAGCTGGGTAGAAAATTTTTCGGAAATACTGTCTACAAATGTTTATGAATATTGTCGCATTATACATTGAAATGTCTTTATTTATGAAACGAAATATTATTTTGATTATCGCAGCGGCCATAATAGCTTGCAATGTGTCTATTTTGGGCCAGACCAGAGCTGAAACAGGGGAAGGAAACGATGTGTTCAAGGTGATTGTGACACTGTTTGGAATGACGAACTCTACAAAGGACGTTTTAACTTTGGTAAATGTTCAGGACCAAACCAAAATTAAATTGTACAACGCTGACAATCCTGAAAACGCGGGACTGAATAAAGTATCATATACGATGACGTTTCCTGGTATACAGGTGCAAGATGGTGAGCAGTATACAGTCTGTACCATGACAACTGAAAATTTTGAAATGCATTGCGATAAAGGAAAAAATTCACCGCTTAACAGACCAGAATTTGTGGATGTAGATCTTAGTGGCAGTTCCGCCAAAGGAGAAAAGAAAAAGGACTAGTTTTTTTCGATCTTTCTTTTTATCTTACCGTTCCGTTGAAAACAAAGGCGTATTCCAAAAGGGACCGGTAGGAAAGTGAAGTAATTTTTAAGTGTAATGTCATACAATACCTAATGGTGGACCCTACTAGTACGTGTAGCAAGATAGATTGGCTACAGGGAATAGAACAGACTTCATTTGTTCTGATCTGACCGCCGGCAAAAATACAAACCCTAAAAACCCGATGGAACGATTAGAGTGCAACTAGTATGATCTTCCCATCGGGACTGAATGAGTTTGTATGTTGTATAAAGTAATGGAGGCATAGAACTTTTTTTGTGATGGAACAAAGTAAAGCAAGAAAATATTATATCCTATATAGACTATATAAAATCATGGTCGTAGGTGATCTCGTCGGAGAAATCGCATACTGCAGTGACTGTCACCAAAAGAAAAAGATAGCACTAGAGTGGAGTAGAGGAACAGCTAAAGACGGACAGATTTATGCGCCCTTTCTAAGATGTGAAAGATGCGCGTATCAAGTGATGAATGATCAAACATGAAATAGGTTGAGACAACGCTCTAAAAAAGTCGCAAAAAGAAGTCTAATGGTTGCGATATTATTTTATTTCAACTGTCATGCAACGTATCAAAAAATGTAAAAAATATTTTTGAAAAATTTTTAATGCACTTGGAGTCCTAACGGTTATATTATATTTTGACGAATATGATTTATGGATGTCGACTCTTCATGTCTAAGTTGTGGCCACAAAAGAATGGAACACAATCCGGGGAACGATTCTAGATGCCACAGCCCTTATTGCCCATGCTTAAAATTTAAACCCACAATATTGGAGAGTTACAATGACTGAATCTGATGAATGTATACTCTGTCACCATACCAGGGAATTTCATTTAGACAGTAATGAGTGCATAAAGTGTCATTGCACAAATTTCAAAGAAAGATTTTAAATCATGAGCGACAAAGATTGATCAAGTCTTAGTAAAATAATCATTGCCCTCACACAATGTTAGAAAAATTAGAATTTAATTTGAACTCCTATGATACTAACGCTTATTCCCAAATCTTTTCTTCAAAGGTTATTTTTTTGTTGAGTAGAAAGTTACCAAGCGACGCTATGGAAACTGCCATTACCAACGACATTGCGTAAGGAATGTTAGAGGCTTCTACAAACACGTAAACTAACGATAACTGAATAGCTGCACCCACTGCACAAATAGCCAAAAAGAGCACATATTGCCTCAGGAAATGTTTAGGAGAAAAATCCCTATCTTCAAATGTCCATAATTTATTTAAAAGAAAATTGGAGGTTATTGAAAGAATTATGCCAAATAAAGTTCCGTGCATATACCAGACATTTGGTACCAATATTGATAACAAAAATGAAGCAGCATAATTTACGACAAGACCGCTTGCCCCTACAGTAAAGAATCGGCCTGCCTTCGACAGAAATACCTTCGAGCTTCGATTTTTTTGCCCTTTGATATTTTGATGGCTTTCCAGATTTGATCTTTTACCGTGCTTGTACAATTCCCAAACATCCCTACAGTAGTTCAATATCCGACCGAAATCTATGTTCCGAGTAAGCAAAGTATCATGTTGTTTAATGGGAATTTCCATTACAGTGACTCCGTTATCGCTATTGTGGTTATTTTTAACAAGTATTTCAAGGAGAGCTTCTTTCCTTTACCCTCAAGTTTAAAATCTTGTATGACATGGCGTGAAAATGCAAAGCAACCCGACATTGGATCTTTCACGTTCTTAATTTTCAGTCCATATTTGGTTATCAGTCTTGCAGTTTTGCCTAGCGCATTACGTACAAAGGGCAATTTGCGGATACGGGCATCCTTGACATATCTTGAAGCAATAATAATGAAATGGGGATTCGATATTAGTGCTGTAATAAGTTCAGGTATTATCTTTCTTGAATATGGAACATCCGCGTCCATGACCAGGATATATCTGCCGTTTGACAATTCAATACCCCGCATTACTCCAGAAGCGAATTCGCCTTCAACCTTTACATGCAATATTTGCTCATTGCTATATGGTTCATAATCACCAGTAGATTCTATCGCTTTATCAAAATCCCGAGTCCGTGTTCCACTATTATAATGGACGACAAAAATTTCCTTGTCTATATAACATTTACATACTTTGCTAGTGAGGGAATAAGTTAAATGAGTAACTCACGAGTAACTCATGAGTATAATTATGATATTCATTTTCAAAGGGATCGGTGAAGAGATATGACAAAATTATGGAACTGCGAACTATGTTCTTATGCTTCATCTCGAAAGTGGAATTTAGTAAGACATTACGAAATAATGCACGGTCAGAAAATGATTTCTTCACACAATAATTCTCCCAAGAATGAATTCATTCAAAACAAAGGGAAAAACAAATTAGCAGACTTGACAACATCTTCGTTCTCTGACCCATGGTTGAAAAAGATTCAAGAATTTGGTAAAATGCAAAACATGATAGCAAATTCAACTCAGACTTTTGATAGAATTAATAATTTGCAGTGGCAAGTAAATGCACTACAACAACAGATCGGTTATTGTCGAAAATATATTTCTGATCTGCTATCGTATTACCTATTATCCCCAAAGAGGTCAATAGAAGGAGTCAGCGGTCACTTCTGCAAAAAATGCTGGACTTTAGGATTGAAACCCATTTTTAATCTTGGTTATGACGAAACAATGGAGTCTAGGCACCTCTGTAATGAAGCGGAAGATCGAAGAAATTATCAGAATTTCCAAGTTTCGAATAACATTCAGAACCTTGATCATTGGACCGTTGGAGTCTTCTTGGAATATATGAAATCAAACACGCGTATAGGACAGCATATTATTTCAAAAGACGTTACAAAGGCGTTTGACGATTTTAATCAGGTATTGACTCCTGAAATTACTCAGCGGATCAATGGAGTGCCTGACAGATACTACAGTTACTCTTTAAAAATAAGTGATAGGATAGTCTGGTTGAATAGATCAATCGAAAATTTAGATAAGGAAATACTTTTGACACAAGACGAATTAGCCGACTTCTTGATTAGGGTCAAGTCCACATATGCAATATTTGAAATATCAACCAAAGAAAAATTCCGGCGCATTTTTGTTTTCCTGACCCGGAATTAATGCAATGTTTAGCATCCCAATGATTTTGCCAATGAAATCTATGATGCAAAGGTCAATGATTATACATAATCAATCCATCATAGAATGATTCTGCGATCATTAATTATGTTATGACCGGGACCCCCGAGTCTAAAGTAAAATCAGATAGTATCTCAAAAGATAACTATCCTTCTTACCATTAACATCGTTGAAAGCACATGTCCATTACGCATTAACAGGATTTTTATGGTCGTCGCGAAATGATTTATTAAACTCCAAAAAAAGAAGAATTAAGTGAAAATTGAAACCGCACAAATATTATAATCAGTTGACGATTGAATATCAGGCGTCATAAGAATACAAATACATTTTTAGCAGTTACGTATTTGAAACTTGTGCCTGGCCATATCCATCCTGTATCCGGAAGCCAAGATATAGCGTCCTACTACTACAATTATTTCACACAGATCCATACCTGGGATGTGTTAGATTCAGTCATGCGCATCTGTTACTGAGCAGAATTAAAGGAAAGATACAGGACCTGTTTTGAAACAGAAAAATCAGTACCCGCAAATGCGTTTGCTACCTGCTCTGAAGTCAGGTCATCGTTCCATATTCTGACCTCATCAACTTCACTCGTAAAGAAGTTGCCCGGTGGAGTAATCCTGGAATTAGCACCTATCCTTACCGGCTTTGTTCCAGTGTTTTCAGGTAAAGCGCCTGACAGTGCTTTTGTGGCGACCTGAACACCATCAACGTACAGCCTGAGAGTAGAACCATCATTTGTTACCACAGCATAGTGCCAATGACCATCACTATATGAGTTGACAGAAGTAATGTACTGATCTGCGCCTGCACTGGTTTCAAACCCGGCCTTTACCTTCTCGGCGCTTGTCATCCATATCCCATAGTTCATATTTTCTCCTGCACTGTCGGTGCCCAATCCACCTTTGTTTACCATTATTGAGTCAGTGGCAAAGTCAGTAGAAGTCTTAAACCAGACTGCAACGCTGAATTGAGTTAGTCGCAATGATGTAGAATCTGGGCTATCCTTGTAATTGGCACCTGATAGAACAAGGACTGGTGCATAATCAAAACCACCAAACGCCATATACAGGACCTGTTTTGAAACAGAAAAATCAGTACCCGCAAATGCGTTTGCTACCTGCTCTGAAGTCAGGTCATCGTTCCATATTCTGACCTCATCAACTTCACTCGTAAAGAAGTTGCCCGGTGGAGTAATCCTGGAATTAGCACCTATCCTTACCGGCTTTGTTCCAGTGTTTTCAGGTAAAGCGCCTGACAGTGCTTTTGTGGCGACCTGAACACCATCAACGTACAGCCTGAGAGTAGAACCATCATTTGTTACCACAGCATAGTGCCAATGACCATCACTATATGAGTTGACAGAAGTAATGTACTGATCTGCGCCTGCACTGGTTTCAAACCCGGCCTTTACCTTCTCGGCGCTTGTCATCCATATCCCATAGTTCATATTTTCTCCTGCACTGTCGGTGCCCAATCCACCTTTGTTTACCATTATTGAGTCAGTGGCAAAGTCAGTAGAAGTCTTAAACCAGACTGCAACGCTGAATTGAGTTAGTCGCAATGATGTAGAATCTGGGCTATCCTTGTAATTGGCACCTGTTGCAGTAAAAGATGGAGCGTAACTATAAACAGCCTTTGGCTGTTCTACATTTACATTCACACTAGCAATGTTACTATCAGCTGTACCATCATTTGCTTTAAACGTGAATATATCGTTGCCCAGATAGTTATTTTCTGGCGTATAAGTTCTGCTTGCTACTGTTGTACCAGACGGAGACAGGGTGCCATGCGAAGGTGGCGTTACTATAGTATAGGTAAGAGGATCGTGGTTGGGATCTGAGGCTGTAAGGGTAAGGGGCTGCTGTGTATTCTTTGTGACGGTCATCTGTTGGTCATTTGCTATTGGTCTATCATTTTGTACATTAATGCTTACAGTAGCAATTTCGCTATCAAGAGAACCGTCACTTACTTTGAATGTAAAACTGTCAGCACCTTGATAACCCATCGCAGGAGTATATGTTCTTGAAGGCCCCGTACCTGACGGGGATAAGGCGCCATGTGAAGGTGGCGTTACTATGGTATAGGTGAGAGGATCGTGATTGGGATCTGCAGCTGTAAGGCTAAAGGACCTTTGCGCGTTCTTACTGACGGTTATTTCTTTGTCATCTGCTACTGGCTGTTCATTTTGTACGTTAATGTTCACAGTAGCACTGTTGCTATCAAGAGAGCCGTCGCTTGCTTTGAACGTAAAACTGTCAGGTCCGACATAGTTTGCAGATGGAGTATAAGTCAGGCTAGCACCTGTTTCAACTGATATAGTTCCATGCAAGGGCTCAGTTAGAATCGAATATGTGAGAGGATCGTTGTCAGGATCGCTTGCAGATAGTGTTATGGATTCAACCGTATTCTTGCTTACAGTAACAGATTGTTCTTCAGCAATTGGAGCAGAATTTTGAACAAAATATTGGCTAAAATGAGATGTACTTTTATCAACTCCACCATTGGTAATGAATCTTCCTTGCAGCTGTTTGGTTGCAAAATTGGCGTCTATCAATGTGAAACCATAGATTGAATCATCTCGAAAGTGGGCTGGCTGCGGGCTCGTCGTCAGCGCATAATGTGATTTGCCTCCGGCCCCCGACACGATATATTTTATATTATCAATAGTATTAAAGTACTGGATATTGTGATTGTGCCCCTGAAGCACCAGGTCAACTCCATATTGTTTGAATAATGCATGATAGGCATTAAATTGTCCGTTAGTTGAATGCTGACATGTACAACTTAAAAATGGCTTATGTACCATCACAATTTTTAGTGGAGCGTTACTATTTTTCAAACTATTTTCAACGAATTGGTACTGTGAACTTGATGTGGCGATGGGTGATTGACTGTCCATCCCTATTAATAATACATCGTCTGTTCTTTGTGTTCCTATGACATCAAATGTCTTGCTGTAGTATCCTGTAGATGGTATTCCAAAGTAATTTATCAATTGGGCTCTAGCAGAACTTGTTCCGTCCTCACTATCGTCATGGTTTCCCACAATAGCCTCGTCTTTTGAGGCCAGTTGAGAAGTCTCTGATATAAAGCAATTTAAATCAGAGTCAACATAGGATAAATCACCAACCCACAGTACCAAAGAAGGGCTCTGATTAATAATTTGGTTAACTGTGTTCTGTCCGTTACTGGAACAGGATATATCACCCGTTGCCGCAATCCGAAATACAGGATCGGCATAAATATTCGAGATCCCTATAATGGTTCCACAAACACACGTGAGAAAAATTATTCCTATTACAGATATTAACAAAGACACTAACGACTTCACCTAGACAAGTTTCACAACTTTCGTATAACTTTGGGTTAAAAATAAGCAATCTGGTACAAGCATCTAAGTATACTGTATTTAATATACACTTAATTCACTGTGAAAAATGACAAATCCAATTATTGAAAAACCATAGACAATGGAACATCTGTCTAGAGGAGTGCTCTTTTTTATGATAACTTGAAAATAAAAAGTCGTACTATGATTATGTCTTATATTCGGCTGTTCGGCCGTTTAGCATTTAATAAAAATTTGAACATTATGGTTTCTTCGTTTAAGAAAATCACAGAAAAGTACTTGATGCAAAAATAATATTGTAAAATATCCCGCCAATGTAAAAAAGTACGGAAAAAATATTTCAAGGGTAGCTAAAAGAGAGTTCCATATTTAACAAGTTTAACACGACGAAAAAATGGCTCTGGAGTAATTCAACCGTACCTATATTGCCCGGTAAGAATGCTTGCTACAGTCGTCTTCGATTTTTATGTTTAAAGCAACCAGTTACAGTCACCGACAAATTATTGATGATAGATTGGAAACTGATAGATTGGAGGGCTATTTAATACCACTTGAAGATCCTTAAAATTAGCCGAAAAAATCATTTACCTTTTGTCCAATAAAGGATTATGCAAAAAAATGCGATCGGAGGGATAGCAATGGTTGGAAGAAAATTCAGCGGGAATCCATATATTGTTGCAATAAAAGATTTCCCGAATAATCACAGGGAACCATTTACAGAATATATTCAAAAATCCAGACCTAGGTTCATATAAATTAATAGCGAATTTAACTAAAAGATGCTTATTGGGATTCTAGGTTTCATCGCACTCGTTTCTTCACTCTGGTCAGTGTTTGCTGGTAAGCAAACTTTATTATTTTTTGCTTTACAATAACTAAAATGGAAATCAAAAGTATCATAATAGATACAGCACTTATTATGGTTCCTTGCATAAACCATTTTTGTGGCTCATATTCAATTACCACTCTGTAATCTCCAGTTTTGTTTATGTAAAATCCATTTGTTAGTCCGTATAAGGGAATACTACTAGCTTTTAATTGATGACTTAAACTATTATTAGCACTATTAGTACTCGTGCTACCATATACAGTATCAATATGCGCCGCCCATAGTGGATCATATGATTCTGCAAATGATAACATGAATGGTCTTACAGCGTTATGTATTTTTACAGTGTATTTGGTAGGGTTTATCTTCTCATATTTCACAATTTGCGCTGGCGGACTTGAATTCGGACTTGAATTAGCCTTTAGACTGAAAGCATCCTCTATGGTATGAAATTCGTGCACGTTATCGAATTTTAGGTTTGGATTTATTTTCTCCACAGGATATATAGCAACGGCGTCTATATCAGTAGGCGAATCAGAATATATTTTGAGATCATAAAGTCCTTTTGTCAGGCCAAAAACATTATTTGAGTATACCCATTTTAGAGCGGTCATGTTATTCCTCAAGGAGAAATTTCCAATCGGAAAGTGATTTTCTGTCGTATCACCATTCATAGTGGGTTCCACATTCATATTCAAAAAGGTGCATGTTTCGCATGTTTTTGCCCTAATCCCTATTGTGTAATTATTTGTGTTTATTATATTCAATTTCGTATGTATTTCGGATTTCCCATCCAAAGACAGTACTCTTCCATTACTTGCATTACCGCCGTATCTTGTAGCATTTTCAGATACATCACCTGAATTTCCAAATGCAGCTATTATGGAATAAGAATCTACATCCTTTCCACTAACATCTATTGTATAATCATATGTGTGATTCCCTTTTACTTGGTATGGAATAGTTCGTGTTAAATTGTAGGAATAATTTACTTTTGTTGTTCCTTCTAAAGAAGCATTATTGTGCAAAGTATATGTATCATTGTTAATGTTCTTATCTAAAATATCACCCATTGTGTTTTTTAACACCCCGGGAAATGTAATTTCTTCGAACTTGACATTGTCTAGAATATAACTGCTTGGCATAGGGTTAGATGTTTTAGATAGTACCTGAAATTTAATGTACTCTGCGCCTTTTGGTGGGATTACAAATGAATCAAAAGTATCACTAAACGTTCCATCCTTTCCATCCAAAATGTAGTGTTGCGAATCTGGAATTTCCCTTTGCTTGGCATCAAAGAAAAGAATTTTTGAATGTAACTGAAGTACATCCTTTGAAGTTAGCTCCAATGATGCATTATAATATCCTTCATCAGATATCGGGACAAAAGCTGAAGAGATGGTATCCCATCCATTCTCGCTAGCCGCTTTAAGATTCACCTTGAGTGAGTTCGTATCACGACTCGTATTGCTTGGTACAGTTAAAGTTGAGATAAAATCCTTATCAAGGTTTAACCAATCTGTATGTCTTAACGATCCTAATGACACAGAGCGCCCACCTCGCTCAAAATCTGAACTAAAGGTATCATAATTTTTGGGTGTAGGACTTATTTGTACGTCATTTACTGAAAAAAGACCAGCTAACTTTGATTTATTCGACTGAAATTGCAACGATACTAGATCTGAGTACTTTGGTACTGTAAAGTGTCCTGTAATCTTTTTAGAAAATGAACTGGCATTATCATTCTTTTGATTACTCAAATAGACTAGTGGGCCTCCAGCCTTTCCTTTAATATTATTGAAGTTTGTTTCGGCTTCTAAAAGGTAAATTATTCGAGGCTTTTCCTTTAATAGGACTGAAGTTTCCTTCATTAGTTTATCCATCTCGGGGACAGGAATTAGCGCAAAAATATTTACCGCGTTAAATCCGCCTACATTTTGTAGTGTTATCGTATGTCTTTGATTCGTTAATTGCATGTTTCCTAATTTTTCCCAAACAAAGTCATTCGATATTTTGTCAAATGCATTAATTTGCGTCACAAACTTATTATCTACATAAATGTTCATCGGTCCTCCTTTTTGATTCATAAAGTATCTCATGAACAAGAAGAAATTGTTTTCTTTGTCGTTCCCATATTGCCCAATATTTTTGAGATCAATCGGCATTGATATGTTTGTTATAGCCTTTGTTTTCACAATTCCTTTGCCGTAATCAAAGTCCCAATTTTCTATCCCAAGGCTATTTAAATCTGGGTGAAATGCTCCATGAATTGGATCTCTTGTTCCTGATTTTGACCAGACCTTGGTCGGATCGTTATTAAGAGTATAGTCAAAAGGAGCTAAAATATACTTATTATCAACATTTGATAAGGCAAATTCGTCGTCTGACAAGGATCTATCAACTAGTAACTCGCTAAAACCATTGTTGAATAAACTCCTATCAACTGGATGGATATCATCCAGGAATAAAAGCGATGATTGTACTGGATTGAACGATGGAATTGCACTCATCGATGATAATATTTCCAATCCTCCAATAACTCCAATATTCCGATTCGGAATATTGACTTGTCTTGGTAATGTATCGATTTCATTGTTGCTAGTTTTGAATATTGTAAATAACCCAATATCAGTGATATTTTTAATATCATTCAAATGATACATTTTGTTGAGCAGTTGTAAGCTATCTTTATCGTCTGTTTCTCTTAATGCATTCCATGAATCGTTGTGAAATATAACGTAAGAAGTACCTAGTGGATTTACAATGTTTCTTATAGAATTAGATCGATTTTGCATAATTACATCTACCAAGTACTTATAATAGGTACTTGCGAGCGGGTAGTATTCAGAGCTGTCTATATTCGGTTTTATAGAATTCATTTGATAGATATTTTGAACGTAGCCACCCTTATCCCATTTGGTCTCTTTTATAGGATATGGAATAAAATAAACCTTATCTGTTTTTAATTTAGCCAGATAGTTATTCAGTCCGTCAAAATCGCTAGGTAACACAATGGGTTTTAGCGGATCCATACGAGCCTTATAATAAGGATAGGATGATACAAAAATTGAAACCAGCAATAAAACTACGAAAATACCTGAGACCACTAATTTCTTGTTGTCATGTTCCTCTTTTGGTATTTTTCTCAATAGTTTATAGCATACGAATCCTATTAGGAAAGAATAGGCAAAAACTGCAATAAAGGCCCATTTTTCAGGATCCCTGAATACCCATACAAATTTTGAAATTATGGGAATATTGAGAGCGATGCTATAATAGTCTAAGGGAGCATTTGTACCCATCGAAAGGAAAATAGCAGTTAACGCGGATCCTGCAAATGCTATTGAAAACTTAATTGATTTTTTCAAAAGCAATGATGAAAATGCAATTAATGGAACTGTAAATGTGGAAACAATCCAAAATGAGTTAAATAACGGTAAATTGGAAAATTCAATCCCAGAGTCCAACCAGTATGCCATAATCCTAAAACTATTTACAAAATTACTTTCTCTGCTTAGCAATTCCAGACTTTCTCTTGTTAATTCATATGGTGGATTAGGTACTCTTATCTGGGAAGACAAGGTATAAGGATAAATCCAATACATATTTACCAAACTATAGAAACAAATAATTAAAAGCAAAGGTATTAATAATTTAGTAACTTGTTTTTGCCTCTTATAGAGACCATTAATTACAAACGCGATGAATGTGCAGGCAAAAATAATTCCATAGAATATAACCATATGTGGCGTAATTGAGGCAAATGACCAAATGAAAGTGGATAAGAAAATATATTTCAAATTCTTTGGAGTCTTGAATGAATAAAAAATTGCAACGAGAAAGAGAGGTAATATTGAGTAACCTATCCAAAGATACCAATGATGGATCCTGTTAAAGGACCAAACATTATAGGCATAAAATAAACTCCCAATTAATCCAGATAATTTCAGCCGAAAGTCTGTAATTGGAATTCTGTATCGGAAGAATTTCAAAAATGAGAAATAAAAACAAAATGAAGAGAGTAGGAATCCGGAAACTATCATAACCTTAGTTGCCAAATCCGAGTTGAAATTAATGAGGTTCAGCCCATACCATAATCCGATAATTGAATACCTCGCAACAAACTCAAACCCGTCTCTACTACCTTTATCGACCCACATCCACAATTTATCAGCTGCATAATGAGATGTGTCCAAGTACGGAAAGTCTCCTGCTATCGATATGCCATCATGCAATAGAGGAATCGAATAGATGGATAGTGGAATCAGTAGTGTAAGATACAGGTGGTTTGATATCCACCTAGTTACTTTACTGTTCAGGAAATATTGAACAAAACCCATTATTTTCGAATAATGCATGCATTTGCACTGTATTAAGCTTTAAACTATGTATCGCAGATATAGACTTTTGTTTACCGCCTGTAATAAACCATTTTTAGTTATTTGCCAATTGTAGAAGAATTGCTAATTTTTATGGAACTCGAGTTGCATTCTGACTTCTTATCCGGGAATCATATAGAAGTCTCAGAATAAAATAGCGAGATTCCTAGTAAATGGTAAAATAGATGTGATTATAGGGATTTCGCTACAATAATGTATACACATTGAAAATATTATTACTTTAGATAAAAACCAAACAAATATGCAGGTGCCTTTAAGAGTAATAGAATAGATGAAAGAATCTTATTTTTTGATATTCCTCTAGATCGTCTCAATCGCATCTTTTTTGATAGTAACGAATTATAATGTCCTGTTTTTGCAAGCATACGATCCGATTTTCCGTATTTGTGATTCTTACGCCAAAGTTGGAAGAGACCTTCAGGTTCCATATGACTTACAGCATCTGGCAATACTTTCACTTTTTTTGATATATGCAGAGATTCATAGTAAATGATTTTATCTTCTGTTGATGTGGCAAAAGGTAAAATGATTTTTGGAATTCGGTCAAATGCCTTTTCTAGTACAGATCTTCGAAAAAAACGCGGTGCCAAAACTCCCCACATCGGATCTAATTGAAGATCTGCATTTTTGTGAATTAATTTCCTATCTGCCTCATACATTTTTTGGATTAAGGTACCTGCCGTAAATGGCTTCTCTTCAAGACAAATCATATCACAGTCTTTCATCAATCTTACACAATTTTCAATACAATCTTGCTCCAATATTTGATCCGAATCTAGCATAAGAACATACTTTCCTGATGCTTTCGCAAGTCCCAAAAATCTAGAACCTAGTGTTTGCCACTCCGATTGAACTACCGTGATACCATTTCTTTTGCACAATGCTACTGTACCGTCAGAGCTGTGCGTGTCAACAACAATTATTTCAATGGCTGAATATTTTTGTATTTTAATCGAATCTATGCATTTCGCCAAAGTTGTAATGGAATTCTTGGTGGGGATTACAACGGATACGAGTTCAGCATCCAACTTAAATTGTAATTCTAAAGAAATTGCTCCTATATATATTAAAATCGATATTGCATTTATCCGATTGGACTAAATTCCCCAATAGAAATAAGATTGGATACATTTCCACACGTTAGTATCATAAATTAGCACGTATTTAGGCCCATGACACTAGGAATATTCTAAATTCACGGTTATTTTCTCAATCGCTAATTCAGTTAATTATCAAGCACGTCATTATCAACATTCTCGGGCGTAAAGCTTAATTTGGGTGAAAATTTCTCAAACATGTAAAAATAATGGGTTATTTGAAGTAGTCGATGTCTACATTACGCTTCGAATTAAAGCGCAATCCCGATTCAATCTAAAATTATGAAAAATAATTCAGGAAACTATATAATTCCTAATATTTCCCCTCAAATGTGATGATGTTTCAGCTTCTTGTCCTCATCACGCTAGCAATGTTTTTTCTCATCTTAAATCATGTTGCGGCCGTTGATACACATTCCAATTCCAGTAATCTTGAGTGGTCTAAAAAGGATCAAGAATCCTCTTTTAATGGCACCGGCAAAATATGTGGCAATAGTACGGAATCAAAGTATTCGATTAATCAGGCAATAAAGAACTTCAAGTTAAGAGTTTCAGAAAATAAGACTGCAGATGTCATGATGAATATCAAGGTAGGAGTTTACGACTTGAATGGCAAATCTGTAGGGCAAATGAAGGAAACAGCATTGAAATTAGCAACAAACAATGGGGTTCCATTTGAAAAGAGAATTGTACTAAATTTACTTTGCACTGACAAAGTCAATCAATTCTCAGTACGGGAAGATTTGTTAATTAGTAATGAAAACTTGACATTTACAGGAATCTCAATTTCTTCCTACGATCAACCAGAATTTAAGGATCGAAATTTTACGTCAGAATTAGTATATCAAGGTCTAGATTTTCCAACCAGCATGGCATTTTTGGGTCCGGATGATATACTAGTTGTAGAGAAGAATAAAGGTACAGTACAAAGGATATTAAACGGTAGCATTCTGAGTAAACCACTATTAGATCTTAACGTGGCAGGTTATGCGGAAGACGGGTTAGTAGGTATTGCAGTGTCAAATGACACGACGACAAGTAAAAGCCGGTTTGTTTTTCTATATTTCACTGCGGCTCAAGGTACTGATTCAGCAAATCAAAATAAAACGCTAGGAAATCGGCTCTATAGATATGAACTTGTCAATAATCAATTGATTAATCCTAAACCAATATTGGAGTTACCAACTAGCTACAGAGGTATTCACAACGGGGGCAAACTGACTATTGGTCCGGATAACAATTTGTATGTTACCGTTGGTGATATTGGGCGCGGTCATTGGAATGTTCTAACCGACATACAATCTCAAAATAATAAAACAGGGAGTTTTCCAGATGGAACTGGTGGTATTCTGCGTTTTAATCTTTCTGGTGAACCAGTAAGCCAGAGCATTCTTGGAACCAAGTATCCATTGAATTTGTATTATGCGTATGGTATCCGAAATAGTTTCGGACTTGATTTTGATCCTGTTACTGGTAATCTATGGGACACAGAAAACGGAGATCATAATGGTGACGAAATCAATCTTGTCAAGCCCGGATTTAATAGTGGATGGAGTATAGTGGAAGGTATGTCACAGTTAGATGGAAAATTCAACTCCAATAAACTTGTCGATTTTGATGGCAGAGGAAAATATAGTGATCCCGAGTTCGGCTGGTATGCAAAAAATTCTACGACTGCCGTTGCACCTACATCTGTAAAATTCATTAGTTCAGATCGGTACGGAAGTGAATTTAAGAATGATTTATTGGTGGCCAACTTCGATCACGGCCATCTTTATCGCTTCGATTTAGACAAAAATAGGTCTAGTTTAATACTGAATGGAAATCTATCAGATAAATTGAGTGACGGAAATGATGATAATTTAGATATCGTACTTGGCAAATTTCCTGGTGGAATTACAGATGTCCAGATGGGGCCAGATGGGTACATTTATGTACTTTCATTAAGTGCCGTGCAATTTGACTGTGACAGAGACGTAGCAGGGTGTCTTATTAACGGTGGAATGAAGGGAGCGATATTCCGAATTGTTCCCGCGAACTAATGTTTAAAACATTTATGATGGAACTTTATTCACCATTAGTTTCGGATATCATAAGTTTTAGCAAAAATTCAATTCTGCACACCAATATTTTAAGTTCAGTGTATGAGAAAAATGAAGGCACCGTAAAAAGAAAAAAGTATAAAATCATTCTTGATGACAGTAACTATCACAAAACAGATATTTTGTTAGTAATCATGAATTAAAAAATTAGTAAGTTTTTGACCAAAGTATATATAGAATAAATTGCTTTATTCTGAAATATCCCATTTTGCCGACACTACACTCAATCTTAATATTGTTAGCGATAATTTGTTGCTTAGTTCTATTACCGATAAATTTTGGGGGTGGAAAAAGTATATCGGGGACAATTAAAAATGATAATCTTACTGGAACGCAGGAGAGTGATTCGATAAATGCAGGACGTGGGAATGATACTGTTCGTGGTTTCCAGGGTAATGATATAATTAATGGTGAAGTCGGTAATGATGCAATCGACGGTTCTCAAGGAGATGATTATATCACAGGTGGAAAAAATAATGATACGATACTTGGAAACTTAGGGGACGATCAAATTGAAGGTGATACGGGAGATGACAGACTATATGGTGGACCAGGAAACGATTCATTGTTTGGTGGAACGGGTGATGATCTTCTAGTGGGGAATGACGGAAATGATAATCTTTTTGGAGGTCCTAATAATGATATACTAATAGGGGGACCCGGAATTGATTATTTTGATTGTGGTTTGGGAAAAGATAGGGTTGCGGATTTTAATTTCACAGAAGGGGATGCAAGCTCTGCCAATTGCGAACAATAATACCTTGAAGTAAAATTATCTCAAACATTCAATTATTATTTCAATTAACTTTTCATTAATTTTTCAATTGTTTCAGGAGTAAGATCATAGATTCACATAATATGCGACCTAATGTATTATGTTAATAAATTACTTTTAAGGAGATTAAGCTCATAAACCGATTAAAACAGTTTCAAATATGTTCAAGATAAATTTCGTGAGTTAGAACATTAGAATGCCTTTTAAAATTTGTCTGTCCTTGTTCTTTTAGTTTTACTAATAAGAAAATATGATTTCGAGTTACCTAAAGTCGGACTCAGGAGGAATCTTAAATTAAGTAATCATCAGATAGATTACAATTTTATATTACAGGAAATAAAATAAGGTAATGCGCATTTTATGGTTTAATTGGAGAGATATCAGACATCCTGAAGCAGGAGGCGCCGAGGTACTCACACATGAAATTATGAAAAGATTTGCAAAATGTGGCCATGAAATGACACTATTTTGTCCAAAGGTAGAAGGTTGTCCAACAGAAGAAAAAATCGACGGAATAAATATTGTGAGAGACGGAGGTAGATATACCGTATATAGTAAGGGGCGTTCGTACTTCAAAAAAAATCGAGAAAAATATGATTTTATTATAGATGAAGTTAACCCAAGACCTTTTCTTAATCCTAAAATCCTAGACGGAAAGCCAACGCTCGTATTATTTCATCAAATGATACGTGAAGAATGGCTTTATGAAATGTCGTTCCCTTTGAATTATTTATGCATGTTTTATGAAAATAGGTGGTTAATTCCCTATAGAAGTACCCTAACCCTTACAGTATCTAAATCCTCCAAGGAGGATCTTGGGAATATTGGTTTCAAGAACGTCAAGATAATCCCCATGGGAAACAGCATAAGCCCATTAGATGAAATTTCGAAAAAGGAAGATATTCCTACGGTTACATTTATTGGCAGACTAAAACGTCATAAATTGCCTGACCACGCTGTAAAGGCATTTGCCCTAATCAAGCATGAGATACCATCTGCCCGCTTATGGATAATAGGAGATGGCTACATGCTGAACCGTTTAAAGGAACTTGATATGAAAGATGTGACATTTTTTGGACGAGTTAGTAGTGACGAGAAATATGATTTGCTTGCAAGATCTCATTTGGTTTTGGTACCCTCATTAAGAGAAGGATGGGGTCTAATTGTTAATGAATCCAATGCCATGGGGACACCCGTAATCGCTTACGATGTAAATGGTTTGAGAGATTCTGTAGTACATGGTACCAATGGTTTACTGGTTGCGAGTAACAATCCAGAGAGTCTTTCCAAATCAGCATTGAAACTCCTAGAGGATAAAACAGCCCTAATGAACCTAAGTAGATCGTCATTGGAACATTCCAAGCAGTATAGTTGGGATAAGACTGCGGATTTTATTTTGGCTCAAATTCAACAGGTTTTAGCTCATTAGATTTCTATTATTGTCTTAAATTATCAGTCCTGTGTGTTTGACGCATGTTTGAGGAAAAAATAATCTTTGTTAATTAATCGAAAACTTAATCTCTTCTGAATTAAATTTGACTATTGCTATTCGATCCATATGTTCTATATTTCTTTGTTTAATTTTATTGCTGTGTGATAGAATAACAAAAAAAAGCTTTTCCAAAATGCTCTCGCGTTTCTTAGTATCAGTATACTTCCCACTCCTCCACAACTTATGTGTTTTGTACCAGATTGAAAATAAATCCAACATCATAGCATTTATTTCACGAACAATTCTAACTTTTGATCCTATACCCCAATGTTTCCAATTAATAGGGACTTCTTTTATCTTCAGTTTGAGTCGGAAGGCGGATATTATGAGATCAGTGTCGAAAGCAAAATCAGGTATCGTGATTTCTTCAAAAAGCACTTTAATTTTGTTGCTCCTGAACAACTTTAGCCCGCATTGTGGATCATAAATCGGTATCCTAAATAACAATCTAAATAATCTAGAATACATGTGAGATAAGAATCCCCTATAAAATGGTCTTTTCACAGAAATTAAATTTCTATCTATTAACCTAGAACCAATAACTATATCATAATTTTCGATATTGGCCAAAAGCTTTTCAAGTTCTGAGGGGTAAGCAGAAAGATCAATGTCCATATAAGCCATGTATTCTTTAAGCGGAAAGTTCAATGCTGCTGCCAATATTGCTCCTCCTTTCCCAATTTTGGCATCAACACTAATGAGTTTTATGCGACGATCTGAGTGACACATTCTCCTTACTATGGAAACAGTTTTGTCAACACTGTTATCTTCTGCGAGAATCAATTCAAAATCCCAATTCCTTTTGGAAAAATAATCTACCAGAATCTTAAGATTGTTTTCAATTATGGTCTGTTCGTTATGCACCGGTAAAATTATTGAAATGCTGATATGAGATTCGTCGGCCGCCAACCTAGTAGTTAGAAGATCTCAATGCAATATTAATTCTTTCAATATGATTCATCTGTGCGGCAGTACTGCTCCAATATTATTGTGAAACGTAGCTGTACTTGGGAATTTTTGCAAAGACAATGTTTAAATGCAACCTAGGTTTTTTCGTGAAGAACCACGCTTGATTTAGGAGAAATGTTTGGTATTGTAAAGATCTTTGAATCTTTATCCATCGACCCAGATGAATCTTCTTCCAATGCGACAGAAGTAAGAAATGAACAGTCCTTTACTTCCTCATCTGACTGTATTGTGATTTTAGAACCAGTTTGTACTATTTTCACGCGCTGTATCCTTTTGAACCTGTCAATTAACGTGCTAAAGTCAATTTTCCAACCAAATGGAAGTTCGTCAAATGATTTCAATACACTATTCCAAGTCTTAAATAATTCTTTTTTTGTGATAGTTGAATTCCAATCGTAAAAATAGGCATGATAATGATTAAGTATACAAATTGGATTTCTAAGAGCAGAAGAAGCATTTATGAGTGACCTGGTTAACTCTAAAACTGATTCAGAAGATCGTAGATTCAAAAATCTCTGTATAGGTAATGACCAGCAAATGTAGTTGTTTCCTAAATAGAGATTAACTGGCTTCATCAATTGTACAGTTGATTCCTGTGAATAAGCATAGTTTTTACCCATCATGATTTTAAACCCGAAGTTTCTTATTCTTGTTGGGAAGTATTGAAATCTTAAAAACTTGTCCACAATTGTGTCTCTATAAACAGGAATCATACCTAGATGGGAAACTAATTCCAAATTCTCTCTGGAAATATCTTCTCCAGGAGGTACGAAAAATTTTGGTTCCATTCCAAAAACTTTTTGCAGAATTATATTTCCCTCTGAAACTTTACTTGAGCTTCTTGAACTTGCAAACTCTCCCCTATCAAACTTGTCATAATCATGACATACCCCATGTTGAAGAATCTCAACTTGCTTATTTTGTATCTTATTTTTCAAATACTTAATCAATGATTGATTATCCTCAATTGAGTAACAAAGCCCACTCTTGCGTGCTTCAGGAGGAACGCATACATCGCTTATTCCTTTTTGTAAAGGAATTGTAGAAAGTCCTATTTTAAAACCATCGGACCATGCCTTGGAATATATTTGTTCTAACATTTCTGATTTTGTGAAAAAATTAATATCGTCATCACGGATTAGTATTGGAATTCTTCCACTAGGTCCCAATAATGGACGAACCGTCATGACACCATATCCTTCTATCCTCGACGGTGACTTCTTTCACATTCTATAAAAATACTTGTTTGTAAACACCTAAGATATCTGAGAAATGTTGCAGATAATAGTAGATTGATTTAGGCCATTTAATGAGTGCAAGATCGTATGTCGCTATAGGTCGCTATTTCTTTATTTGTAAAACTTTACTCTTTGGAAAATAACTTCGTTATAACTATCTTTATGACAATTGTTTGATTATTTAGAAAATCTAGTCAAAAAATAAGATATAAGACCGAGCATTCCGGAAGTATATCTGACTACTTGATAAATTATGAATCCGAGCATAAGAGCAGGATTCTCAACAAATTTATCTAGATGTCTAAAGTACGTAGTTCTGAAGGGATTTACCTGCCTCATTCCTCTTCTTCTATTCTTTTTCAAGAATTTGCTGACAAATTTTCCATAATAGTAATTTTTTTTTGCAACTTCAATTAATGATTTATATTCTCCCAAATGCATCTCCTTTGAGTATATTTTCCCTATTGCATACCGTTCAATTATGCGGTTATGAAGATCATAGTCTTCACCGTAACTCAACTCGGGATCAAAACCGCCAAGTGAAATAAAGATATCTTTACGTACAAATCGTACCGCAACATTAAGATCGTCAGAATCATACATGTCCCGTTCGAACTTCCTTACCTTTGCCCAGAAACTAACAGAGGGATCTGATGTGTTATGGATAAGAATGGCTCCAAAATCATTAGATTCTGCTAAAGTAACAGCTTCCTTCACTACGTTGGGATCAAGCACAAAATCAGAATCTACTCTGTATACGTATTTACCTGAAGCCTTTCCCACCCCATAGTTTACCTGTGTACTTCTTTCAGGATTAATCGTAAAAATGGAACTAGTAAATTGTTTTGCTATTTGTACAGTGTTATCCACCGAAAAATTATCCACCACAATAATCTCAATATTTTTGTATGATTGATTCTTAATGCTATTGAGGCAAGGGATAAGTGTACTTGAAGAGTTCATGGTTGGGACAATCACAGAGACTAGAACATCTTCCAAGAATAATATTTCTAAAAATTAGTTAATATTTAATCTTTGCACATTATGTCAAATTCGTAAAAGATAGATTAAGGTGTTATATCAGAAAAAACGAATATTGTGTCCAATTAGGATTGAACAGTCTGGTAATGAATAATCAACTAGTAAGTTCTGAATATTTTCAAGATTACTAACTACTTTCTGCGAAATTCACAATGGCGGTACATGAATAATAGGACTTGACAACAATTTGCATGTTACTATTTGCAATATTGCTCGTGGACATTTGAATGTAAGTCACATAGAAACTGAGAAAAACAAGATAGGCCAATTGTCCTGCGAGCCATACTTCGCAGTATATGACGCCTTGAAAGAAAAGATATACAGAATGGTTCTTCCAAATTAGATTATTGCCGAATGAGTATTTTTAGGACATGTTTAGAATTGGATTCTTATTTGCTGCGATGTACATGTATACTAAACCCTTTTTGGCAGAATCAATTTCTGCGTGGGATTTATTGTCAAAATAATTTTTGATCTTGCCTTCTTTCTTCTTCAGTATATGCTTGTAAAAATAAACCAAAAAATTAGAAATAATAGTATTCACACCCCCGCGAATAGTATATTCATCTATAAATAAACCGCAATCGGTGACCAATTCCAGAAATTTTTTCTGGTCATAATGTCTTACACCTCTCAATATGAATGCCGGGTCAAGTACTTTAGATATGAAATGATTTGTATACACTGATAGTAATAAAACACCCTTTGGTGTTAAGGTAACGTTAATCTCTTTTAAAATATGTTTTTCAGATCCATTTGGAATTTCCTCAAAGACACCCCACATGCAAATTAGATTGAATGTTTCTTCTCGAAAGGGCAGTTCTAATGCTGAAGCAACAAGGAACTCTGTATTTTTACAATATCTTTTCGCAATTTTTACTGCGTTGATATCTAGATCCAATGCAAAACAACCTTTGCAATCTATCAGGCGAGTGTAGCTGCCGATTCCACATCCTATTTCCAAAATCATATGATTGTTTCCCAAATATTTTTTACTAAATTTTTGACTGAATCTGATTCGTGGTGTATCGCTTGTAGGGACATTATCAAAGATAGGGTTCCATTTAGTTGCAACAGGATTGTTTGGCATTTTGATGAAAATTAACCCATCGAATAAAAATACATTTGCATGATTGCCAATATGATTTCAATTTGATAAAAATAATAATTAATATCTAAGATGAAATACTACTACTCTTCGTAATATGTCACTAATCATCCTCCTGTTAATAGTTGCGCTAGGCCTGTCCGCTTTTATTTACTTCGAAGGAGTTAGAACTAACTTCATATATGCCCAGGACAATGAAGGGGAGATATTACCGAGGGTTAATGATAGTCGCCTTACCGTGGAACGTGTCTATACAGGGCTCAATGAATCAACGAACATGGCATTTTTGGATACCAATGACCTTTTGGTTTTGGAGGGTCAAAGTGGAAAAGTACAAAGAATAGTAAATGGACAGATGTTGGATAAGCCACTTATAGACATGAATTCATACTACCAAGATGGTCTTCTGGGTATTGCCACCAGTCGAGAAGCCAATGGTTCAACTTATGTGTTCTTGTACCTTACTGAGGCTCCAAAAAAATATGGCACTGATGTAGATGATGAAGAGGAAGCAAGGCAAGTAAATCAATCCCTTGGATACGATCGCGAGGGGGATCGTCTCTACAGATTTGAACTTGTGGGTAATCATCTTGTCCACCCTAAAATGCTCATTGATTTGAAAGGAACTAATCAGTCGAAAATTATTGGTGATATGCATCACGGGGGCGAAGTAGTAATTGGCCCTGACAAGGCAGTATATGTCGTAGTTGGCGATCTAGATGGATGGAAATACGAGGGCGGCAAAACAAAAGCACAGAATTACCAAGATGGAAAAGATCCTGACGGAAGAGGTGGTATTCTCAGAGTTACCCAGGATGGTAAGGTAGTTGGTCAAGGGGTGCTTGGAAGTACCTACCCGTTGGATTTATACTATGCCTATGGAATACGAAACAGCTTTGGTATGGATTTTGATCCTGTAACTGGTAATCTATGGGATACTGAAAACGGACCTGACTTTGGAGATGAGATCAATCTTGTTGAACCGGGATTTAACAGTGGTTCTGAAGTTGTGCTCGGAGGCATTTCTACAGATTATGACAATCTGGATAATTTGGTTGATTTCAATGGGAAAGGAAAATATAGAGAACCTGAGTTTTCATGGATCGTTCCTGTAGCGCCAACCGCTATCAAGTTTTTTAATTCTGATAAATACGGACCAGAGTACAAAAACGACATATTTGTTGCAGATAATAACTATGGTTTTATTTACCACTTTGATTTGTCAGAGAACAGGACGGCACTATTTCTAGATGGCAGATTGAAAGACAAGGTTGCTAATACTCCACCAGAAGCTGAGGACGTAGTCTTTGGACGCGACTTTCCTGGAATCACGGATTTACAAGTTGGTCCTGATGGCTATCTCTACGTACTTGCAAGTGGAACAATATTTAGAATTGTTCCAAACATCGATGGTCGTTAAAGTCAATAGAAAAATCTAATTTCACATGACTAAAATTTTAGGTAATTAGTGTCTGTGGATTTATACCAAAGATACAATAATAGTTGCGTTAAAAAGTCAATGTAATATAATAATCAGCACTATACCAGTCCAAGGAAAAGTACGCGTAGACCTTATTTACTTTACAGATCGCTTAGTCTTAACAACCAGTTTTTTTAAATGAATCCAGTTTTTATACATGAAATAAATAATGATCATGGCTATTAATGCCACCAAACTCATGACGCTCGCATCATTTAGCCATTTTTGAGGTTGATATTCAATTGTTAAAATATAACTACCAGTTTTATTAATGAGAAAACCATTAATAACTGAATATAATGCCATACTGCCTGTCCTAAAGTTATTATTCTTATCATCAGGATTACTAGTGCTATCACTCACTGCATTTGCTATCCATAGCGGATCAAATGATTCAGCGAACGATAAGATATACGGTTTCGATGCGTTGGTAATATTAATCGTGTATTTTGTAGAACTAATTTTCTTGTAATCGGATATAATTGCAGTGGAATTAATTCCGCCATCCAATGGTTCTGGTTTTGAGTTCAGTAAGTAGTTATTTTTTCCATTGTCTTTTGACGAGCTATTTTCCTCAGGTATAGAATATACTATGATTGAATCCAAGTCCGTCTGTGAATCTGCGTAAACTCTTATCTCATGTATACCTTTGGTTAGAAAAATAGAACTATTTGCAGATATCCAGTTTAAATTATTTCCTTTACCTTTCAAGGAATAGATTAAATCAGTCTTGTTGTGATTGTCGCTGATTTCTTCCTTGTTTGGGATACTGAGCTTTACGTAGGTGCAGTTCTTACACGATTTTGCTCTTAGGTTAATCATGTAATTCGATGATTTTACTATGTCAAGTCTGCTTGAAATCTCGGCGCCGGGACTGAGAGACAAGACTCGTCCATTGCTTGCATTATTACCAAATTTGGTACTAACTACGACGTCCTCAGAATTTTTGTAAAGGGCAGCTGTTGAAAGTGAACTAATATTTTCTCCATTAATTGCCATCGCATAATTATAGGTATGGTTTTCTTCTACGGGAATTGGCTCTGTTTGCAAATAAATGTGGTTTGGATCAGGTTTGCCATTCTGATTGTCCGTGTAATTATTGCTGACAATCGCATCTCTCGAATTATCATCCAGGAATATACTCGTGATAGCAGTGTTACTGGTCTTTAGGTTCACAGGGTTAATATTATCACTGAAGTTAAAACTACCATTGAAGGTAACCCTGGAAGGAATTATTTCTTCTAGTTTTACATTGTCCAAGATATAAGCGCTCTTTGTATTACTGTTCGGTTTAACCCACACCTGTATCATAACATATTTTGTCCCAACCGGAGGAGAGACATATTTTTTTATTTTCTGATTAAAACTTCCATCTTCCCCATCAAGCACATACTCATATTCTTTTGATAACGCACTATTCCTAGATGAATCAAAAAAATAGATCTTTGAATGAAGTTGACTTACATTTTCTGCTTGAAAATCAAGACTCAAATTATAAAATGCGTGGCCGTTGACAGGAATATAATCTGTAGAAATCACTCCCCAATGTGTAAAGTTAACTTGCTTTATGTCAACTTTAAGACTATTTCCAGATGAACTGGTATTTGTTCCAGAAATTGAAAGTATGTCACTATCTTTATTCATCCAGCTGAAATATCCAGTTTCCCCTTCAACTTTTACGTCTCTTAGGGTATAAGCGCTATTAGCATTTGCGTTAGGTTTCACCCAAATTTGCAATTTTATGAATTTCGCCCCCTTTGCAGGTAACAAGCTGTTTGTGAAAGATTCTTTAAATGTCCCATCTCTGCCGCCAAAGACGAAATTTGAGCCTAATTCTGTCTTGTTAGAATCAAAATAATAAACTTTTGAATGCAATTGATCTACGTTATTAGCAGATATACCCAATGTATAATTGTAATAAATGTTACCTTTCACAGGAATATAATCGGTAGAAATAACTCCCCATTGTGTAAAGTTGGCCTGCTTTATGTCAACTGTTAAATTATTTTTTCCAGATAAACTATTATTTGCTCCAGAAATGGAAAGTATGTCTTGATTATTATTTAGCCAAGCAATTTCTCCTGAAAGGAGATCTGATGTATGAGAATTCATTTTTCCTTCAAAATCAGACGTAAAGGAATTATATTTCGGACCTATTGGCCAAATCTGCAAATTCCTCATTGAAAGTGCGCTTTTTGAATTAGTTTTGTTTCCCAAAAATTCTAAAGATACAAGATCGGAGCCTGCTGGAACGGTGAATTGTCCTGTATGGTTCGTGCTGAAAACACCGGTGGCATTATCTTCTACTTTATCCGAGAATAATTTATGTGATGCGCCAGTATCCTTACCTTTACTATTTTGAAAACTTGATTCAGCCTCCAATAGCTGTAATATTCTGGATTCTGGTTTTAGCAATTTTGAAGGTTCTGAGAATAGTGTTGCAATTTGGGAATCAGGAACTATGGCCAATAGGTTGATAGCATTGAATCCAGCGATATTTTCTAAAGTTAGTTTGTGATTTCCTTTCGTTAGATTCATGTGGCCAATCTGTTCCCATTGAAAATAGTTCGCTGTTCTATCTAGAGTATCTATCTGTGTTACTCTAGTACCATCAATTAGTACATTAAGTATACCTCCTTTCTGGTTCTTAAGTAATCTAATGAATAAATGGATATTATTGTCTTTGTCGGTGTTTTCATCTTTGTCTTCAATGTTAAAGGGCATAGAAAGATTTGAACCGACGTTTTGGGTTATTACTAACCCTCTTCCATAATCAAAATTCCAGCTCTCCATATTTAGTAACTCGGAATTAGTGTGAAACATCCCGTAGCCCGTACTTAATGAACTATCTTTGGACCAATCATTTACTAATCCACCATGGTTAGTATAGTCGTATGGTGAAATAACATATTTTTTATCTAACATAGAAAACGCGAAATCATTACCGTCGTTCCCTATAGCCAATACATCCCCAAATTGCATGAGTTTAAGTTTCTGAGTTCTTTCCAATGTTTGATCCAAAAATGATAAAGACGTATCTCTTGAGTGAAATTGGGGAACACTGTTTAATGAGGTGAACATATCAGGTCCACCAGTCACTAGCATATAGTTTTTAGGAATATTAAATTCTCCCTTTTTGAAAATACCCTCGGCTTCATATAGATTAAAGAAACCAATGTTTTTGGTAGACTGTATATCGCCCAGAGAGGATAGTCCTTTTAAGAATTTTGAATTGTTTCCTTGAGCCTCATCGTTACTATATATTAAATATCTTGTTCCAAGTGGAAATGCTAAATTGCTAATGTTTCTGTTTTTGCCATCATCTAGCGACTCTTTCAAATAGTTATGATAGTTTTCAGAAGTAGGATAGTACGTGTCGATGTTGGGTTTAACTGATGAGACTTCATCCAAACAGCAAAAAAATCTTTCTTTATTCCATATTTTAGGATTAAAATCCTGTCCTACATAGAATACTTTAACCTGATCAGAATTTTGAAGATAGGCATTTAGTTTCTTGTACTCGTCAGGAAGTATTACGGGAGATAAGACTTTTTGAGCAGTTTCTTGATAAATTGGATACGAATATAGTATGAACGATGTTATTAGCAATGTAATGATACACGCCAAGATTATTTGACTGTGTTTGAATCTGTTTACTCTTCTGAGATATTCAAAAATCGCTATGCTCAACAAAAAGGAGTATGAAAGCGCTATCAAAAATGCCCATTTATCGGGTTCGCGAAAAATGAATCTCAGTATCGGTGACAATGGAGCTTCAAATAGTAAAAATGTGTAAAAATTATACGGAGCATTTGTTCCCAAAGTAAGTAGTATTCCAATTAATGCCAGTGCAAAAATGGGAATTACATATTTAATATTTCTTGTAAATATTACTGCCGAGAACGCGACTATTGGAAGCAAAAAACTTGCGAATAGCCAAATTGGATAAAAAAAAGAATCAGGAGGTGGAGTCACATTCACTATTTTTGGTATCCATGTATCTTCTATCAATCGAAAAACATTCAAGAAACTGCTATCGTTGCTCAGTTCCTTAGTATACTCTTCCGTTACATAAATCGAAGGTGCCAAGGCCTCCCCGGAATAGAGAATATACATTGAATATGGATATATCCAGTACAAATTGATAACAACATACAAAACAAATATTATTATAATTGGCTTTACCATATTAAAGATTGATTCTCTATTTCCATTTCTATTTCTAATGTTCCTTAGTATGAAAAATAAAGAGAAGCCCAGATAAAAAAGTCCGTAAAAAATAACCATATGCGGATAACCTGAAACCAATGACCAAATCAACACCGTGGGAATAATGTACTTCCATTTTAGAGGATATTTAAGGGAAAAATGTAATAACATTAGAAAAAGTGGAAGAACAGCATATCCAAACCACAGATACCAATGATGAATTCGATGAAACGACCACGCATTATAGGCATAGAATATACTTCCAATCACAGCTGCTATCCTATAGAATGGAACATGATTAATCGCTTTGTTTTTCATGAAGTGAATAAAAGAAAAATAGAAGGAAAAAGATGCCGAAGCGAACCCCAAAATTACAAGAAATTTTGAAATAAGATCGGCTCCAATGTTTATGCTGTTCAAGATGTATCCAAAAGCAATAAACGGGTACCTCGGAAGTGTTTCAAATCCAAAGTGGCTACCGTAATCTATCCAAGTAGAAAGAAACTTTCCAGGATACAAAGAAGTTTCTAAAAGTGGAAAATCCCCGAACATTACCACACCAGGCGGTATCAAAGGTATGATTATGAAAACCAGAGGAATGAATAAAATCAAATACAAATGAGTGTTGAATTTGTTGATGAATCCATCAAATGAAGATCCAGATCTTTGCATATTATGTAACCGAGATCCTTATTCTGTAATGACGATCTGTCAACGAAGATCTTGGTGATCTTTTGTTTCCAAGTATAAAAATCTAATCAAAAGAGAGAATTCAAACAAGAACATCTATAACTCAAAAGTCTAATTCTTCCTAAGCATACCTTTGATTAGAACGTTCGTCTCAGCAATAGTCAAACATTTGGACGCAAATATTACAATTATAGAGGCAGCCACGGACATAAACACTGTCAGAACTTCTTGACCAAAAAATAGGTTCATAATATATCCAACTATGAATCCAGCAACCACCGACAGGCATGCAAATAAAATGTACCTTAGAGATTCTAATTTTGTAATAATCATGAGAATTATCGAGGACGTAGAATATGTAATAAGAATAGAGATCGATGCACCCACAATGCCATACAACGGGACTAGAATTAGGAACGATACGCAAAAAATTATTATCTGAAGGATTCCCGTCAAAATTAACATTCTAGATTTATTCAGATTGTTCAGCTTTGAAACGAGATTAATCGTCAAGGATGAAGGGATTATTCCCAACGCAAGTATAAATAGGACCAAATCAGCCGTTACATATTCTGGATTTATCAATGATAGTATTGTTCTTGGTGCAACCATTAGGGCGACGACAATTGGCGCCGTCAAGGCTAAACTAATTTTGATACTGCTGGAAGTCAGGTCTTTTTTCAGAATCATTGAAGAAGGAATTACCATGTATGCCATACTGGAAGCAAAACTGGCAACAACAATTGTAATCATTAGCGCTACATAGAAAATTCCAATGTCGGAAGCACTAATATTCAAGATAGACAAAAGTACAATACTTAGGATTACTGCTACCATCTTTGAATATTTTGCAGGAGTGTTGATAATCGCGTCTTTCACAGTTTCTTTGATATCAGTGATATTACCACATCTAAAACTCATTAGTTTTACTACAAAATATAGGGACGCGAAAATTACAAGGAATCCTTCAAATAGATACGCAAGTAGGATTCCTAATGTTCCTGTACCAAGATACACTAAAATTAATCCAGTCGAAAGTTTTACTATCACGCCAAGAACATCAATGATAAGCACGATTTTAGCCTTTGAAATTCCTAGTAATGCAAACCTAAAAACAAACTCCAGAGACAGAATTACAAGTAATGAAATTGACAACCACGTATATTGCACTACTGAATTCTCATAGACAGTATTGATTAAAATATATACAAAAGGTATCGATGCTACTGTTAAGAATAATTCTATAACAAATGCGGTACTAAGGATTTTTGATTTTATATCATTTGATCGTTTTAATAGCGGATATTCAAGTCCTAATTGTACTATTGTTGTAACTAGGATAACTAAACTGTATACGGTTACTGCAAGTCCAAGTTCTGAAGGAATGGTTAATTTAGAAATTGCGACCCAATATATCCACCCTGCAATTGAGATAATTAAATTATCCAAAAAGAGTAAAAATCCGGGGGTGACAAAATCAGAAGCGGAACCAGGCTTGGTTTCTTTTGTCTTGTTCGAGTCCGACGTACGGCTATCAGAATTCAAAACGCAGGCGCCCTTCTTTCAGTCGCTGAATCATTCTTGTTTAAAGAATTATTTCTAAATAAATGTTGTACAATTTGCCAGAGGATCGTTATTATTAACAGGTAGAAAGCAACAGCTGCATATTGATTGGCATTCACTGGTTGCTTTTTTAACAATAAAATAGCTGAAGAGGCCAAAAAAGCCAGTGCTATAATTGCCGAAAGATTTCCCAAAAAAAATGCAATATAAGCTCTACCGATTAATTTCCGTTTCAAATTATCATCAATACTGTATTAAAAGACCGGTATTTGGCCAAATTTATCTGTTGACAAGTAAACAATAAAACAATTGTTTCATACGTCCAGATTTGAATTCAATTAAGTCTGCTTATTTTAAAAATGGTCCCGTATCTATAACCCTTATTTTCATGGGGTGAATGAGACAATACATAGAGATTTCCATCAGGACCCACTTCTATGTCAGTAATTCTTCCGAATTTCTCAGCAAATACAGCACTTTTAACGTCTTCATCATTCTCGGCTATTTTATCAGATAGTTTCCCATTTAGTACAAGATGCTTTCAGTCTGGGGTTAAATCAAAATGATAGAGTGTTTGTGTGTTAACGTTCCCAACAAACATATCGTTTTTATACTCCTTTCCGAATGCAGTAGAATTGAAGAATTTTAACGCGCTTGGTCCCACTTGGTGATCCCATACAAACTCTGGCCCGCTATATTTGCCAGCACCGTTGAAATTTATTAAAGTGTTTTCTTGGTCAGATTTTTCATCGAATATTCCAGCTTTGTCTCTAGAATGAGTTTGATTAGTATACCAAATCCCTTGAACTTTATCCCAGCCGCTGTTAAATCCAGGTTCAACAAGGTTTATTTCGTCACAACATCGCAACCCATTTTCTGTGTCCCACAATTTTTTACTCACAGGATCGAAATCCATACCAAAACTATTTCTGATGCCGTAAGCATAGTATAAATTTAGAGGATAGTTTTTTCCAAGTATTGGATCAAGTGTTTGTTTTCCATCAAGGGATATCCTAAGTATACCCCCGGTACCATCGGGGGGTTACCTTCTACATGGTTTTGAGCCTGAGTGAAATGATCAACATCTCCAATTATCACATACAGCATTTTATCTGGTCCTATCATTATTACCCCGCCTTGGTGATTAGGTTTTGGTTCAGCTGGAAGATCCAAAATGAGTACAGGATTGATTAGTTTGTTTTCTACTAGTTCGTAGCGGTAAACTCTGTTACCAAGAGGCCCTTTTCCAGGAATGTCAGATAAACCACCAGATCCCGTAGTTGCAACATCTCCTTTTCTACTTTCTGTATAATATAAAAAGACATATTTTTTTGCAAAAGAACTGTTTGTTATCTTCTGTTCAGATACTGCAATCCCTAGCAAACCCCTTTCTGCGTTACTAGATACATTGACGTCTAATAATGGTTCTTTAATAAGATTCCCATTTACAATTCTCTTGACAGTTCCATCATCTTTTTCTAGGACCAGGATATCTTTATCTCCTAAAAAGGACATACTAGTAGGAAACTTTAGACCTGTGTAGATCGGTTCGATAACAAATGATTTATCAGCAACAGCGAGTATCGGATGGATAATGTTCTTATTGCCCATACTGGCATTATCCGAATTTTCAATTGGAATATCATCATCAAATAAATAAGTATGATTTTCACCAGCTCTGACATTATCGATTAGAAAACTGGCATTTTTGCCTATGCTCGGCTTCACCCATAACTGTAATTCCTGATATTTTGTGTTATTCGGTGAAACGAATCCCCTGCTAAAATTTTTCTGAAACGTCCCATCAGTACCGTCAGAAAGGAAGTTCGAATTTATCTCATCCATACTTGAGTCAAGGTAGTAAACTTTAGAGTGAAGCTGGTTTACATCCTTAGCAGATAATTCCATGCTATAGTTATAAAGGACACCTGCTAGGATTGGCATTGGAGACGTGGTTATTACACTCCACGAACCATTTGCTCCTGCATCTCTTGGCGACTTGGCCGCAGGAATATCAACCCTAATGCTAGTATTGCCTGAAATAGGATTCCTCGTTTCTTTCGATATATTCAATGAATCGCGGTCTTGATTTATCCAGGATAACGAAGGAGGAATGGACGAGACAGAATTTGTTTGATATTGCGATGAATTTGAGACGTTTGCCAATGCATATAGATTCGAATTGTGTGAATTAAAAAAACATTGAATTCCCAGAAGTCCTAAAATTCCAATGGCCATAAATATAATAATCAATATCGGGCGTGAGGGCAATATTCAATTGGGCCATTTGGATTCTTAAATACTTAATCTATTTTCAAAACATGCAAAACACGCAAACTCAAATCCTGTTTCCACCCTGGAAGGTCAGGGCCGATTTTCGGCCGGTTATATAAAAAAGTTTTGTTATTAGTACACGCAATATATTTTAGTGAGTAAAGACCAAATTTACGAGATGAATCAAAGCAAATTATTATTTGCAAGCATACTAGTGCTAGCTATTTCGCTAACTGTTATGGTTTCTGTATCCATGGTTGGACAGATCCATGCGGCGAAATATCCATACAAGGCTGAATTAAGTGGAAAAGATGAAGTTCCACCAGTTCAAACGAGCGCAACAGGAGAGGCCGAATTTACATTACCTGCCAACGACTCTATGAAGTATAGAGTAAATGTAACAGGAATTTCCAACGCTACAGCAGCTCATATCCATATGGGTCAGGTTGGAAAGAATGGAGATGTAATCGTAGACCTTTTGAATACCCCATCAAGCAAAGATAAAGACACTGCTTATGGTAGTATTTTCAGAGGAAATATTACAACATCTAGTCTAAAAGGCCCAATGCAAGGTAAGACTTTAGATGACTTGGCAGCTGCAATTGAATCTGGAGATACGTATGTGAATGTCCATACCTCGGAACATAAAGACGGAGAAATTAGAGGTCAACTAAGCAACTCAGATAAAGCAGAAAAGTCAAGCAGTTCAGGTAGTTCAAACTCCACTGTTGGTTTCTCTACTCTGACAGAATAAGCATCTACAGCCCATCTTTATTTTTTGTTTTTTTTTTGATGTTGATTAACTTTTTTGTTTCCGATCGTAGCAATTGCTAGTTTCATCCTGATATCGAAGATTTGCTACGATACGTACTAATACTGAGCATTTAGATATAACATTGAAATGGCTCTGCCCTGTACCGTAGAAATGTGATTAGACTTCTTCACTCAAATGTGACTTCTATTTCGAATGCAGATATAGTAATTTTAGGCGTTCCTGATGAATCGAAATCTCATGCCAAGAGAAAGGGAGCAAGTAAGGGGCCTGATAGTTTAAGAAAAGCATCAAACTACTATGAGTTTTTTGAAAGAGACGGGATTACAATCCCCATATGCCCGATGTCTGGAACTCTGAAGAATAAAAATATTCTTGACTTTGGTAATGTAGCTAAGGATGATCTATATAGATTAGTATTTGATATAGTTTCTGTGAAAAAAGTTCCCATAACTATTGGAGGAGATCATTCGATTACAACTAATATTTTGAATGGAGTATATGACGCCCTGGAAAGTAATAAGATAGCTCTATTGTACTTTGATGCTCATCCAGATTTCGTTTCTTCAACGAGAAACTATTACGGGTCAGTCCTTACAGATTCATCAGAGCTTATAGACTTTACAAAAAGTATGCTAATAGGAACTAGAGCAGCAGAATTGGAGGAATTAGAAAATGCTTCAAATAAAAAATTAGAAATCATTACCCCTCTAGATATAATTGAAAAAGGAATAAATGAAATCCTTAAAAAGATCATATCAAAGTGTCAATCAAGTAAGGTGTATTTGTCCATTGACCTAGATTGCATGGATCCAGGAGTTGCTCCTGGAGTATCGGTGCCTACTCCGGGAGGCCTTTTACCTCTGGACTTGATTTACATGATAAAAAAAATAAGTGAAAAATTACAAGTTGTAGGAATGGATATCGTGGAATTATGTCCTGACTATGACTTGAACCAAAATACAGCCAATCATGCATCACGTATCCTGATGGAAATGATATCATCATTGAGGATCATTAATGACAAGGCAGCAAATGACTTGACCTAGCTGAACAGGTATTTCTATTTGACCATTGCATCAAAGCTCAGAACTTGAGTGAACACGTTCCAAAACGTATTGCTCACTATATTGCGGATTCTCTGTCTATGATTTCTGTAACTCCGGCCTTAGCAAATTTTTCAGCTATATTTTTGTACGACTCTATCTCGTGCTTGGAAAGAGGACGTATCTTTTTCATCGCATCTTCAAAATTCTTCATACTGACCTTTAACTCTGATTTTGCTTGCTCAGCTTTTTTTGGATCTTTATATTTTTCAATATGTTCCCTCAGGGCAAGCATTACTGCTGCAGATGCAAGACCAGCTAAATCGGCTCCTGTGTACCCTTCTGTCTGGGCAGACAAGATATCAATTTTGACATCGTCAGCTAATGGTTTTCTCGATGTATGTATTTTGAGAATCTGAGCTCGGGCTTCTTTATCTGGAGGAGGAACGTATAGGATTCTATCAAATCTTCCTGGTCGCAACAAGGCGGCGTCAATAATGTCCGGTCTATTTGTAGCTGCAATAACTATCACATCCGACAATACTTCGAGTCCATCAAGTTCAGTTAAAAGCTGACTGATAACTCTTTCAGTAACATGTGAATCACTACCTAATCCTCTTGTGGGAGCAATGGCATCTATTTCATCGAAAAATACAATACATGGAGAAGCCTGTCTTGCTTTTCGAAAGATTTCTCTGACACCTTTTTCTGATTCTCCTACCCATTTTGAGAGCAATTCTGGACCCTTTATGCTAATAAAATTCGCTTCGCTCTCGTGAGCAGCTGCTTTTGCCATCAATGTCTTTCCAGTACCGGGTGGACCGTAAAGAAGAATACCTTTTGGCGGAGTAGCGTCTGAATGCACAAATAGTCCGTGGTATTTTAGAGGCCATTCTACTGCTTCCTGCAGTTCTTGTTTAACCTCTTTTAGTCCTCCAATATCTTGCCATTTTATATCCGGAATTTCTACGAAAACTTCCCGTAAGGCGGATGGTTCTATTTCCTTGATTACATTCAAAAAGTCATCCATCGTTACTACTATCTTCTTGAGAATATCGGATGGAATGTTCTCCGCAGTAAGATCAATTTCAGGAAGAACCTTTCTAAGAGCCCTTATCCCTGCTTCTTTCGCGACGGCTTGAAGATCTGCCCCAACAAAACCATGTGACATGTTTGCTATTAAACCGAGATCAACATCCTTCTCTAAGGGCATCCCCCTCGTGTGTATCTGAAGTATTTCTAATCTGCCTTCTTTGTCTGGAACGCCAATCTCTATTTCCCTATCAAATCTACCTGGTCTTCTGAGTGCGGGATCGATTGCGTTTATTCTGTTCGTAGCTCCTATTACTACTACTTTACCCCGTGATGACATACCATCCATCAACGATAGAAGCTGCGCTACAACTCTCCTTTCTACCTCACCTGACACTTCCTCTCTCTTTGGAGCAATAGAATCAATTTCATCTATGAAAATGATAGCAGGGGAATTTTCTTCAGCTTTCTTAAAAATTTCCCGTAGTCTTTCCTCGGACTCACCATAGAACTTACTCATTATTTCTGGGCCTCCAATTGTGTAGAAATTGGCATTAGTTTCATGTGCTACTGCCTTCGCTAAGAGAGTCTTTCCTGTACCAGGTGGTCCATGCAGCAGTACGCCCTTCGGTGCCTCAACACCAAGTCGTTTGAAGAGTTCGGGATGTCGCAATGGGAGTTCTATCATTTCCCTTAGGCGGGATACTTCATTTTTTATTCCCCCTATATCCTCATATGAAATTGAGGGAACGTCACCTTCTTTTGCAACTTTAACTGCTTTTTCGCTTTCTTCTGATACTGTCATTTCAGTAGAGTCTTCTATTATAACGGGTCCGGATGGTTTTGTAGAGATGACAACAAGATCAACTCTTTGACCCATTATAGTTAATGGGAAAATATCTCCAGTGCTTAACAAACTACCTAAAAGATACTCCTGAAGATATCCTTCTGCTCCAACAATGCGAAGAGGTTCAGTTGGTGCTAATGTAACTTTTTGTGCACTTTTCACATCAACCTTCTTTATTTCAACAGAATCGTTAATACCAACATCTAATCTGTTTCTCAGATAACCGTCTATTCTTACAAGACCTTTGCCTCTATCTTTTTCTCTGGCAGGCCAGGATAGAACGGTGGTTTTCTTTCCAAGAGACGAAATTTCCAAGGCATCGCCTGCAGATAAATCAAGTTGCTCGGCAACTTTAGGGTCTATCCTGGCTATTTTTCTGCCAACATCAGATTGTTCTGCTTCAGCAACTTTCAAATTAATTCCATTATCATTATTTTTCGATTCTCTTTCTTCACTCAAACGAGATCATGAGTAGTACACATACATCATATTTAAAAATCACATATTAATTCCGCTTGCTCAATCGAAGCCACGACCTTGTGACTTTAATTTTATTTTAGAATGAAATCCTCTGTCAGAGGCCAATAGATTGATGATAGCATAAAATAATTGTTCGTAAGTTCAGAATCTAATATTTTAAAAATTGAAGAAATGATATTTTTTGTTACCAGAGAATCTAAAACATTGCATATATTAGACGTTCTTAAGGTAGGCGAACATAAGTGATATCGTGAATCGTTTCTATATAATCAGATAATACAAAAAATTTCATGTTTCCATAATATCAACAATTGCGATATCATAGATATATTTCAGTTTTTTATATATGCCAAGACATGTTGGCCTATCAAAAAGAAGTTGCTCGTAAACGATACATTCTGTGGGATCAATAATGTTTCTTCCACATAACGCACATCTTGCCACAATTTCATATGAATTAAAATGTATAAAAGAATTATATTCTAGAAATTTTCGAATTGCCTATTGAACGTCCGTTTAATATATTTAAGATGCCTAATCTAACTATGTTATAATTGTCTCAAAGGCTGTTAGAAAGAAGAATTGTAATCATGATCTCTGCTATAGTCTTAGCTGGTATAGTATTTTCGTTCTTAACCTACCAGTACTATGGGAGAAACTCTGCGGAGGTTCAAAAAATTGCAGTGGAGCATATTCAAAACAGTACTCTCATTAAAGTCACCGACCTCAGCCACCTTCTGAGAAATAAGCTTGATTTAGTTACTGTGAACCTTGAATTACTCGCCTCGTCAAATGAATTAAGTGAACAGCATTTAGATTTAGGAAAAATTTTACTAAATTCTGCTCAAAAAACCACAGCAAATGTAGTTGACTTTTACGATTGGGTAGATAGTAATGGAACAAGTATTTGGTCTAGCGCGAACTCAAATGAAATTTCTAATAAGTTCAATGAATTTTCTGCTGCGACAAGTGCCTATTTTTCAAAAGTAAAAGACACACAAGTTCCTACATATAGTAACACCCTTAAGTTTAGTGATGGTCAGTCTGGCATATTGATAATTTATCCTATAATTGATTCTAAGAATCAGACCACAAAGATTAACAGTACTAATGAAGAATTCAAAGGAGCAATTATGGCTGGAATATCATCCAATACTTTAAACCAATACTTGGGGAGCCAGATATCTCCGCTATCTTCGGCAAACATATCCCTAGTAGACTCAAGCGGGATGATAACCTTGACTGGAATCACGCAATTAACTGACGCAAATGTTTTTGATAAGAAATTCTCCCCCTTGACAGAAAAATATGGCACTGGTAAAAATGTAAAAAGTATAACACAAGTCTTTAGGTCAGCTGTGTCAAATCCTAAGACTGGTACAACTGATTTAACGTCGGGCGGGAAAGACCTTACGTTATCTTATGCGCCTGTTGTATCTAACGGTATTCACTATTTTACGATTATATTGATTTTTCCGCACAGTTTGGTGTCCTCTTTAGATGATCTTGTAGTACAGCAGAGAAATTTTGCTATAGCAGCCATGGTAATAATTGTCTTGAGTTCTGTAGGTATCTTTTTTGTTATAACTTATTGGAACAAAGGATTAAGAAAGGTAGTATATATTCAGACAAAAGAATTACAGGAGACAACTAAAAAATTGACTTATCATGACAAACTGCAAAAAGAGTTCATCGACATTGCAGCTCATGAATTTAGAACGCCAATTCAATCGGTCCTAGGTTATTCAGAAATGATTCATGCGAATTTGAAAAATTTTGATCAATATTTTGACAAGATAATAAGGAACGCTAGGAGATTAGAAAAGCTAACAGAAGATATATTAGATGTTTCTAAGATAGAGGGGAACGTTCTTCAACTATCCAAATCGCATTTTGATTTGAATCATACAATACAACAGCTTATTGAGGATCATCAAAAGGAAGCGGTAGAAAAGAATGTAAAAGTAATTCTCAATTTCAAAAAGAATGTCCCTACAACCATATATGCCGATGAAGCTAGGCTGCAACAGGTATTTAACAATCTATTATCTAATGCAATGCATTTTACTAACAATGGGACCGTGCTTATAACTGTATATAAAGCTCAGGTTGACACCAATGTCGAAAACAAACGTCAGGATGAAGAGTCAATCGTAGTAGAGATAAAAGACTCTGGGTTTGGCATTAACGTCAAAATGCTTCCGAGATTATTTGAAAAATTTGCAACAAGGTCAGGATCAGGTACTGGACTGGGTCTCTATATTTCAAAAAGTATTGTAGGCAGCCACGGTGGAAAAATATGGGCGTACAACAATAAAGATGGAATTGGGGCAACGTTTACTTTTACTCTTCCCGTTCGCGAGAAATAAAGTAAAAATTAGTAAATACAATTCATAATCTAGTTGTCCATTTTTGGACCGCTTATAAATTATTAATTAATTGAAGGAATTTTTTTAAGTCACAATCTGACAATAATATTGTTGAAGCGTAATTGGGTGATGCTAGTTGACGATGAAATTGACATTGTGGGTTTGTTTAGTGAAGTTTTGACTCTCAATGGTGTAAATGTCCACCCCTTCACGAATCCTGAGGAGGCGCTTCAGGATTTTGAGATTAATCACGACAGGTATGTCCTTGTAATATCCGATGTAAGAATGAAACCTATCTCCGGTATTGAATTTATAAAGAAACTAAGAGAAATTGATTCAAAGATAAAAGTAATTATGATGACAGCATTCGAAATAGATGGGAATCAACTTAAGCAGCTCGACAATGATGAATTCTTTAATAAACCAATAGGGATTAATGACCTCGTCCAAATTGTAAAAAAATACGTCCACTAGAATTTGATAGGTTAAGTTGATTTTACTCTAATTCAATTTATTGAAGTTAAAGTTTTAGTCCATATTCAGATTCTAAAAGATTTTTTCTTAGGTAGGAATCTATATTTTTCATTACCCTTGGATTTCCTTCTATATGTTTTATGAGTTTAGGATTACTATAATGCATATCGTAATATTTTATGCTGCCATCATCTGAAAAATAATCAAACTCTACTGTCAGGATACCAGAAATATGCTCCGTGTCTTCTTTAACATTAAATGCTATCAGGTGACTAAGCCTTAGGGGTTCTCCTTTATTCCTGAAAGCGGACTCGTCTTTACAGTAGGGAGAGTTTTGGTCTTCCGCCAACTTAGAGTGATTATGATACACTCCACCCATTAGTCATTAAATGCCATCATTGTCTTTAAACATTACTCAATATATCACAGTATTGCTGAAAATGAACTTTATTACTATCAAAATTTAATGCAATGAGGTATTACATCTATATATATTTTGTTGGACACACTGCTTTGATGGGCCAATCATTATTAAATAATGAAAAGAGACTAGACGTTTATGATTTGGGCGTTGCTGAGGGAATCAAAGAAATGTTAGCCCTAAGAGGGTTTACCAAAGAAAAAATACTTAATTCAACAGTAAGCAATTTAGCTGAGACTCTCCAGATTGATTACTATATTGCACTTATTATTTACAATTCTGCTAAAAAGATTTAGGTATTATCAACATAAGCTATCCAAATATACAATGGAAGTCAAGATATGTTCCATGATATTGTGTTGCAAAATATTACATCTTTACCCTATTAGATAATTATTATTCTACTTTTACTGTATTAGAATATCATATCATTTCTCTTTGTTTAATAGAATTTTGCTTTAATTTGTTTAGAACAACCTGCTAAGTTATAATCATAGATAGCTATGGAATCGTTCTTTTACACAATACAACCATCTATAATAAATTGAATAAATATCTGAGTAAAATTCGCAAAAATTTGTCCACCAGTTGCCGACAAACGGTAATATATAAACATAAATTAATTTGATAAACAGTAACTCATGATTAATATTTGGCTTGTGCCATTTTATTTGTATGAATGGGATGAAACGCGTGAATTTACGACATAACACTGATAAGTCATGTTGAAGTAATATCTGTAAGAGGAAATATTTTGATTTATCGTATCAGTTTTGACGTTAATTGGAGCAAAAAATGTGCGGAATAGCAGGCATACTGAACAAGAATAATCATGGGGTAACTGAGGATCTTATCCTTATGTTATCATGTATGCATAATAGGGGTCCTGATGGGGTCGCTATCCAAGTTGGTAAAAATAGACGTAATTCAATGGAATCTTATGAATTATCTAGTCCTTATGAAGATGGAAGATTTGGTCTGGGTCATGTAAGATTGGCTATTGTAGGTGGTGAATTAGGAAAACAGCCATTCACAAGCTGTGATGGACGACTCACACTTGAACATAATGGGGAAATCTATAATTACAAACAAATCAGAAACGAATTGAGCTCTTCACATAATTTCGTTAGCAGTTCTGACAGCGAAGTCATACTTCACTTGCTGGAAGAAAAACTTGCGCGATCGTCAACTTTGTTGGAGGCAATAACAAAAATGGCAAAGTCGCTAGATGGCGTTTACGGCATCGCAGTAAAAGATCATCAGACTGGCGAAATTGCGCTTGTCAGAGACTTATTAGGTGTAAGGCAGCTTTACTATAGTGATGATCCTGAACAGGTAACATTTGCATCTGAACAAAAGGCAATCTGGCTACTAGGAGGAAATAAATCAGTGCGGAGGGTTATGCCGGGTCATGCGGTTATTATTAGCAACAGAGGCTCATTGATAGAGCATAGAATTGCTGAACCTCCGAGCAGCTTAAAATCGGACAAGAACGATTTTAGATATAACACAGTTGAAGATGCCTTAATGGCGTACAAGAAATCATTGATCTCAGCGATGAGAAAGCGTACTGAGGGACTTGATAGAATAGGAATAATATTTTCAGGAGGTATCGACAGTGTTCTTGTTGCCTGGCTAGCCAAGGATCTAGTAAAGGAAGTAACTTGTTATAATGCTGGAACTCTTGATTCATCTGATATTCTTTTTGCTCGCAAAGTAGCCGATGATCTAAACCTAAAACTTGTGGTAAACGTTATCACCAAACGCAGTACTGAGGAAATGTTACCAAAGATTATCCATGCTATAGAAGATAGGGATGCAGTTCAGGTTGAAGTTGCCCTACCTATTTACTCGGCTATGGCCATGGCCAAAAAGGATCATATTAAAGTGGTATTTTCTGGTCAAGGAGTAGATGAAATATTTGGTGGCTATTCATGGTATCCAAAAATAGTAGCAAGAGAGGGCTATACTTCGTTACGGAATCACATGATTGAAGATTTATTCTTGCTATATAAGGAAACGCTAGAAAGAGAAGATAAAACAACAATGGCACATGGAATTGAAATGAGGGAGCCGTATTTGGATGTAAATGTTATAGACACAGCATTAGACATGAATCCAAGACTGAATGTTACAGGACCTAATGATAATCTTGGAAAACAGATTCATAGAAAATTAGCGGCCGAGTTGGGTATTCCAAAGGAAATAGCATATAGGAACAAGTCAGCAGCCCAACATGGATCAGGAATGCATTTCATCATTGATGAGATAGCACGAGAAAATGGGTACAATGAAAGTACCATCACTTCTGGTTATTTGCGACAGCTCGAAAATAGAGAGCTGTTAGGTAGTTCCCAAAGGTACGGATTCAAATATGGTAACAAAGAGTTGTGGCAAACATCTCCCCACATTCAGCTTTATCTAGACAAGATTTTTGAAAGCGTCTTTGGAAAATCAAGCACATCTATAGACACCTCGGACGAAGAATACTTGTTAACCAATCGAATCATAAGAAAATCAAGTAAAGTTTAACGGACCTGCATAGCATGGCAAAAAATACACTTCATTTCTTGTTTGCGATATTTATAAGGGAGTTTTCCAATTGCGCAAGCCTTAAAGGCTTAATCAAAACCTCTACGCGTTTGTTATCGAGAAAAGGCATTTTTGTAATTTCTTTAGTAACAGTCTCGTAGGCAGTAACTATCAATATTGCTGCCGATGGATATTTATTTAGTATCTGAATCGCTGCATCTAATCCATTCTTATCGTTAGGTAACTTGTAATCTATGATTGCCACATCAGGCTTGATTCTATCATAGTCAGATATGATTTCACTTGCAGTAGTTGAAGTAGCCATCACGTTATGACCTCTGCTTGACAAATAATCCTTGTATAGCAACAGGATGTCCTGCTCATCTTCAATAATCATAATGCTCAAGCGTTTCTTTTCTTTTTTTGCCATTCGTAATTCGTTCTTATTTTGTCCATAATATTACTTTAATGTCGTCCTAAAGGAAATATAGAACAATGCGCTAATCAATTATAAATTGAGAATATTTTTGATGATGCTAGAAAATACCCATATATCAAAGATTAACTCTCCGCCAATTCAAATGGCATTAGGAATGTTCCTATTTCAACCTTTTAGATACAACTATGTCTTATTTATCATTAGGTCCATTTGGAATTTGTGGAAAGATTTTCTTGATGTCCAAGAATCTCTTCCTTAATGTAACTACACTTACGTTTCCAGCCAACGATATTCTAGATTGACTTGTCTTCTCGCCTTTCTCTAAACATGCGCCGTAAAGCACTGCAACAGCGATTGCGCATGGATCCTTTCCAAAGGAAATAGGATCATCTTTAATCTTTGACATCATTTGTATCGCGAGTCTTAATGTCTTTTCGCTTATGTTTGCATTGTTGGCAATCCTAGCTAAGTGTGATGTTGAATCAATTGAGGGTAGTCGAACCTTAAGTTTTCTTACTAGTAACCGATAACACTTGCCTGCGAAAATCTTATCTGCATCAGATATTTCAGCTATTTCTTCAATAGTTCGTGGGACATTCATCTCTCTGCAAGACGCGTATACGCATGCCACCACAAAGCCCTTTATCGATCTTCCTTTTATCAAGTTCTGATCCAAGATCTTCCGGTAATAATATGCGGACTTTTCGACTATCGTGTCACTTAATGAAAGTTTATCCTTAATCCTAATAAGGACGGCAAAAGCGTTCTTTAGATTTCTATGGTAGCTTCTATTATTGTTTGAGATTTTGTTCCAACGCCTCATACGTTGAATAGCTGAGCGCTGTTCAACTCTTATTGCAACTCCATCTGCGTCTACGTTTGAATAGGAAATTAGCGTAGAAAGATTCTTGTCATGATGAGCTAATGATGAGGGTGTACCTAAATTCATGCTGCTAACGTTTGTATTCATATCTAGCAATGGATCAACGAATTCCCTTTCGACTGAAAGAACAATTCCACAACCGCTGCAAATCTTCTCCCCTGTCCCGTGATCAAAAACTACTGTTTCCCCAAGACAGTTCTTGCATTCTTCATTATGTTCTTCCTGTACTGTACTTGTCGCTTTACCATTTGCAAAATTCATAGATCGAACTCGGTTTCATTTACTATTAAAAAGTAAGTGTACAAGTGCATAGTACTATAGCCTTGTATTGCGGTATAACACATATGGTTGCAGGACAACACATTTATTTTTGAGATAACTATGTAAAATGTGCCTACATCAACTACGAGGTCATTCCGTGTCGATACAGAGCTAGCAAAAGTATTAGATGAAGAATCTGAAAGGATGGGAGTTTCAGTAAATGCCCTTGTAAATATGATTCTTAAGCGATACTCAGAATTTACCCGATTTCTATCTAAAATTGATCTGGTTGTTATAAATAGAGAATTGCTAAAATCGCTATTTGACTCCTATCCAGAAGAAGATATTTACACTCTGGGAGTTTCAATGGGGGAAATCATTCCACGAGATACAATTCTTTTCTGGAAGAAAACCTTAACTTTTGAATCCATAATAGAGTATATTGAGAAAATAATTTGTCGTTATGGGTATTTAGGCACTTATGATGAAACGAATCAAAATGAAAAGAAAATTATAGTTATAAGACATAGACTTGGACGAAAGGGATCTCAATTTCTACATGGTTATTTGAAATCCACGCTAAAAAGTACACTAAATTTGGATAGCTCGTTTGAACTCACAGAATCGTCAGTAAAATTGCAGATAAATAATTAATCGAGTTTCGCCTACAAGTATACAAAATTGAAATTCTCATGTGATACCAGGACAAATCTGGATTCACGCCGGAAATTGATCGAATAATATTATAATCCCCTTGTGAATTTTTAGTTGTGAAAATTAAGAATCACGAGATCAATCCAGCATTATTAGTCATCGATATGCAAAACGGATTTGTGAGCAAGGGAGGTTCATATGATTTAATGGGGTTAAATGTTTCCAAGTATAGTGACGTAGTCCCCTCCCTTAAACGACTTATTGCTTTTTGCCGAAAACTCAAGATACCTATCTTTTATTCACAGGCAGTTAGAGAGGAATCCGGCATTGATCTATTGACCAGATCCCATAAAATATTACCGAAATCAAGGGCTGAAAGGATAAAAAGAAGACCAATTTGCATCAGAGGAAGTTGGGATGCAGAAATTGTGCAAGAATTAAAACCCAATTTTGATGATCATGTGGTTATAAAGAGGAGAGATTCGGTATTTCAGGATACAGAAGTAGAAGTCTGGCTAAGAAGTTTAGGAATTGATTCAATAATTTTTGCCGGGATAGATACATCAATTTGCGTGGAATCCTCTTTAAGAGATGCATTCAATCATGGATACGATATAGTGCTAATTTCTGATGCAACTGCGTCTAATAATCTAAATCACTATAATTCCACACTCGACAATATTCGCAATTACTATGGAATAGTCATGAACCTGGATGAGTTTATGAACATTTCCGCCAAGATACCAGCTAAGTGAATAATAGTGGCAAAAAGCAATCCGCAGATTAATGGCGTATCGTCTACAGGATGATATTTGTCAACTGGGATAGATTGGTGCTATTACCTCAACCCTCCCAGTTGATTGTGTTTAGAGGCTTCGGGGAACTTCTGCACTAATACTTAAAACCTTAATGGGTTGAAGCTCCATTAAGTACGTTAGATCTGTAAGTCATTTTTGCAATTAGCTTGTATTGCAAAGCAGTTCATTAACTACATATTCCATTTTACCGATGAATGCCGATGGGCGTATTTGAGTAGATTAAGACAATCCATACGTGGGGATAGCAGCACCATTTATCACTTTAGATTCTGAAGAACAAAGAAACATTACAACATTGGCTAGATCTTCAGGAGATAGCCACTTACTAAAATCAGCATTTGGCATTGCTCTTCTGTTAGATTCAGTGTCAATTGTTGTCGGCAGGATGCAGTTGATATTAATCTTATCTTCTCTAAACTCTTGAGAGATTGAATCTACAAATCTAATTAGTGCTGCCTTTGATGCAGCATATGCAGAATCATAGCCATCTGATTTTAATCCAGTCCTAGAAGATACATGAATAATTTTTCCACCTTTTGCAGATTTCATGATTGGAATGACATGTTTGGATATTAAATATGCAGACTTTAAGTTCAGATTCATCATTGATTCCCAATCATCTTCTTTTAGTTCAGTGATATTCTTACCACCCAAGTACCCGCCTACTGTGTTAACTAATACGTCTATTCTTGAAAAGTTTGAGATAAGTTTTGGTACCATTTTAAGTATCTCTTTTTCATTCGAAATGTCTAATTTGATTATTTCTACCTGAGGATTGACACTTTTTAATTTGTCCGCTTCAGTTTGATTGCGATAAGAAGCAATAGTTCTGGCGCCAGATTCTAGAAATCTTTTGACTAATGTTCTTCCAAAGGCTCCTGTTCCTCCAGTGATCAATACAACCTTATTTGAAAAATTGTAAGTAACACTCATAGATTTTTAAATAATCTGTCAAATATTAGTTTATTGTATCGCGGAACTTATCTGTTGTAGTTAACTTTAACGTAAATTTAATCTGTGATTTGGTCATTAACGGCAGCTTTAACCTCAAGTTTCATCTCGGGATACAGATCATCTATTATCAAAGCCGATTTCCCCATATCCTTTGGAATTCCAGATGAGGTTGAATTACCAAGTATTGTGAATTCATATTTTATAGTTTTTTTATCGTTATCGTACACAGGATTAAATAACTCAATTTCAAAAATATCTTGATCATTATTTGGAGTTAGGAGAACTAAAGCAGCGTTAGGTGGATCTAATAGAAAACTGTCACTTCCCTTCGTCCAATTGTCTACAAAATCTTGAATACTTCGAGTGGTAACAAATCTATATGGTCTATCTGAAAACAAAGTAACTTTATCAGCTAAATCATTAAGTTGCATGGAATAATTTGTAGAATTGATGGGCGATATTGAACCGGATTGTCCATATTGAATTGCAAGTAATGATGGTTCCTTAGCAATTATTTCTGGTTCTTTGTTTTCTTGTGCATGAACGGAAATTAACATAATTGTTGATATACTAAGGATTGATATGATTGACAGTATCGTAATTGTTGTTTTTTCAATTCTCATTTACTCACAAACTCGTAAGGAAGGATATATAACTTTAAAAGCATTTTGAACTATTTCAGAATCATACAAGGACTCACCTATAACGCTACGCAAAAACCACGAGATTGTCAGAAATTTAAGTACTATTCATGTCAAGGTTTTACTTTTGGTTGTCGCCTATAGAATTTTCATATATTTAACCAACGGATGCTAAATCATATTACGTAAATCCTGGTTTGAGAATTCCGAAAATAGGAGCAATGAACACCATACAATCCAGTTCAGTATTAATTCAGTCGACGTCTACATGTTTGCTGGTTTTAAGATATAACTATCGACATTCGCTCAAAATTATCCTATCTTAAAAGAAATGGAATTCCAATTCACCGCTATTCAACGGTTCAATTCAAACAACTTAATTTTCGCATTGTGAATTTACACATCCTGCATGATATTCAGTTGATGGATTTTGAATTGATTTTTTACCATTATTCTTTTCGCAATCTGGATCTTTGTGGTCAGCTAGAGATTTTTGATCTTTATCACTAGTCAAGTATCACTCTCGTCATGTTACCAATTTATAATAATTCAATCTGGTAACGCTTTTCGTAAATGGCTTATTGATAATCCTGTCGGAATAAAAGCAACTATATAAAATTTTAAAACTAACATCCATTGGATTTTAACTTTTGAAATTTATACCATTACATATTTCAGCAGAAGCAAATATCACACCACAATCAAATCGTAAATTGACAACCCTCTTTTTGATCTTATTTTGATACACAACTTTCAATCGAAATGACAGCTGCGACAATGGATATAGTAAATCAAGACTATCAATATATTTTGCCTGACGCATGGTAAAAAGTGATATGGGACAAAAAATAGCTGCTAGTTAATAACCAGAAATGTCAATATCTAAAAAATCTTTTATTAGTCAATAATCATGATTTAATCATGTTATCACATAGCAAATACGATTGGACAAATTATGCTAATGTTAGGGAAATCAAGGATGATGAGACACGTGATAAAAATGGAGATCTTTGTGAAAAAATAGTACAAAGTTTAGCAGATGAATTTACAGAAAGAAATCAGATTCTCTATCAAAGGTTGGCCCATGTTTAATTATCGTCAGGCTTTCAAATTGTGGAAATCATTAGGCATCTAACATGGAAAATCTAACAAAGAACGATCTGATTAACTTGCATAGGCAAATCGAATCTAGGTTCAATGTAACGCCAGGTGTAAAAGATGAAGACCTGATAGAAGCTGTAGTTTGTAGACCGGACCATGTGGTTAATGGAAGACAATATTTTCCAGATATATACTCTAAGGCTGCATCGATATTAGATACTATGAGATGGCATCCGTTTGTGGATGGGAATAAAAGGACTCTTCTGTTAGCAACGCAATCTTATCTAAAATTAAACGGATATTTCTCAATATTCCCACTTAGAACTTTAAGATACATTATAGGAATTGCAAATAGACTGGGTGAAAAACAGAACGTTACCGATAGCTTTATTATTGAAATTTCCAATTGGCTAAAAAAGTATGTTGCTAAAGAAGATAACCGTACACAGATAGTTAACGTCATGAATAAATTTTATTCAGATTTCAAATATATCGATGAGGTAAGATCGCACAACCCAAGGACGGCAAGACAAATGTTAGAATATTGGTTAGCAGTGGATGTTTATCCTGAGTACGAAAACGAGATACAAGGAATAATGAACTTGATAAGTGAAATGAATACTGAAAAAATAGTATATAGAGTCAATCACTCAACTAATGTTCTTACATAGGTTTTAGAAATTAGTTATATTGAAATCTAACTATCCTTTCTACATTATTTTTTCGTATATGTATCCATACAGTTAATGGACTGGGTGGGATTTGAACCCACGACCTTTTGCTTGCGAAGCAAACATTCGTACCCCTGAACTACCAGCCCTTAAAAATGGTGGTCTCTATCCCTGATATAAAATGTCACAATCCTCTTCAGTAAATTCGTTGCTTGAATATAACACGACGCGTGAGATTTTGAAGTTTAACAATTATTTTTTATAGCCAACCAATAGTATTGAGAATATGGTTGAAAAAGTTAAGAAAATACAGGACATGACTGATGAGGATTGGAAAAGTCAATTGTCGCCTGAGCAATACGAGGTATGTCGAAATAAAGCAACTGAGATACCTTTTTCAGGTAAGTATTATTATTCTAAAGAGAAAGGAATTTACCAGTGCGTTTGTTGTGGAAATGAGTTGTTCAAATCCGATTCAAAATTCGAATCAGGCACAGGTTGGCCAAGTTTTTGTGCGCCCATCGACCAAGGTAACATAGAATATCATTCAGACAATAGTTATGGAATGACAAGAGTCGAAATAACATGTAGAAAATGTGGTGCGCATCTTGGACATGTTTTCGATGACGGCCCGCTTCCAACCAATAAACGATATTGTATAAATTCAGTTTCACTAGATCTTGTAAAAGACAGTGATGAAAATAGCAAATAAAAATTTGAAGATCTACCCCTGATCATTTCATACAATTATTGTTGAAGAGTCTTCATTGTTTCTTTGTATAATGCTATTGCTTCCTCCCCATAAGCCTGCAGGCCATATTGAATTCCATCCTCACAGGTTACTTCTACAAAGTAATGCTCCACGCCATTATCCAAAATCCTCAACCTTTCTGGATGTCGCGTTATTTTTCCATTTTCCCTGCTACATAATGCAAGCAAACGTTTCGATGCATCCATATTACTTCAATGAAATTGGATGAAACTTATCTCAGAGCGTTCTTTGTGTGAATATCGAACGAAGGTTTCAAGTATATCGTCTTCTTAGCTCTTTTTCTCACACTGCCAAGTCTTGATATCAAATGTAGAGATCCCAGTGTCACTGAAAATCCAACAACATACCATCCCATCATTTCAATTATTCCTATGTATTCCATGCATTATGGTGAGATCATTTGATATTAAAGAGCCGCTAAGCTACATTTATGATAAATCCAATACTAATATAATATATCATGATTTGATCAGGAAGAAGTACCTTGTGTCAATTCCCTGTTGAATCAATGCATAAATGTCGCTATCATTCGTCTATCTAATAACCTCCAAGCTCCTTCTTGAATATAAATTAGAAAAAAGAGACAGGTAAGCCTAAACTAATTTATGGTAAAGAGACCCCGCAGGCCTTAAGTTGATCAATTACATAATTCACCTCATTTGTATCGACCCGACTGAACGGTGATTTTGAATCGTTTGCGATAAGTAAGTTAATTAATTGGGAAATCATATCTGCGTCATAAAAAGTTACAGTTTCAGCGAGTAACTCGGCTATCTTATTCGTGTCAAGACTCCTATCAATCTTACCAGCCAAAATTAAAGTGGCAAATTTCTGTATTGATTCGTAGATTCCTATATTGTATGCAATAAATGCAATCTTTTCAGGTTTCTCATTTAAAGGATCCATAGTTAAAATATAATTTATAACATTTATGTATGTTTACCATCAAATAAATGACCGAAATTATCGTTATCGATTGTACTTTATTACATATGACCTGACATAGATTAGCAAATCATACATAGTTTATAGAGAGTCGATTACACTTGAATAATTATCCATAGCGCTGTCAATGTATTTATTGACTTTGTTCATCACTTCACTCACTAAGTTTCTGTTAGACAAGTCATAGTAATTCACTCTTTTACCAGCCAGTTGCATTTTGTAAGATACATCATTGTTACCATTATAGGTTCTTTGCTTATTTTTTATGTAAATGATATCATCTACCAACAGTTTTTTCACATACCACGATATGGTAGATGCTGATTTCTTGGTGTGATTTACTATTTCTGATTGGGATACCGGACCACTTTCATAGAGGAGTTTCATGATGTCATACGACGTTTGATTTCTCAAAATTCCCAAAAGTACCATAAGTTCATTTGAAATATTTCTTGGAAAGAATCTCGTAATTCTAGATTTCCTGTCCACATTCAAAAGCTCGCTCTTTTCCAACTTGTGGATATGATATGATAGAACTCCATTTGATGAGTTAACTAATCTTAGTAATTCCCTATATCTTATTCCTGGATTTTCACCAATGGATATCAGTAACTTTTTCTGTAGCTCTGGCAATGTATCAAAAAAACCTGTTGCTGAAGAATTAATATAAATAGATTCCATCTTGTTGCTCAATTTGCTGGCTTAAGTAATCCCAATCCAAATAATGTTAGCATTATGAGTAGTACTATATGTGGTAACTCAATATTTACCCACGGTAAAATTACGTTGTCAATGTTACCTGTAGATGAGAGTAACATCATTCCCTCTACAATTGCAAGGGTTACAAATCCCAATGCCACAAAGAACATTCTAATGTTGCTGTTTTTCAGATAAGCGAAAACAGAGACCAACCCAAGAAAAATCGAAATATTCAAACTAGCAATATGTACAATAATGTGATAAATCATCGATTGATGTGCAATATGAGGAATTGTTAGTGGTATAATGAGTGAACAAACCATAATTGTTGTAATCGCAAAAACTTTGTGCTTATTATCCAATAGATTGTTTCTTCTCTGCGATTGCACATTTACAATATCACGTTTGCTAAATTTAAATTAATTGGTACAGTACAGCACTAACGATTTCTCCGGTTTTTACCTAAATTTCGACATGCATAATATCCCAAATAGGATTTTGAACCATTATCTTATCTATCGGATATTTTGGAAATATTTGATTTAAGTTGTATTGTGTTTTTAGCAAACATAAAAGCACTAAAAATAATTCCAATAAGAATAGCAGGAGCTACAAAATTTTGGTAGTTGATTCCAAACCCGGCACGTGATGATTCTGCTGCCGGAGTAGAAGAATTATTTGATTCTGGCGCCTGTTTCTGAGCCAATGGTCCTGAACTTGGTTCTATCATTCCAAGACCATTTCCTCTTTGTTCAGCAAACCAAATGTTCCCGTTGGAATCAGACGAAAGCCATTGAATAAAAGGTGAAGAATTATTGACTGCTATTTCTCTGACCTTTGATTTTTGAGTGTCTATTACGGCAATTTTATTTATTGTATGTTCTGCCACCCACAAGTTTCCATAGTTGTCAAAAGCCATTCCAAATGGTAGACCTTCTTCATTTAATACTGGAAGGTCAGTAAACGTCCTAGACAAGGGATCAAAAACTGTTACTCTGTGGCCATCATGCTGTGAAACATAAATCTCCCCAGTAGATTTATCAATCATCAATGCAGTAGGACTCAACAACGTTCTGTTGCCACTCGGAGAATATTCGGTTATTGTAAAGTTATTGGTCGGATCTATTTTCCCTAATTTTCCTGCCTCATCTGTAAACCAAATCAAATTGCTAACGGGATCTGCCATAATTGCAAATGGACGTGCGTCGTTGTCCTTTAGATGTAAAGTTAAAGTAACGTTCCCAACTTTAGGGTCAAATCGCATTACTTCACTGGACAAGGGCGATGTGAACCAAATGTTATCATTTGAATCTATTGTGATACCTGATGGAGTTACATATCCGGGAAATGGAAATATTCTGCTAATATTCTTTGATGGATCGTAACTACCAATAATCTTTGTAAGAGGATCTAAATACCACAAATTGTTTTTTGAGTCCAAAGTCAAAAGGGTTACAATATTTGTGCCAGTAATGTTGTGTTCAACATAATTTTTCCCGTTGATATCATATGCAAATATACGTCCGCTACCGATAGTGGTATCTCCGAACCATACATAATTTCTGCTCTTATCATAAACCGGGTATAATGGTTGGATTTTAGTGTTTGATATAGGAAATTCTGTAACATTGAAACTCTGTTGATCAAGATTTGGTTTTACTTTCAAATTATCAAACGATGCCACTATAGCAGACGTATTTTCCTTTATTGGAGCAGCTTGGACCTCAAGATTCCATGTCCCGGGAATGCCAAAAGAGGCATTAACAGAGAACTTACCTGGGGATTGTTTTTCTAAATTAGCCGTAATAGGACCGATTGATTTTTCAATTTGGCTATATTTTATTTCAACTGACTGTACGTCTATTGGTTGTCCATTTCTATCGGAAAATGATACTAGGAAATTATTATTGCCAACTTCAAAAGGTGTAATTGACATATCAACTTTGGTGTCATTATCGAGAAGTCTGGAATTCAAGTAATTTTCGTTTTGGGCCGTGGTATTATTTGAGGTTGATTGGAATTGATTCTGAGCTTCACTTGCTGGAACACCAGTATTTACAAGTAAACCAACGCTAATAAGCAAGGCTACTCCAAAAATTGATTCAATCAATAAAGCCCTGTTAAATTTAGTGACTATTGATCTTGCTTTTCCTTCGTTTTCTGATTGCTCCTCTAAATTGGAGTTACTGGATTTATTGCCAATAGTTTGTTGAACCTTTAGCAAACTTGTGACTTTTTTATAGATAAAAAAACTACTATACCCGCCCGACACAACCATCAGTCCAGCGAATAAAAGTTTTAGAATCAAAAAGGTACCATACAACGAAGAAATAACTAGACTTAAATTGTCTTCAAGAATATAGAGTAAAAAGGGACCTGTTATAATAATAACACCTAGTAATGTTACTATCAAAGCAGAATATCTAGGAATCCACAAAGACAGTGTTGCTAATTTGTAATACCAATCCATGTTTGATTGTTTTATAACAGGAATCAAAATAAATGCAAGATAAAAAGTACCTCCAATCCATATGGACGCAGTCAAATTATGGACAAAATCCATAATTATTGGAGTGAACTGTTTATTGGATGCACCATGTCCAATTAGGCTCGTCGTAATTAATAGAAATATTCCAATTATCAGAAATCCCATATTTTCTGATTTAGAAAATGTATGATTCCCTTTTTTTCTAAAGCGCCCAAACTCAAATAATGATAGTCCAAGAATAATAAATGATATTACCGAACGTTCTGTCAGTACGGTCCCAAATCGGGTTCCAAGCACATCTATTATACTTCCGTTGATTGCAATTGATTGAAAATACAGTATAGCAAAATTCGAAGACACCAATATGATTGAAGCTATTACGTAGTAAAGAACGAGACTCTTGTTAGCTTTGTTCCTAATTTGAGATGTCAATTCTGACAGCGAGGTAATTTTTGACAATGGTGCCCACATCCAAAGAGTAAAGAACGCTGCCCCAACTATCATCACCTGAGCCAATAAAGTAGGAAATCGTGCTATTGCTTCTGGAAGGTAAAGAGTAGAAGATTGAGTGCTCTTCGTTACGTTTGCAGGTAGCGCTTGTTGTCCAATAGCAAAAACAAAAGCATTTTCCGTTACATGACCATCGGTCGAAGATAGAACATTGGTAGACACTGTATATATCCCATCTTTCAATGATGGGACAGAAACTGTCAATGCAGATTCGTCGTTTTGTTGCAAGAATCGTACATCTCCTTTGTCAACCTGCTTTCCGCTGGAATCTAATACTTTTAGATGACTATAATGCAAATCAACTGGTTCACTGAAATAGACATTAACTTGGTGTGGTGATGAGGGAATGGATTGTGACTGCGAAGGATTGCTGTTGACTACGAAAGCATGTCCGAAGGATGTTTGGATAGAACCAAAAGCTAAGAACGATACAAAAATAATCGTCAATACTATAGGAAAACTTTTGTAAGATGAAAGAATAGAATTTAAAGATAATCTAGTAATCAAAATGTGCCTATAGTATCTTACTGATCTGATTATTTTATTATTCCTTTTTTTCTAGTACACGAATCGAAAGAAGAGGACAAAGGATATATCGAGTATGAAGGCTTAATCTTACGTAAATGGAAAATAGACGAGCTATATTAGTTGCAGGTTCTCTTATCTTGGCTTTTGTGTTTTTTACAAGTTATACCCACGTTTCGTTTGCACATACTAGTAAAACCTTTGGAAATACAACTATTGAGATTGGATGGTTAAATGAGCCTCCGCTTGCGTCCGATCTTAACAGTGTAACAGTGCAGGTAGAGAAGGAAAGTAATGGGCAACAATCGCCTGTTCTGAACGCGCTAGCCAATCTTACAATATCTGTGAAATATGGCACTATATCAAAACCATTGGACTTTGAACCCTCACCAACCACCGATGGTGGATATGAGGCCAAGATATTGCCAACTCGTGTAGGACCATATATTTTAGAAGCAAAAGGAGATGTAAAGGGTCAAAAGGTTGACGGTGAATTTAAGATTGAAGATGCCGAGTCAAAATCGATATTTTCCTTCCCTGACAGTTCAATAGACACGACCAATTCTAATAACCAGAATGAACAAGTTCAGAATGCACTTAGTAAATTATCAAACGACATTCAAAAAGGAAATGACGACTTGAATATGTCGAGACAAGAAATGACTGGAATACAAGACTCCATTGGAAACTTACACAGAGATTCAGGTGTTTCGTATTTGATACTTTTGACAGCACTAGGTATAGGAATTGCGGGAGTTGTTCTGGCAGGTTACTTATTCACCTTATTACGATTCAAGAAAGGATTGATAGAAGGTTCTTAATAGAGTAATACAATCTCTTTCAACAATGCTCAAAAATACACAGGGGATTTTCCATTCAAAACGCATGGCACTTTTGATTTTGTTTCTTTTTTTGTTTTCAGTGGGATATAATAGTCGAGAAAATTCACATCTAGCATCGGGTCATTTTTTTGGATCAACCAAGAAAATAGGTGACTATCAAATTGTTTTTGCTCCATATCCGTCGCTACCTTTTGTTGGAGACAACAATACTATACTAAATTTTAGTATTCTAGACAAGAATAATCAAAACGTGGATAACATCTTTGCTTCACTTATTATCAAGGACAAAATTAACTACTCAGTTATTCAAAATTTTCCGTTTAGATTCTACGAGTACAGTGATATCAGTTTCCCGTATACTTTTAAGAAAACTGGAGACTATCTAATTACCTTATTGATAAGGATTAATGGGGACGCCGTTCACTCTAAAAGTCCCCTTTCTATTGATTTTGACATTTCAGCTGCCGATGCGAATCAGGTTATTCCAACAAATGAGCTTATAGCTTATTACTTATTGCCTTCCTTAGCAGTAATAGCTGTAATTGTGGTATATCTAAAACGCAAAAATAAGATTTAACACTACAATGGGATTTGATATGACTGACTAGTATGAATCACATAATACAGGAACAATCTTACGTCTGCATTACAAGAACTGTTTAGTCTTAAGAATATAGGCACCAGGAAAGCGAGGAATTTTAGTTGGATAACATAACCAAATAAGCTTACAGTGGAACTTTTTTTTCTACCTAATTTCAAGTTAATTTAGTTTAAATTTATATTTGGTGCTTAAGGACTTCACATTATGTCACTTATTGAGGTAGCCATCTGATGATATCACATATAAAAATTCCAAGCATAATAGGCGTGAATAATTCCAAGACTCCTATCGCATTATTTTCATTATTCTTAATATTTTCAAGTTTGTGTGTTTTTGATTATCAGGCAATTTACTCTCAAACTTCCGAAGATCCCAAGAGTCTTAATTGCAAGGATAATAAAGATCAATCTCAATATGTTAGCAGTGTTGCATCAAATGAATCAAAAGTACCAGGACCTGTTACTAACGATCTGAATGGATTTCATTACGTAAAGAAGTTTGATAGTAATGGTACTCTCATTACTGCATGGGGTACTAAAGGGACTGGTCCAGGACAGTTTCTGCATGCACATGGAATAACGGTTGATTCAAGCGGAAATGTCTACGTAAGCGATGCAGAAAAATGCAATGTTCAGAAATTTGATAGTAATGGTAAATTCATTACAATGTGGGGCACTAGAGGAACTGGTCCAGGACAATTCTATCAACCTGAGAGCATGGCAGTGGATTCAAAAGGCAATGTATTCGTCGCCGATTACGCTAACCAACACATTCAGAAATTTGATAGTAATGGTAAATTCATTACAATGTGGGGTAGTAAGGGAAGAGCCGACAGTCAATTTATCAAACCATGGGGAGTTGCAGTTGACTCAAGTAATAATGTGTACATAAGTGATCAAGATAATCCTCAAGTTCAAAAATTTAACAATGATGGTAAATTTTTGACTAAATGGAATTCTTATTCCCCTGGAATGTTATTTGTACATTTACATGACGTGACAGTAGACTCTAATAATTCAGTTTACGTTACAGACGGCAGAAACAATTCGTATATTGCCAAATTTGATGATAAGGGCAATTTTGAAAAAAAGTGGGGAGGATTTGGATATGGTAACGGCCATTTTGTTGAAAACCATGGGATAGTAACAGACAAGGAAGGTAACGTATATGTGGTAGATACAAGAAATGTACGTATTCAGAAATTTAACAGCGAAGGCGAGTTTATTTCAAAATGGGGATCATTGGGTTGCCAAGATGATCAATTTTTAATTCCTCATGATATTGCAATTGATTCTTCTGGCAATATTTATGTCTCAGATAGTGGAAATGTGCATTTCAGAGCTCAAAAAACTTGTGAGTCATATCAAGACTGATAGTTAGCAAATGTGTGCACTCAAAGTCATAACCCTCTCAACGGCCAGGTTTCAACTTAATGAGGAATCAATGAAGTAGATGTTGAACAACTTAGATCTATTTTTCATATGTATTATTTTTTTAATGACTACAAATTACTGCCAGCAAATAGTATCAGCCGACATGCTAACTAACTCTATTCGACAACGAATAGGGGATTATGACATACAAATTAATACTGTGCCCGCAAGACCTATTTCAGGCCAAGACACACACATCAATATTAGAATAAGCTCAGTTAGTAACATTCCAGTAACAGATACACCGTTGGTAATAAGAATTTCAGACGGAAAGCATCAATTATTTGAAACACATCCAGTGTTCTTATCAAGCGGACATTACACCTATAATTATAAATTTGACAGAGCCGGTCTCTTTCTTGTAAGTGTGGACATACTAGACAACATGCAAAATCTAAATCCCAGTGATCCAAATGGCACACTCAACTTTGATTTCCCGATTCGCATATCAGAGCCGTTTTTGGCTGAGATTGATTCGTTAATTATTCCAATTACTGTTATAGGTACGGTAAGTGGAGCAATTATTATATTGTTACTGTTTAGGAAATATAAATATAGTAAGAAGGTAATCTAATATACAAATCAGACGCCTGAACCTTAGATTTTATCTGACAAACTAATCTACTAAACTTATATTACTTAAGAGGAGACCAATTTCCAGCGTGGTTGTTAAATTTAGTTTCCACTCGATCTCGAGTATCATTTAGCATCAACGAATTGCCCTATTCTCACATCGCCATTACATTATAGTTTTCAATTTATTTTTGTAACGTCATTTTGTGCATCTACTATCAAATGAAATCAGACATGGTGGTTTGATTTTCTTTCTTTATAGTTTTATAATCCCGAGTCAAGCTATTTTCTTGGACCATGTGTTGAGTTAACTTTTTCAAATCAACATTCATGTCTATGGGATTCATATCCATCATTTCTCTAAAAATATTAACTGTCCCAGGCCCAAATCCCCCATAATGATTATTGGCTGCAACAATAGCGGTTTTAATATCTTTCTCATTATTTTTTATCTCCTTAATTTTCTCTGCCCATTTCTCCATCTCAACCCTTCGATCTATTTGTAATTTACCAAAATTACTTTCATGAATACTTCGATCTCCTATTAGTCTCAGGTAAATAAAATCAGTCGTTACTATTGGAGGGGTTTGTAACCTGTCCATCTGACTCCAGGCTAAAGATATGTTACTGTTCTTAAATAGATTATATGCTAGTTCATTGAACCAAGATCGGTGTCTTACTTCTATTGCATACCTGAACGTGTCATCAAAGAAGAAATCAGATCTTCTTAAAGCATCTAACCCTTCCTTTAGTTCAAACGAAGGTGGTAATTGGATAAGTAATGCCAAAATCTTTCCTTTGAGGGGAGTCATTCGCTCATAAAACAAAGATAGTTCTTTTTCTACATTCGTCAACCTCTTGTCATGGGTTATGAATTTGGGAAACTTTACAGTGAATCGGAAATTATCAGGAGTCCTTTTATTCCAATTTCTTACCATCGATTCGCTTGGGGTATTGTAAAATGTTGAATCAATTTCCACATAGTTGAAAACCTCAGAGTAAAAAGGTAGATGGAAGTTTTTGCTTATATCTGCAGGATAAAATGGGCCTTGCCATGACGTATAGCTCCAACCTGAACAGCCGATGTAAAGTTGCAATCAGTTAATAGTAAATCCCAAATTTAATTATGTCTTTTGGAAAAAGCTTATCAATTGCAGAGGATCAAATACATCTGGCATCATCTCAACACAGCATTTTTGTTTCAAAGATATGAGATTTTTTTCAAGATCTAAGCCTGTTTACCTGAATCGCATATTTCTGCTCAATAAAAAAAATCTGAACGCGATACTAGGAAAGATATCAAATTTGATAGCTCACATTGACGCTAAAGTAATAACCACAATAACAATATTGGGAAATTTATAATTTACACGAGAAACAATTAAAGAACGTCTTGAGTTCTATGAAGTTTGAAAATAACTATAATCGGTCCAATATGAGCTATATTATAGATATGCCCTAAAAATAATAATATGAAAATAACCGAAATTCTAATTCATTATAATCACACGTTGAAATGATAGATATTTTCCATGGTGTAGATATTTATAGTATATCCACTAGCTTGAATAATGCGATGAGCATAATAATCTATGGCTTAGTCACAAGTTTGTTGTTGACTACTTTAACCCTAGGTACCCTGGTTATTTACGCAGTAGACATCAAGGGAACGGTTGCAGATGATAATATCGTGGGCACGGCGACCGATGATGATATGAGAGGATTTAGAGGTAACGACATAATTAATGGATTGTCAGGTAGTGACGAAATTCAAGGTGAGGGAGGTAATGATATGCTTAATGGTAGTGATGGAAATGATTATCTATCGGGAGGAGATGGCAGTGACACTATTGATGGTGGACCGGGTAACGATGAACTCCACGGCGATGATGGAGTAGACAGGTTAATTGGGGGAACTGAAAATGATATCTTGTATGGTACTTCCAATAACGATTATCTTGACGGTGGCCCTGGGGATGATCGCCTTTATGGTGGTCCAGGAAACGATACTTTAAGCGGCGGTCAGGGCGGCGATTACTTTAGATGCGGGTCTGGCGTAGATAGGATAACTAATTTTAATACTGCAGATGGTGATCATGAATATGGCGATTGTGAAGTTAAGTGATTATTCTGCACTACTGTACATTTGGTAACAACTATTCGAGTAATCACATACTACGGCTTTTCAGGGCCGATTGATATGTATTGTTAGTTTAACAAAACATAAACTTGTAATAAATACACTTTAACCGGCAATTTCTAGCTATTTCTACTGTAATCCCAAGTAGAGTAATACAGTGGTTTGATTTCTAGCATCACGGAATTTCCATCTCGTACATTCTGTAGTAATGTTTTTGCCATTGGATGATCAGTACTCCCAAGATACTTTAGCATTATTTTTTCTGCAATTGGGAAATTTGAATTTGGTTCACTCAAAATTTGTACATTAGCCTTTCCTCTGACGCCTTTATAAGGAGGATTCCCATCATCAATGCAAAAATAGACTTTGTCATTTTGTTGCAAATTCTTTGTTTTTTTAGAATGTTTACCAGTTTCCACAAATATTACATCTTTAGAACCATCATAGAGAAACCATGTAGGATGGACATTAGGATAATTGTCTTCATCGATTGTTCCCAGATGTAAGTTCAATTTGCTACGTGACAGAAATTCAATTATTTCATTTTCGGTGAGCTGAACTCCAAAACCCGGACTTGCATGTAATAGTTTCATATGAATACACTATGAGCTTTAAAATATAAATATACACCGAAGGTCTGCCGGTATAATGTTGGATGCGACCTAATTGTATGTTAAAAATAAAAAATGGATGATAACGATTTATTTGTCGGCAGCTGAGTGAGTTTTCATTACGGGAAGATGTTTATTTCTCCGATATCCCGATCAACTAATGTTTTACATACTACCGAATTAGTTGCGGAAGCTTCACCTTCACAATCATTCTTTTGTTTTGCGTCAAAGTCAAGATCTACCTTATTCTTTTCACCTTGAACGTTGATTGTATCGGTTGTAGTCTTATCGGATGCTAGACACCCTTCACTGCTAGTTCCAGAGGCGTCAGTATCACAATCGTTTTTTTGTTTTGTATCGGTGTCGATATTGACTTTATTCTTGAAAGGATCATCTGCAAATGCGTGTGTTGCACTGGTACCTATAACTGATCCAATCAATAATACTATTGAGGGAATAAGTATGGTCCTTGAACTTAGATTCATCGTGTTCTTACAAAGCTTTTAGTTTATATGAAGTAGGATTGATAATCTCCTAAAATTATTGTGGATGCTATTTCCTCTTTATCTTAGAATAAATAAGACCGAATGATGAGACGTACAATTCTTAGATAAAAAATTCTAGTTTTGTGTTGCTGTCATACCATTTAATATTGCATTTTAGGATGGGAAAATATTTGAAATTATGTCACACTGTGAAATAACTACGTTTAAGTTTATTACTAACTATTCAAATCATTCAGCAATATATCATTTCATGACACTAAATGATATGTCGGATGGTAAACTTTCTTAATGGTAGATTGATAATCAACGACTAATTTTATCTAGTATTTACGGTTTAATTTGTTGAATATCAAAGTACCAACCATAAGCGCAGCGGAAAAAATAAATCCGAAATATGACAAATTTCGATCGTACGGAAAGATAAAAGTAGATCCAATAAATAGTGCTGATGATATAATACTAACAGGAAGAACATTTGAATTACCTCTTAAATTATTTGTTGTTCTTTGATCAATCAAATATTGTTTAATAATTGGTGCAAGGTCTACTGAAACTTCGAGCCCCTTTACAAATTTATTTATGTATCTCTTGAATTCTTCGATATAAGCGTCCTTAATCAAACCCTCCTCTTCAAGCAAACTCACCAAAACTCTAACAAATTGGAATTTTACATCATGATAGTGGTAAATTCCTTCTAGAATGGAGGCCATCCTCATATAAAGAGCCAGATTCTTAGGTAAACGGAATGGGAATCTGCTCAGGGTTTTGTTAGCCAAGTCTTGAAGTGCCTTAACTTCCATCCTATCCACCTTCTTCCCATGCAATGATTGAATACTTAATTCGAGACCTTTTTCCACTAATCTCCTGTCGACAGATGTCTCAAGTGTTCCTAATTCCATTAATACATCGGTAGTCCTTACCGGATCTTTATCCACCAGGCCAAGATACAATCTAACGAGTCTTCTTCTGGTTTCGTCATCTAACTTTCCGACCATACCAAAATCATAAAGTATTATCGTCCCATTACTAGTTATTGATATATTTCCAGGATGTGGATCAGCATGAAATATACTGTGACGCAGTAACATCTTGAAAAATAACCTATGTATCCGATATACTAATTTAGCCCTATCAATTTCATGTTTGTCTAACGTTTTGATATCTGTTACTTTAATTCCCGGCAAATATTCTAGTGTGATTACATGTCTAGAAGTCCTATCAAGATACACCTTTGGAATGATTACTGACTTGTCCCCCTTCAAATTATTTTTGATTTGTATTAAATTTCTGGCTTCTATTCTATAATCCATTTCCTCATAGACTGTCTCGATGAATTGAGAAAGCATTCCCTCAGCTGAGAACCTTAAATTTTCATCTATAAATCTGGTAGCTATTGGTAATAATTTTTTCAGTATGTAAATATTTTGCCCTATGGTTTCTTCTATATTGGGCCGGCTTATCTTCACTACGACTTCTTGGCCTTTGTATCCGGCTCTGTATACCTGACCTAGACTTGCACCAGAAATTGATGCTGGATCAAAATAATCAAATACTTCATCAAGACACCCAAGCTCTTTTTCAAGAATTGGTCTCACATCTGAAAACGGTTCTGGAGACACATCATCTTGAAGGCTCTCCAGTACATCCAAGTATGGTTGAGGTAGTAGATCTGCTCTAGAGGAAAGCCATTGACCCAGTTTTATATATGATGGTCCAAGGTCTACAAACGTCTTAAGTGCTCTCTCTGCATGTTTTCTGAATTTCTTTTCGTTTACATTCCTCCCTTCTTTTTTGACCCATTCTCTTCTGTCCTTTCTAAGGTACACAATAACTGGAACTAGCTTCAAAATTGTTTTTATTATTAGCAAGATGGAGGGTTTCTTGAATAAAAAATCATGGTCTTTTCTATCGGTGTCTATGGCCGCATTCAATAATTCCTTGCTATCTTCCATCAAGAATATTTTCTCCCCAATGAATTCTGATAAAGTTATGATAGTTAAAATGAATAGTCCAGAAGAATCGCGCAGCAGAGAGGTCCAAGATCACTTTTAACATGAGTTATTTTTCCCTATCAATAAGATAACCAGAAAGAACAGAAAGTGCTACAACCCCAGGAAAATATTTTGTGGCATCAACCATTACGTGTCCCACAGGATCATTGCGGGGATCTATTTTATCATAGTGGACACTATAGTGATTTTCATATTCCCGAATGTGTAAATTGCCGTGTCTAAATTGTTTAATAGATCCTTTCTTTTCTCCCAGAATAGTTGATTTATACTCAATCAGAGGCCTTACTGTTTTGGGTACAATGATATTTCCCTCGTTATCAACAAAAGACATAGCAAGCTAACAATAACTTTGGATATAAAAATTACCTTATATTTTTCACACAACCACAAATGAGAAATTATAAAAAAGTGATTTTTCAGTTTTGTGTCATTAAAACATCAATAATATAAGAAGACTTTTATAGAATATTATCTACTTTTTGTTCTATGAGTGATACAAAAGGTAAGGTTCCAAATATAGTTGCAATTGAGGTCATAAAGAAGAATGGGGTTGATGTTGAAAAATTAAAAGAATTAATTACAAAAGGTGTAGGTGCTGAATTTACAACGTATTATTATTACACAATTTTAAGAATGCATTGTACCGGCCTGGATGGCGAAGGAATTAAGGAAATAGTTGAAGAGGCCAGGATTGAAGATAGAAATCACTTTGAAGCTATGGTACCTAGATTATATGAACTCGGTGGAGCATTACCAAGAGATATTAGAAAATTTGCAGATCAGGCAGGATGTCCTGATGCATATCTTCCCGAGAATTGGGAAAGTCTTACTCCAATTATAGAAATATTGCTTGCTGCAGAACAATGTGCAATTCGTTCGTGGGGTGAAGTATGTGATATGACTGCCGGCAAGGACCCCCGCACCTATGATATCGCACAAAGGATTATGCAAGAAGAAGTTGAACACGAAGCATGGTTTATTGAGTTACTTTCCAAGCGACCTTCTGGACACTTTAGAAGGAGATATGTAGGACAATCTCCTCATGTTGGCCAACAAGGCGGATTAATTCATCTTTAGAATTCCGCTTTACTTTTTTGCTCCTCAAAAAAACCAACTATTTTTAGTTTCTTTTGTTTTGAAATATAAAAAATAACTGAATTCAAATCTATACTATATATTAGTAATCAAATAATTAATTTATAAGAAGATTTAATCTATTTCTCAAAAAAGAATTTATTTTGATGTTATTGTAAATCATAATGTGGTACCAATAAAATTTACTCAGTGAGATTTAGGATGCAGAGCTTATTTGAAATATAGTTCCCAGTCCGATTGATACGACATACAGATTTCCATCAGGACCGACTTCTAGATCAGTAATTCCGCCAAAACCTTGACCAAACACAATACTACTCAATCCAGGGGAAGTTGGTTTTTCAATAACTCTCGATGCAAGCTCTGGGGGAAGAACAATGTCCTTTCTATCAGAGGTAAGATCAAAATGATAGATTCTTCCATTATGGACATCGCCTACAAACATATCGTTCTCATATCCAGAACCAAGTGCTGTTGAATCCAAAAATTTGACTGCTGTTGGTCCCGCGGTATTTACCCAAACTAGCTCAGGATCACTATAATGTCCTTTTCCTCCAAAGTCTTGTAGATCAGATTCGCTAAAGGAGGCTTCCATTGATGATAAACCCTGTACCTGTTGCCATCCACTATTAAATCCGGGTAATACTAGATTTATTTCGTCACCGTTTCCAGGCCCATTTTCTGTATCCCATAAATTACCAGATACAGGATCAAAATCCATACCGAAACTATTTCGAATTCCATATGCATAATAAATACGCAGGGGTATGGAATCGCCTAGAATTCCCTCTGTAGGTTGACCATCTTGGGTTATTCTTAAAATGCCACCTCTTCCGTCTGGATCTACTCCGTTCTTGTAATTTTGGGTCTTGGTCTCCGTTGCTGGTCCTTTAAAGGAACCGTCCACGTCCCCAATCGTCACATAAATGTTATTATCAGGCCCTATCATGAGATCCCCACCATTGTGCCTGGGTCCAGGATTTGCTGGCAAATCCATCAAAAGTAATGGATTAATGAGAGAATCGCCTGATAACTCATATCTATATACTCTATTCCCAATTGGCTGTATTCCAGCCTTATCGCCACCGTCTTTTCCCGCAATTTCAGTGTAGTAAAGAAATACATAAGTTGTTGAACCGTGTTTTGACACAGCTATTCCACACAAACATCTTTCAACAGAATTGGCAACATTTACATCTAATACGGGATTTGGCAGAACTTTTCCATTGACTATCCTTTTGACCATACCCGTATCTTTCTCAAGTACCAAGATATCACCAGGCCCAACGAAAGCCATACTTGTTGGAGTACTTAATCCCTCAGCAACTGTAGAAATTTTCAAATTTGAATCAAATAGCTTTGCTTTCCAGCACATTGGGATCCTAAGCTTAGAATTCCACGTGGACAAGTTGTCGCGG
>JADMIO011301941.1_pt1 | contig 76464 bp, 68 predicted proteins | sample 8958161 | NCBI WGS metagenome assembly JADMIO01 (sample SAMN16585339, study PRJNA669376) | soil metagenome | isolation source: Crop rotation soil | place: USA: Cullars Rotation, Alabama | collected 2011
GACGAAAGGCCCAGTCTTTCGACTGAGCCTTTCGTTTTATTTGACCATGTTGGTATGATTTAAATTAATACGACTCACTATAGGGTCAGTGCGGCCGCGACTTCAAGTCACGTGAATTCCAAGCTTCGGATCCCACTGTGCTGGAAAGGGGCAGCCTGGGTTGGTCGCTTGCTTCGTCGGCGTTGATTATCTGGCTGCTGACCCTCGTCGGCACGCGGATGCTCTTTACACGTTCAAAGCCTTCATCCGTGTAATCCGCGTTACGGCTTTTTGCGTTTCGAAGCAGTCTTCTTTGGCGCTGTAGTCGCTGGCGTAATCGTTCTCGCCTGTTGTTCCGCTGCTGAAGCTACTGCATATGCCTGCGGCGCCGGTTCCGGATTCAACAGCGCATCCCAACGATAACGCGGTCTCTCGCGCCTCTCAGCGAGCCGTCTGAACACCAGGTCCACCACCGCATTGACGATCCACTTGTGATAGAACTCGCCCACTGAAGCCAGCTCAGCGTCCGGCGCCGGATTCATGAAGTCGATCGCGTACGGCACGTTGTCCTTGATCGCGAACTCGACGGTGTTGATGTCGTAACCGAGCGCGGTGCAAAGCGTGCGCACGTCCTTCGCCACGCGATCTGCGAGTGCCGGCGCGAGATAGTTGGGATCATGTACGTACTGCTCACCTGACAAGTACGGCTTGCGCGGATCGTAGGCCATGATCATGACTTCCTGTTGGCCCACGCAGTAACACCTGACGAACTGATCGAACTCGATCGACTCCTGCAACGTCATGCAAAGCGTGTTGGTTTTGTCGTACTCCAACCACAGCTCTTCGAGCGAGTTGATCTTCGAGACGTTCTTCCAGCCGCCGCCGTCGAACGGTTTCATGAACGCCGGCAAGCCGACGTAATCGATGATGCCTTGCCAGTCGAGGGGAAACTCCAGATTGCGCAAGCTCTCGCTGACGATGCCCTCGATGTAATCTTTCTGCGGCAGCAGCACCGTCTTCGGAATCGCGACTCCGAGCTTCTTGCCGAGTGAATAGTTGAAAAACTTGTCGTCCGCCGACCACCAGAAGGGATTGTTGATGATGATCGTTCCTTCGAGCGCCATGCGCTTCAAGGTGGCTCGATAGTACGGAACCTCGTGCGAAATGCGATCGATGACGAGGTCGTACTGCGGCGGGTCGTCGTACTTGATGCCGCCGAGCGTGATGTATTCGGCCACGACGTCGCCGCGGCCGCGTTCATTAATGCCTGCAATGAGAGCCTCCGGGAAAGTCTTTTCCCGGCCTACGAGAACTCCTACCCGCTTCATGTCTATTGAGTGTCCTTTCGCGAAAATCAAGGAAAATACCCGCGCCGCCGGTGCTTGTCAAACAGGCATCGTGGACCGGGCTCGTAGCATCCATGCAACGACCGCCACACGCGCGAAAGAGCATTTTTAACCGCGTGTGTTACAATTCGGCCTCAACGTTTGGCTTTCCCCGGTTGGTGCCGTCCAAAATGCGGCGATCTGAAATTCAAGGAGAACGTTTACATTTGCTTCGTCCATTCCTGGCCCTCATAGCTGTAGGTGCGTTTCTCGGTGCGATGGTCCTGCCGGATCGAACCCACGCAGCGCGCGTTCAACAGGACGCTAAACAGCAGGACACTAAAAACGCCAAAGCTAAACAGGACAACAAAGAGGCCGAAAAGCCTAAACAAGACGCGGAAAAACCAAAACAGGAGTCGAAGTTTACGGCGGAACAGATTGTTGAGTCAGTCATCCTGTTCTATGGCAGCCGTCCTCTCCTGGAACAGATCCGGCGCAACGGAGTCGAGCGCGGCAAGATAATGCATTATCCGGCTGAAGGTAATCCGGACGAAACAAGCTACGAGCGCCGCTTCGTTCGCGGTGAGAACCTCGACAAAGACAAGATCCGTCTCGATCAAAAGCTGCCCACGATGGAGTACTCGCTGATTTTCGACGACGGGAAATTGTGGGGTTTAATCAACGGTGCGGCTTTCACGCCTCGCCAGGACGCGACCGCCAGCTTCATTTCCCAGCATCATCACAGCCTCGACACGTTGCTGCGCTACAAAGAGTGCGGTTCGACACTCACCCTCGTCGGCAAGGATCAGCAAAAGGGACTCGATCTTTACGTTGTCGATCTGACTGATAAAGAGAATCGCAAGACGCGGTTTTACATCAGCTCCCGTTCGCTGCGCGTGCTCTGGCTCGAGTATGAGGAAGGGCCGGCGGGTGGCGTGCCGGTGAAATACACGCGAAAATTCCAGGATTATCGCGTCGTACAGCAGACACTTGCGCCCTACCGGACGGTGTTGCTGGAAAACGGGCGCGAAAGCCAGGTGACGAGCGTGCTCACGATCACCTACGGCGTGAAAGTCAGCGACTCGATCTTCAAAAATCCAGAAGGCTAGCCACAAAAAAGCACAAACAACAGTAGCCACAAAAAGGCACAAAAAGCGCAAAAAGAGTAAACTCAGCCAGGTTTGATAATCGATTCACCCGGCTTTCTCTTTGAGCTTTTTGTGCTTCTTTGTGGCACTTTTTGTGGCTAGTTTCGGAACTTAGATCTAAAACACGCGTGTACTTCGTGGTGTGAGAGCCACCTGCCCTGATGAATACGTTGACTACCATCAATGAGCTGGGCTTCGCCCCGGCGCTACAGCAGGAAATGCTGGAGGATACGACCTCCGATCATGCCCTGCTGGAAGCGACGCGCACCGGGGACCAGGACGCCTTCGCCGAGTTGGTAAGTCGATATCGGAACCAGATCACCAGCTACATCTACCGGATGACCAACGATTACGACGGCGCCGTGGATCTGGCTCAGGAGACTTTCGTGAGGGTTTACAGGGCCGCTGACAGGTATCAAAGGAGTTACGCGTTCTCGACTTATATCTACCGGATTGCCACCAACCTCGCCATCAGCGAACTCAGAAAACGAAAACGCCGCAAGCTCGTTTCGCTGACGGGATTCTTCCAGCAAAACGACGGCGCCGAGGCCAGGGAATTCAATCCGCCCGACGCGCGTCCTTTGCAGGACACGGAGCTCGTCGACACGGAACGGCGCAGCGCGGTGCAACGCGCGATCAGCACGTTGCCCGAGAAGTATCGCGCGCCACTGATTCTGCGTGACGTCGATGGTCGCAGTTACGACGAGATCGCGCGCATCCTGGAGACGAGCGAGGGAACGGTGAAGTCGAGAATCAGCCGCGCGCGTGGCTTCCTGCGTGAAAAGATGCGGGCCTATTTGTAGGTGAAGAAGTTATGAGAAAAAATAATTGTGAAATGATCCGTCAGGAACTCGACGAGCTGGTGCTCGGCGAGACGATCAGCGCTGCTGCCGCCGAGCACTTGCGCGAGTGTGCCGAGTGTCGCGAGTTCAATGAGAAGCAAACGAGGCTGCGTCAGATCGTCGGCAGTCTGGGCACGGTTTCAGCGCCGCCTGATTTCGATTTTCGTCTGCGTGCGCGACTCGCGAACGATGCCAACGGCGCGGCATTTCATTTCTGGCCGCTTGCGCGACGAGGTCTCGCGTTTGTCGCAGTGCTGCTCGTTTTTGCGATCGGCGCGATCATCGTGCGCAACGTTTTCTATCGACCAGCGCCGAACAAGCAGCTGGCGACGGACCAGCACAACAACATCGCACCGGCGCCGCAGCCGCCGCCGACAGTCGAGCGAGCGGAACAGTCGAGTCGCGCTCCGGAGATCGTTGCAGTTTCGTCAGACAAGCATGCGCAAACAATCAGGGGCGAACGTCCGCTGAAGATCAAGCGGCCGCTCACGGCGGAAGATTTCAGTAACACACGCGCAGAAGTCATCAATGGACAAGAACCGTCGGGCGCGTTCGAAGTGCTGCCGCTCGACGCGTCGCTGCAATCGTTAAAAGTCTCGCTCGACGACGGCCGTGGCAATGCGCGAACGATCTCGGTCCCGACGATCAGCTTTGGTTCACAGCGCATGCTGCAAACCGGAAATCAGTATGCGCCTAAACGAGATTGGTAAACAGGCATCGAGCAGGAAGTATTCAGAGATGACTGTGAGAAGAGTAATACAACTGGCGACGATTGGAGGTGCGCTGCTTTGCGGCGTAGTCGCCGTCGCGCAAACACCCGCGCCACCGCCAAAGAAACCCGTGCCGCCTGTCAAAGCAGCGAAACCGGGTGCGGACAAATTGCCCGCGCCGCCGCAAGTCGTAACGATTATTCATCGTTTGAATGGTTTGAAGATGTTTCGTCTCCTGCTCCGTTCGCAACAGCAGGTGCAGGCAATTGAAAACGTCGACTCCACGTTCAACCTGCTGGACGATGTTCACACAAACGTCATCGCCGGGCTCGCGATGGACGACGGCGAAACGATCGCCGCGTGGTTGCCGGAGGCTGAAGTAGAGCTTGATGCGCCCGTGCCGCCCGCTGCTCCTGCGGCGCGTGCGCCAAAGCCGCCGCGCCCTCCGGTAGCAGCATTCCCGCGGCTGCAAAGCGCTTTCTTCGAGCCTGACATCACGGTCATTGGACCAGACGGAAAACGACTGCCCGCGAAGTACATCGGTTTCGACGCCGTTACAGGACTCTCGATTCTTCGCCTCAAACAGAAGAATGCAACCGCGGACGGCGCGATCAAAGACGGACCCGTAAACGCGGGCGAAAAGGTTTTGTTGTTCAGTCCCGAACCAGTCAGCCCCGCGCGACCGATGGTTGCTGCTGGTCTGTACGCGCGGATGGGCGCGGTCGAGGGTCGCATTCAGGATGTGATTGCGGCGCCGTCGGGCGGAGTCGCGCGCTTCAAAGTCGCGGCGGCAAAACTATCACAGGCGAATATCGGCGGCGTCGCGCTCAATGAAGCCGGGGAGACGATCGGCATTGTCGACAGGCTGGAAGGAAACGAAGCCAGCATCCTGCCCGCGGCTCTGATCAAACGCGCGGCGCAGCGTGTGCTCGAACAGCAAGCGAGCGTGCCGCGACCGTGGCTCGGCGTCAAAGGTGAAGCCGTTGCCGAACTCAAGCTCGATCAGATCCTGAATCAAGGTTGGGAGATGCAGCGGGCCGAGGCGCTGGCGGGAAAACATCGCGGCATCATGCTCACGTCGATCGTGCCCGACAGTCCTGCCGCGATGGCTGCGCTGCGCGCGGGCGACGTGATTCTGAAAGTCGACAATAAAGAGATTCAAACTGCGGAAGACTTTACCTGGTGGCTCGAGCAGGCTGGTCCAAGCAGTTCGGTGGAGTTCACGGTCGCGCGTCCGGACAAGCCTGCCGAAGAGCCGGTCAACGTCAAGTTGAGCGGCATGCTGGACCCGGCCTTCGCCTTCAGCTTCCACAATCGCGTCGCGACGACGCGAGGCTTTTCGTTGTTGGACCAGGGAATCGAGACCGTGGCTTTGCGACAACCGGTGGCTTCGCAACTCGGCACGACCGCGGGTCTGCTCGTAGTCTATGTCGAACCACAAACAGCCGCATCCGAAGCGGGCCTGCGAGCAGGCGACGTGATCCAGACAATCAACGGCAAACCTGTCTCGATGTTCAAAGCGGCGACGCCACCCGTTTCTTACACTCTCGATATTGTTCGTAATAAAGAACGGCTCGTCGTCACTGTCCCCGTGCAGAAGCAGTAACACCGATGACACGGATGTGTTAATCTGCGGCCCATGTTTCCCGAGGCCGTTGCTCGTTACCACGAACTACTTGCGAATCACGACATAGCCGAAGCTTCCCGCGCGCTGCTGGATGAAGGCCTCGAGAAGGCCAAACTGATCTTCGGTGGTCGACGCCTTTCACCTTATCTCCGCCCGCATTTCGTCTCCGAAGACGACTTCGCGCACATCTGCCAGATTTGCGAAACCGTGTGGTCCGCGATTCAGAAGGTGAAGGACGCAGCCGTAGCGGACCCACACGTCGTCGACGATCTCGGCCTGACTGAGATCGAACGTGAGTTCGTCGCCATCGATCCCGGCTACAAAGCCGTTTCGCCTACCTCTCGACTCGACTCGTTCCTGACAAAATCCGCCTACAGCTTCGTCGAACTGAACGGCGAGAGTCCGGCCGGCATTGCCTACGCCGACGCAGCCTACGATATCTTCTCATCGCTTCCCGTGATGAAAGAATTCAGCGCCGAGTACAACGTGCGCCCGATGTACGGCAGCCGCTTCATGCTCGACGTGTTGCTCAGTTCTTACGAAGAGTTTCTCGGCCGCAAGCCCGAGCGCGCGCCGCGCATCGCGATCGTCGATCTCGCCGGTGTGCCAACGGTGAAAGAGTTTGAGCTCTTCCGCGAGTTCTTCGAACGCGCCGGATATCCGTCGGTGATCTGCACGCCGCAACAACTCGAATTCAAAAACAATCGCTTGAGTGTGTCGGGCCAGGAGATCGATATCGTTTACAAACGCCTGCTCGTAAACGAGTACCTGCCGATCATGCGCGAGCACCCGGCGCTGCTCGACGCGTATCGCGCGGGCGCGATCTGCATGGTCAACAGTTTTCGCTCGAAGCTCATTCACAAAAAGGCCCTGTTTGCAGTGTTGACTGATCCGCGTCACGCCGAGTTATTCACCGGCAAAGAACGCGAAACGATCCGCGCTCACGTCCCCTGGACGCGCCTGGTCAGAGACGAACACACCGATTACTTCGGACGCGAGGTGAACCTGCTCGACTTCATTCGCGCCGACGGCGAGCGACTGGTGTTAAAGCCGAACGATGATTACGGTGGCCATGGAATAACGATCGGCTGGAACGTGGACCAGCGCGGTTGGGACGAAGCGATCAATAACGCACTTGCTACGGGCGACTACCTCGTGCAGGAACGCGTGCCGACCGCACGTGAGACTTTTCCCGCTCTGACCGACGAGGGCCGAATTGAATTTGCGGAGCAGCTCGTCGATCTCGATCCGTTGCTCTTCAACGGCAAAGTCCGTTCGGCATTCACGCGCCTTTCGTTTACGGAACTGGCGAACGTCAGCTCTGGCGGCGGCATGGTGCCCACCTACATCATCAGCCAAAAGTGAGCCACAAGAAGGCACATAAGTCACACAAGCGAAAACAAACAGGATTTCAAAAACCCTCAGACCCTTTTCTTATCAGGGTTTATTTTATGTGCCTTTTGTGCCTTTTTGTGGCTACAATCTGATCCATGGTTGACGACGAGAGACGCAATTACGATCGCGCGCGGCTGATCGTGGATGTTTTCTTTGACGGCAAAGATGTTACGGGTGTCGCCAGCACGAAAGACATCAGCCCCGGCGGTCTCTACATGAATACACAGACGGAGATTCCCGAGGGGACTTTGCTCCTCATTCGCATACCTTTTCGCCAGGATGCCCAGGTCGTTTGCAACGCAGTCGTCGTGTACAGCAACCCGGGCCGCGGTGTTGGCTTGCGCTTCCAGGCACTCCCGGATGAAGTCCGGGAAATGCTGGAACGGGAAGTGTCGAGTGAGTAGCAACGAAGCATCCCCGACCTGGACAGAGCTTCCGGCGAATACGAGAGAACTACTGAGTGGAAAGCTCGCAGGCTTGTGGGGCGCAGCGACTGACGCCGCCGCGTTCGATTCGTGGCCGCTCGATAAGAAACAGGGCATGCTGTTGTTGCTCGAGCGACTGGAGAGCAAGGGACTCTGGCATCTCGTCAAACGAGTGACTAATGTTTATGGCGAAGGCGGCGTCGGATTAGGATTCGAAGCGTGGCCGATGGTCGAGTCGACGTTGTCGCGGCGAGACGATTTCACGCGCTTCCTGGCGAATCACAAGGGCACCAGCGGCGGCTTCTACGAAAGAAAACGACGCGAAGCCATCCTGCATTTTTTGTTTCAGGAAGGTGAGCCGCGCCGCTGGTATGTTCACTTCGATCTCTACAGTCCGGTCTACTCGCTCGCGAGTGCGCTGAAACACTTTCGGTACGAACTGCTTGGCAAATTGAGACCTGACTGGCGGATGATCGCAAAAACAGTAAACAGTTAAGGCCAAACCGGAGAGGCAAATGTTCGATCAATTCACACTGGGTATCGAAGAGGAGTTTCAGATCGTCGATCCGCAGACGCGCGAGTTGCGCTCGCACGTCGCCGAGATCCTCGAAGAGGGCAAGATGCTGCTGGGCGAACAGATCAAGCCCGAGATGATCCAGTCGATGGTGGAAGTCGGCACGGGCATCTGCCGCAATATCCAGGAAGCGCGCACCGACATCACGCGCCTGCGCAGCATCATCGCCGGCCTCGCCCGCAAGAATGGGCTGGTTATCGTCGCCGCATCAACGCACCCGATTTCACGCTGGCAGGATCAGGAGATCTTCGACGACGAGCGTTACGAGCTGCTGGTCCAGGAGCTGCAAACCGTCGCGCGCTCATTGTTGATCTTCGGACTGCACGTTCACGTCGGCATGGCCGATCGCGAGCGCGCCATTCACATCATGAACGCGGCGCGTTACTTTTTGCCGCACGTGCTGGCGCTCTCGACGTCGTCGCCGTTCTGGATGGGCCACAACACCGGTCTCAAATCGTATCGCACGGAAGTTTTCAAACAGTTTCCACGCACTGACATTCCGGATCACTTCGATTCATACCTCGGTTTCCAGCGTTACGTGGATCTGCTGATCAAGACGAAGTGCATCAACGACGGCAAGAAGATCTGGTGGGACATCCGCCCGCATCCATACTTTCCGACACTCGAGTTTCGTGTTTGTGATATTCCGACGCGCGTCGACGACACGATTGCGATCGCGGCGTTGTTCCAGGCAATCGTGGCGAAGTTGAATAAGTTGATCGATAAGAACCTCGGGTTCCGGTTGTACCGGCGCATGTTGATTCAGGAGAACAAGTGGCGCGCGGTGCGGTACGGGTTGGATGGGAAGATGATTGACTTCGGGAAGCAGACGGAAGTACCGGTGCGAGATCTGGTGTTGGAGTTGCTGGAGTTTGTGGATGACGTCGTCGACGAGCTTGGTTCGCGGAAGGAGATCGAGCACGTACACACGATCCTCGAGCGCGGCACGTCAGCGGATCGACAGTTACAGGTTTATCGAGAGACGAATGATTTGAAGGCGGTCGTCGACGATTTGATTGACTTGACGATGGAGAATGTTTCGGGGACGCCCGATCTCAGCATACCGCACACGACCACCACGGCGTCCACGATCGCGAAATAGGGTTTTCACGCAAAGGCGCAACGACGCAAAGAAAGCCCTAGAAACGCGGCAGCGCTTTGCGTCTTTGCGCCTTTGCGTGAGAGGTTCTCTTCCCGAGGTAGTACTGCCACAGCATTCGCGCCGCCACCGCACGATGCGGACGCCAGGTCTCCGCCAACTCTTCTAATTCTTCCGGTCCTGGTCGTCTCGCCAAACCTTTCAACTCCTGCATCGCCACGGCCAGCGCGAGGTCTCCCGCAGGCCAGATGTCTGCACGCCGCATCGCCATCAGCAGGTACACATCCGCGCTCCACAATCCGATCCCTTTCACGCGCGTCAAAGTCAACCTCGCTTCTTCATCACTCATCCGCACGAGTCTCGTAAAGCTCAACTCTCCATTAACGATCGTCTCCGCAAGATGCAATACATACGCCGACTTCTGTCGCGTCACACCCAGCGCCCGCAGATGCACGTCCCCGAGCTCCATAAACCGTTCCGGCGTGAACGGCTGGATCGCCACCTCCAGCCGCACAAGCATCGCCTTCGCAGACTTCAACGACACTTGTTGCTCGAGAATGATGTGAACGAGAGTTTGGAATCCGGCGGCGCGGCGCCAGAGCGGCGGATCGCCGTGAACGGCGTGTATCCCGGCCAGCATTTCATCACGCGCAGCCAGCTCGCGTGCCGCCAGCGCGAGACTCTTCTGCGTGAGAATCAAGTGCGTGTGGCGACTGTGGCCAGCGTCAGGAAATTCTCGAACAGGATGCGGCCGTCGCGCGAGTCGTTCGGGTGCTGCCAGCGCGTGCGGTTCTTGTTCCAGTCTTCGAACGACTTCTCGAGATGAAACTGCACCGTGTAGATCAACTGCCCTTCGCTGCGCTTCACCATCATCTGGTTGCGGCAGAGATACGAGGTTGCGAGCAGTTCGAATCCTTCCGGCACGCGATCGATTTGCAATCCGTGGTTCTGCCAGACGCGCAGGATGCGCGCCGGCGACTTCGGATCCATGCAGTTGATGTTCGTGAAGATTGGATCCTGCGCTTCGATGATACGAATGAAGCGATACTGGTACTCCTGCGTTCGCTGCAGGCGTTGTTCGTGTTGCTCGAATTTGTCGAGCGTGATCACTCTCGCGCCAAAACTCAGGCCGACGAGCTGGTGGCCGCCGCAGATCGCGAGCACCGGCGTCTTCGTCTCGCGAATGAAGGCGCCGAACGTTTCGAGAATCGCCGGCTGGTAGTAGTCGAAGTCGCGCAGTGTGCCGCTGAGCACGATCGCGTCGGGCTCGAACCGTTTCGCGGCGGTGGCGATTTCCGAAAGGTGGGCCACTTCGGTCGTGGGCTGCTTCACCAAACGAGAAACGTTGGTGAGAATATTTTCGATCGCCATGCCGGCGATCAGACGTTCGCGCCGCAACTCCGCGGCCAGCAGTTCGCCCCACTCCTCGCGCGCCACGGGCGAGAGGTCGCGTTCGTCGCGCAGCAGGTTATCGATGACGAGCACGCGCGCTTCCGCGATGCTCTGGCTCACGGGCTCATACCGGCAGAAATTCTGCTGGTTGAATGGAAAAGGAAGTGTGCCGGGAATCTCGGCCAGGTCGTTAAGGGGGGTCAGGTCTTGGGTCATTATCGTCGTTAAAAGTTTGTCGTCTGAGATCACTCTGAGATCACTTTGGGCGCTGTTTCGTATCTTGTTTGAACTCCGGCACGCGCGCGCCGGCGCCAGCTTCCTCAATCTCGGCGCGTATCTTAGCAAGTAGCAGGCCACGAAGTCGCCCTTTAAATCTGGCGCTCTGGGCACGGCCTTCCTGCTCAACCAGCAACAACATTCTATACCACGATGACTCTAATTCGTCCGCTAAATGGGAGATTTTTGTTATGTCGTACGGTACTGCTACATCGCTACTACCAACTCGTGCAAAGACTGAAAGGTAGCGAGCCGTGGCCAAATCCGGACAGAGCAGGCGTCGCCGGCCGACTTTCAACTCAACGCCGAGGAGCGTGTGTTGAATATCAACGCGAGCCGAGGCGCCGGGGTTTTCGAAGTGGTATGAGCGAGTGCGGAGTTTGCGAATGCGGTCGCGGTAGATTCGCGGCAGCCACGTTTCAGCGAGTTGTTCCTGGATTCGTTGAGCGTTATCTTCGGCAGGCATTTATAAACCACAGATTACACAGATTACATCCTGATTTTATCTGTGTAATCTGTGGTTAAACTGTTCCGTGAATATCTGCGTCTCGATCCGGGTTTGCAGTGCATTGATTACGCGTCCCGGAAAAATTCCGAGGTAAAGCACACCGAGCACCGTGATCGTGAGCGCCAGCGCTACGCTCGCCGGAACTCGCGGCGCGCTCCACGCCATCGTTCGTTCACCAAAGAACATGACGATGATCAGTCGCAGGTAGTAGTAAGCCGAGATCGCCGTGTTAAGCACACCGATGACGACGAGGCCGTAGTACTTCTGTTCGATCGCCGCTCCGAAAACCATGATCTTGCCCATAAAACCCGCAGTCAGCGGCATTCCCAATAGACTCAGCACGAACAGGCTCAACGAAAATGCGAGCACCGGCGATTCGAATCCGATCCCGCGGTAGTCTTCGATCGACGTGCGACGATCGCCGCTGCGCGCGATCAGTTGGACCACTGCAAACGCGCCGATATTCATCACTGCGTAAGTCAGCAGATAGAACACGACCGCGGTGATCGCGGTGTTGCGTTGCGTGAGATCAGTCGCAGCTCCGGCCGCGACGAAACCGACGAGGGCATAACCCGCATGCGCGATCGAGGAGTAAGCGAGCAGGCGCTTCACGTTGTTCTGCACGATCGCGACGACGTTGCCGAGTGTCATCGTCAGGATCGCCATCACCATCAACGTGCTGACCCAGAGAGAGTGGAGATTGCCGCTCGTAGCCGTCGAGGCCGAAACGAAAAACGGCAGCCCGAAGATAAAGACGCGCATGAAGGAAGCGAAGCCGGCGGCTTTCGGTCCCGCGGCCATGAACGCGGTGACCGGCGTGGGCGCGCCTTCATAAACGTCAGGCGTCCAGATGTGAAAAGGAGCGGTGGCGATCTTGAAACCAAAACCGACCAGCATCATCGCAGCGCCCGCGAAAAGCAGCGCGGGATATTGTGCCTGGCTGAGACGGGTTGCGATTTCGGCGATGTTGGTGGTTCCCGCGACGATTCGGCCGGTTGGTCCAGGTTCCGCGATCGAGGTGGCGCCGTAGATGAGTGCGATGCCGTAAAGCAGAAACGCCGACGAGAACGACCCGAGAATGAAGTACTTCAACGACGATTCGTTCGAGCGAACGTCAGTGCGGCGAAAGCCGGCCATGACGTAAGTGGCGATGGACAGGATCTCGAGTCCGAGAAAAACGATCACGAGATCGTTGCCCGAAGCCATCAACATCATTCCCACCGTGGCGAAGAGCAGTAACGCGTGAAACTCGCCCGCGGGCAAGTTCTCACCGTCGACCCAGACGGTTGAGATGAGCAACGTCAATCCGGAAACCAGCAGGAAGATCAGCGTGAACCCGAGACGGAGCTCGTCGACCACGATCATGCCGTTGAAGGCATTTGCCGGTGCGACTCCTCCCGTCGACCAAAGCCAGAAAGTGCTGACCGCGGCCACGACGATTCCCCCGAGCGAAATCGTGCCGGTGATCCAGCGCTGCGACGGCCGCACAAACGCGTCGACCAGCATGACGACCACAGCAGCTAAACAAACGATGACTTCCGGTGCGATGAGCGCCCAGTTGATAATCGGCATCATTGATTGCGCCAAAAACGAGTTCATCTGCTAAGAAAACTGTTCACGCAAAGGCGCAAAGCCGCAAAGTAAAACCTACAACTTCTTCTTTGCGTCTTTGCGCCTTTGCGTGAGAAATATTCTGGTTGTGTACGAACCACCCGCGGGACTTCCAGAAACGCGCGCCCGAATCGTTTCCACACTCGCTCGCGAACGATCGAGAAACACGCGCGGGTAAACGCCCATGAAAAGCATCAGCAAAAGCAGCGGCACGATCAGCCCCAGCTCGCGTTTGTTCAGATCGAGCAGCCGCGCATTTTCATCGTTCGTGATCTGCCCGAAGACTACTCGCTGCAACATCCACAGCATGTAAACCGCCGCCCAAATCACGCCCGTTGCCGCAAACATCGTCACGATCCACGAGTGAGTAACGACGCGTGACGTCCACGTTCCGATCAGGATCAGAAACTCGCCGACGAAGCCGTTCAGAAACGGCAAACCGATCGACGACAGCGACGCGATCACAAACAACGTCGAGAACCACGGCATCGGCTTCGCGAGTCCGCCAAACTCGCTGATCATGCGCGTGTGTCGCCGCTCGTAAATGAAGCCGACGAACAGGAAGAGCGCGCCGGTTGAAACGCCGTGATTCAGCATCTGGTACAGCGCACCCTGCATGCCCAGCTCGGTAAAAGAAAACAGGCCGAGCACGACGAATCCCATGTGACTGACCGACGAATACGCCACCAGGCGTTTGACGTCCGGTTGGACCATCGCGACGAGCGCGCCGTAGATAATGCCGATGACGGCGAGCGTGATAATCACCGGCGCCCAGCGCTTTGCCTGGTCGGGAAACAGCGCCAGGTTGAAGCGCATCAGTCCGTAAGTTCCCATCTTCAGCAGCACGCCCGCGAGAATTACCGAACCCGCCGTCGGCGCTTCCGTGTGTGCATCCGGCAGCCAGGTGTGCAACGGGAAGAGCGGAACCTTGATACAGAACGCAAACGCAAAGGCGAGGAACAACCAGAACTCGACTCGCTCCGGCAGCGGGTTCGACGCCATCGCCTGCAGGATCGTGACGTAGTCAAACGAGTGATACAGGAAATAGAGCGCGATGATGCCGACCAGCATCAACAAGCTGCCCACCGCCGTGTAAATGAAAAACTTCACCGCCGCGTAAACACGACGCTCGCCACCCCAGACGCCGATCAGGAAGAACATCGGAATCAGCGACGCTTCGAAGAACAGGTAAAACAGCAACAAGTCGAGCGAAACGAAGACGCCGATCAGCGCGGCCTCGAGAATCAACAGAAAAACGTAGTACGCGAGCGGGCGTTTGCGAACCGCGGTCCAACTCGACAGCACCGAGATCGGCATCAACAGCGTGGTCAATAAAACCAGCCACAAACTGATGCCGTCGACGGCGAGGTGATAGCGCGCGCCAATCGAGCCGATCCACGTGACGTTCTCCTCAAACCTGAATTCGGCGCCACCGCCGCCCAGACCTCGCACCAGCAGCAGTGACACGACGAACGTCGCGATGGTCGTGAATAGCGCGATCCACCGGTAGTGCTCTTCACGCCTGCTCGAAGCGAGACTGTAACCCACCAGCACGAGCGAGCCGGCTACAGGCAACAGGATCAGGATGGTCAACAAATGAGTCATCAATCCGTGTAAGCTGTGGATTGCCTATCGCGTCAGCGTTGGAAACCCGAGATACGCAAACAATCCGATCAAAATCAACGCGCCCAGCAGAATGATCGCGGCATAACCGCGCACGAATCCGGCTTGCAGGTAACGTGCGAGCCGGCCGGCTTCAGTCACTGCCTCGCCAATCGAATGCAGCAGTCCGTCGATCACGCCGACGTCCAGAATCTTCCAGAAACCTTCGCGCGACACGCCTTCGATCGGGTGAATCAACGCGGCATCGTAGATCTCGTCAACGTAATACTTGTTTTCGAGTAGCCGCGGCATTTGCAGCAGTGGGCGTCGCTCGAACACGTACCAACCTGCGCCGATGCCGAGTAGTCCGATGAGTACTGACAGTCCCGCGAGCATTCGCTCCGCCGTGATCTCTTCACTCGAATGTCCCTCGGTCGCCGGCTGCGGTTCGGGCGCAGGCGCGTTTGCGGGTGCTTCCGCCCCACCGCCTGGAAGCGAAGTCGGCTCAGCGTGTATGCCCGGCGGCACGGTCGCGACTACGGGTTCGAGCGTGTGTTCGAGCACGTTCACATTTCGATCCGTCAACGCGGAGCTCAGCGCGTAAGGAATGCCGATGAATCCACCAATCGTCGACAGCACTGCCAAAACGATCAGCGGCAGCGTCATGAGCCACGGCGACTCGTGCGGCTCAACTGGACCATGACGTTCGTCCGGTTCCTGTTGCTTGTGTGCGTGCGTGTCGCGGAAGCGCTCTTCGCCCCAGAAGGTCATCACCATCATGCGCGTCATGTAAATCGCGGTGAGAAATGCAGTGATCGCGCCGACGCCCCAGAGCAGTTTGCTGAACGAAGTCGACGGGAGACTGAATGCCGGAGCGCTCCACGCGCGCCAAAGAATCTCGTCCTTCGAGAAGAACCCGGCGAAGATCGGAACGCCGCTAATCGCGAGCCACGCAGTCACCATCGTCGCAAACGTGATAGGCATGTACTTCCGGAGGCCGCCCATGCGTCGCATGTCCTGCTCGTGATGCATGCCGGTAATCACGGAACCCGAACCGAGGAACAGCAGCGCCTTGAAGAACGCATGCGTGATGACGTGGAAGATCGCGGCGATGAACGCGCCGACGCCGCACGCCAGGAACATGTAACCGAGCTGCGAGATGGTCGAGTAAGCCAGAACTTTCTTGATGTCGTTTTGAGCGAGACCGATCGTGGCCGCGAACAGGGCAGTTGCAGCGCCGATAATCGCGACGATGAACATCGCCGTGGGCGCGTGTGTAAAGATCTCCGAGCAGCGCACGATCATGTAGACACCGGCAGTCACCATCGTCGCAGCGTGAATCAGGGCCGAGACGGGAGTTGGACCAGCCATCGCATCGGGCAGCCAGACGTACAACGGAATCTGTGCGCTCTTGCCGGCCGCGCCGATAAACAGGAGCACCGCGATCGAGGTGGCGCCGCCGGCGACTATCGCGCCCGCCGTGAACGGTTCGACCGGAAGCGTCTTGAAGAACGACAACGCCGTGTGCGTCACTCCACCTGCCGCGGGATTGGCAAAGAAACTGACCGAACCTGTGACGAAGAACGTCAGCATGATGCCGAGGACAAAACCCCAGTCGCCGATGCGGTTGGTGATGAACGCTTTCTTCGCCGCATCGCCTGCTTCCTTGCGATCGAAGTAGTAACCAATCAGCAGGTAAGAGCAGAGACCGACGCCTTCCCAGCCGACGAACATCAGCACGAAATTATCGGCGAGCACGAGCGTGAGCATCGAAAACATGAACAGGTTGAGGAACGCGAAAAAGCGATAGAAACCCTGTTCGCCGCGCATGTAACCGACGGCAAAGACGTGAATGAGAAAACCGACAAAGGTGACGAACAGCGCGTACGTGCCGCTCAGACGGTCCATCGCGAGCGCGAAGTCAGCGCGAAAAGTTCCGACTTGCAGCCACGTCCAGATGTGATCGAACACGGGCGTCTCTGAACGCAGCGCCCCGCCACTCATGAACGCCAGATAAAACGCCACGATCGTCGAGACGGCGACCGCCCCACACGCAACGATGCCGACGAATCGTTCATCGCGCACACGCCTGCCCACGAACCAATTGATCGCGGCCCCCGCCAGCGGCGCAAAAATAATCAAACTAAGCAGATTATTTTCCATCTCTTAAGCGCAAATCCGTCCTAAATCCGTGAAATCCGGCTACAACTTCAGGATGCTCGCCTCATCCACGTCCAGCGACTCGCGATTGCGAAAGATCGCGATGATGATCCCCAACCCGACCGCAGCCTCAGCCGCCGCCACCGTCATCACGATGAACACAAAGAGCTGCCCGATCGCGTCCTGAAAGAAACTCGCAAACGCCACGAACGTCAGGTTCACCGCATTCAACATGAGCTCGATGCACATGAACATCGCGATCACGTTCCGCTTGATGATCACGCCCGTCACGCCGATCGTGAACAGGACGGCCGAGAGCGCCAGGTACCATGAAAGCTGTGGTTCCATTTTTTTTCATCCACAGATTACACAGTTTGATAAGAGTAATCTGTGTAACTGTGGATTAGTCCTCCCTTGACGGACTGCGTGAATCTCCGATTCCGAGTAGCCGCGCTGCTTCTTCACTCGAATCTGTTTCCACCAGCGTCAGATCGTCCGGCGCCGCTCGCGGATCCACCAACGACAACGGCAGTTGCTGCGCGCCCGGAATGAGCCGTGCATCCGGCGACAACAGTCCACCGCGACGCGCGAGTGTCATCGCGCCCACGATCGCCATCAATAACAATATCGAAGTGATCTCAAACGGCAGCAGGTATCTCGTAAACAACTGCGCGCCTATCGAACCCGTGAGCCCGATGTTTGAAACAGCGGGGGTTGGATTCGCTACCGACGACAGCATGAAAGCGACTTCGCCGATCAACACTGCCGCGAGCAGGACAGCCGCCGGCACGAGAAACTTCAAGCGATTGCGCCGCCGCTCCTCCTCCTCGACGTTGAGCAGCATGATCACAAAGACCACGAGCACCATGATCGCGCCCGCATAAACGATCACCTCGACGGCGGCGATGAAGGGCGCCGCCAGCATCACGTACAAACAGGCGAGCGAGATGAAGACGCCGATCAGCGAGATGGCGCTGTAGAGCGGGTTGCGCTGCGCGACGACGGCCAACCCGCAGCCGATCGCCATTCCGGCAAATAGAATGAAGAGAAGCGCCAACATCACGAAAAGAAATATATTGCCGAGGCTGAAATGAAGATGTTCAACAGTGCCAGCGGCAGCAGAATCTTCCAGCCAAAACTCATCAATTGGTCGAAACGAAAACGCGGCAGCGTGCCGCGCAGCCAGATGTAGATGAAAAGAAAGACGCAGACTTTAAATATGAATCCGAGCGCGCTAATCAATCCGAATAGAAACGAGCCACGCTCTAAAAACAGATCGATAATCGGCACGTTCCAGCCGCCCCAAAACAGCGTGGTCGCCAGCATCGAAACTGTAAACATGTTGATGTACTCGGCGAGGAAGAAGAGCGCAAACTTCATCGCGCTGTATTCGGTGTGAAAACCGGCGACGAGCTCGGTCTCTGCTTCAGGAAGATCGAAGGGGACGCGATTGGTTTCCGCGATGGCCGCGATCAGGTAAACCACGAAACCGAGCGGCTGGTAAATGATATTCCAGCGGAAGCCGTGCCAGGCTGATTGCTGATCCACGATCTGCGCGAGGTCGAGCGTGCCGGCTACCATGATCACGCCGATCAAACTCAAGCCCAGCGCGAGCTCGTAAGAGATCATTTGCGCCGAAGAGCGAAGCCCGCCCATCAGGCTGTACTTGTTGTTTGAAGACCAGCCGGCGAGGATGATGCCGTAGACTCCGACCGAAGTGATACCGAGGACGTATAGTAATCCGACGTCGAAGTGCGCGATCACGAGCGGAATCGTGATGGAAGTGAACGGGATCCTGATCTCCGGTCCAAACGGATAGACGATCATCGTCATCAACGCCGCCATTGTCGCGATGACAGGCGCGAGAAAGTAGATGAAGCGCGTCGACTTGTCCGGGACGATGTCTTCTTTAAGGATGAACTTCAGCAGATCGGCGAAGGGTTGCAGCACGCCGCCGTAGCCGACACGGTTTGGACCAAGACGGCCCTGGATGAATCCGAGTACGCGCCGCTCCGCGAGCACGGTGTACGCGACGACGAGCAACACGACGACAAAAGCCACAGTAATGGCTACGAACTTGAGGACTATATCGATCGCAGTGTCCATTTACTTTTAGCCGCAGATTAACGCAGATACACGCAGGTTTATATCTTTATCTGCGTTAATCTACGTCCATCTGCGGCTGTTATTTGGTATAAAGGCGAAACCGCAGTCGTCTCCGGACGCGGATTACCCGATGCGAGCAGATGAAACTGCGCCACCTTGTCGGTCAGCATGCCGAGCCTGAATAACTCCGTGCCGACTTCAGGCGTGACGTTCACTTTGTCGCCCGTATCCGGGAGTGATTCAACTCGCTCGCGAACCGCGTCGATTTCCGCAGTCGCATCCGTTGACTCGATTACCTCGTGTTTCGCCTGCACCGGCTGCGTCTCGTCCTTCAGCAGCGGGTAACGCATTCCGTTATAAGCCGGAACTTTCTCGCCAATCTCTCGAAACACCGCGCTCGCCGACCAGTCGTATCCGAAATCAAGCCCGAGCTCTTTCGCGAGCTGCGAGACGATGACCCAATCAGGCTTCGACTGATGCAACGGCGCGATCGACTGCCGCACGCGTTGGACCAGGCCGTCGTTGTTCGTGAACGTGCCGTCCTGTTCGGCATACGACGCAGCGGGCAGCACAACGTCAGCCGCGGCGGTCGTTTCGTTCTCAAACAGTTCCTGGACCACCAGAAAATCGAGTTTCCCGAGCGCGTCCGCGCGTCCTTTGAGATGTTCGGGCAGGAAGCTGCCGGCCATGTAGAGCGCACGAATCGAGTCGCCGGAGTGGTCGAGAAGCTGAGCCGGTGTCACCGGCGCGTCCATCATGCCCATGTCGTGTGCGCCGATGCTGTTGTTGAAAAACGGCAGCGGATGAAACAGGAAGCGACGTCCTTCCGCGGCAAACGTCCGCGGGAGTTGCGCGATGATTGCCTGCGCTTCGCTGCTGACCTGGTGACCAAACATGATCACGACGTCGCCCGTCGTGTTCGCAATCGCCTGTCGCGCGGCATCGATTGCACTCGCCTCGATACCAGCCTTTTGTGCAGCGAGGGAATCGTTGGAAGAATCTGCCAGCGCCAGCACCGCCGCGTCTTCGCTTCCTGGTCTAACGTGCAGAAAAACCTTTGACTGCTCGCGCAAACGAATCGGCACGGAGTTGACGAGCACGAGCGTCGCGCCGCCGTTTCGCACCGCTTGCCGGATCTGCTTGCCGGTCAACGGCTGCAACTCTCCCGGGTCGCCGCCGACGAGCACAATCGTCTTCGCGTAGCGAATGTCGCGATGGGTCGCGAGCGGTGCGCTCAGGTTGTTGAAGAAAGTGTTGAGACTGAAAAGATCCGTGGTCGTGTAGTTTTCAGTACCGACGAGCTCAGTCGCAAACTTGCGCAACACGTGAAGCGCTTCGTTTGTCAGGCGCGGACTGCCGACCACGCCGATCGAATTGCGCCCGTGCTGATCCGCAATCGCATCGAGTCGCTCGGCCACGTGGCGAATCGCTTCATCCCAGGTTGCGGGAATCAACTTGCCGCCTTTTTTGTAACGAATCAACGGCGTGCGAATGCGCGCTTCGTGATTGATGAACGGATGTGCGAAGCGTCCCTTGACGCAGAGAAACTCGCCGTTGATGCCGTTGACGTAACGATCACGCGCGACCGAACGCAGCACCTCGCCGCCGCGCGAGCCGAGCGACATCTGGCAACCATCCGAACAGAAATTGCACGTGGTGATACTTTGCGCGAGCTCCCATGGACGCGTCTGGTGACGATAAGTCGCGTCGAGCAGAGTTCCGGTCGGACAGACCTCGATGCAGTTGCCGCACTGCGAACAGTCGAGCCAGCCGAGATACGTACCGATCACGGTATGCGCGCCGCGTCCGCCAGCCTCGATCGCCTCTTCGCCCATCCACTCGTCACACACGCGCGTGCAGCGTTTGCACAAAATGCAGCGCTGCGGATCGTTTGCGACCATCGGTGAGAGATAGCGCTCGGCGTAGTAGTTCTTCTGCTCGGTGAAGCGTTCTTCGAGACCGCCCCAGTCAAACGTCATCTCCTGCAGCTCGCACTCGCCGCCGCGATCACAAACCGGACAATCGAGCGGATGGTTGGCGAGCAGAAACTCAGTCATGCCACGCTGCGCTTTCTCGATCTCCTCGCTCTGCGTGGTGACGATCATGCCGTCAGTGCAGGTGATGGTGCAGGACGTTTGCAGCTTCGGCATCTTTTCGATGCGCACGAGGCACATGCGACACGATGCTTGCAGCGCGAGATCCGAGTAATAACAGAATGACGGAATATCGAAACCCTTGTCGCGGCAGACGTCGATCAGCCGCGCGCCTTTCGGCACTTCGAATTCTTTTCCGTTAATCGTGACTTTTATTAATTCAGTTGACATCTATCTGCGTGAAACCGCGTTAATCTGCGGCTAATAATCTCTTTTTGAAATCTTCCGGGAATCTCTTAATCGCCGACTGAATGGGCCACGAAGCGGCATCGCCGAGCGGGCAAAACGATTTGCCCTCGATGTTGTCGCAGAGGTCGAGCATCAATTGTGCATCCTCGAGGCGACCGCCCCCGTTCTCAATCCGCTTGAAGACCTTCACCAGCCAGTCAGTGCCTTCACGACACGGCGTACACCAGCCGCACGATTCGTGTTTGTAAAACTCGGTCAGGTTCTTCGTCGACTCGAAGATGTCAACCGTCTCATCCATCACGATGAAACCGCCCGAACCAACACTCGAGCCCGCCGCGACGAGCCCCTCGTAATCCATGCGCACATCTTTGCCGACGATTTGATCGGCGCGCATGATGTAGACGGACGAGCCGCCTGGAATCACGGCTTTGAGCTGCTTGCCGTCGAGCATGCCGCCGCAGTCTTCCATGATGAACTTTTCCATGTCGTCGTAGCCCATCGGCAGTTCGTAAACGCCGGGAAGGTTGATGTGACCGGAGACGGACCAGAGCTTTGTGCCGCCGCTCTTCTCGGTGCCGAGTTTTTGATAAGCCTCGCCGCCCATCTTGATGATGTCGGGCACCGCGGTGAGCGTCTCGACGTTGTTCACAACTGTCGGCGCCGCATACAAACCGGAGACAGCAGGGAAGGGCGGCTTCATGCGCGGATGGCCGCGCAGTCCTTCGAGTGAGCTCAGCAGCGCGGTCTCTTCGCCGCAGATGTAAGCCCCGGCACCCGTGTGCGTGTGAATCTCGCAGCCGAAGTTCGAGCCGAGAATGTTGTTGCCGAGGAGTCCGGCTTGGCGCGCTTCGTCCAGTGCCACGTCCATGATGTCGATCAGGTAACGATACTCGCCGCGCGTGTAGATGTAATTCGTCTTCGCGTTGAGCGCGTACGCGGCGATCAACATGCCTTCGATCAGCATGTGCGGATCGCGTTCCATCAAGTAACGATCTTTGAACGTGCCCGGCTCGGATTCGTCGGCGTTGCAGACGACGTACTTCGGCTTCGGCGAGTCTTTCGGAACGAAGCTCCACTTCATGCCGGTCGGAAAGCCTGCGCCGCCGCGCCCTCGTAACGCTGACTTCTTCACCTCGTTAATCACGTCGTCAGGCGACATGCCGTCGAGAACTTTCTTGAGTGCTTCGTAGCCGCCGTTACGACGATACACGTCGAGGGAGCGCGAGTTTTCGAGATGAACTCGTCGCAGTTGCAGTGGCTCACATCCGATGGCTTCGATTCGCATTAAGGCAGTTGGTCCAATATCTGATCGATCTTCTCGGGCGTCAGGTCTTCGTGATAATCGAAGTTGAGCTGAAACATCGGGGCCGTGCCGCAGGAGCCGAGACACTCGACTTCGCTCAACGTAAAACGGCCGTCCGCCGTCGTCTCGCCGACCTTGATGCCGAGTTTTTGCGAACAATATTCGGTGATCTTTCCGGCGCCGCGGATCTTGCACGACAACGTCTTGCAGATCTGGATGTGGTACTTGCCGACCGGCTTCGTATTGATCATCGAGTAGAAGGTGGCGACTTCCCAGATGTCCGTGATGCGCAGCTTCAGACGATTCGCAAGATAGAGCACGCCCGGCGGATCGAGATAGCCGCGTTCGCGCTGCACGATGAACATCAACGGCAGGATCGCGGAACGCATCACCGGATACTTCGCGAGGTGACGATCAATTTCCGCTTCCACCTCTGGAGAAAACGTCGCCGCCTCGACACCGAGATCGACGGGCTGCGATAGCGGCTGGATGTTAACGATCTGCGTACTCATCAGTTTTTGTCCACAGATTACACAGATATGCTTTAAAAAATCCGTGTAATCTGTGGATGGCTTTTACCTATCAATCTCTCCCAACACGACATCGAGTGAACCGATGATCGCTACGATATCCGCCACCATCTCGCCCTCAGCCATCACCGGCAACGCCGAAAGATTCACGAAACTCGGACCACGGAAATGCACGCGGCTTGGTTTTGGACCACCGTCCGACTTGATGTAAACGCCGAGCTCGCCTTTCGACGCCTCGATCGGGTGATAAACCTCGCCGGCCGGAACGTCGAAACCCTCAGCTACGATCAGGAAGTGATGAATCAGTGCGTCCATGTGACTCTTCATCGCCTCACGATCCGGCAACACGACTTTGGGCGCGTCCGCCTTCACTGATCCAGGCCGCAAACGCGCGAGCGCCTGCGTCGCGATCTTGTGCGACTCTTTCAACTCTCGCATGCGCACCATGTATCGCGACCAGACGTCGCCGTCGGGTTCGGTCGGCACTTCGAAATCGTAGTTCTCGTAACCGCTGTAAGGGTTTGCGCGGCGAATGTCGAGATTAATGCCGCTGCCGCGCAAACATGGACCAGAGAGTCCCCAATCGATCGCATCTTCGGCGGAGATCCTGCCGATGCCCTGGGTGCGTCGTTGAAAAATCCGGTTGCCGCTCAGCAGCGTGTGATACTCGTCGACGGCTTTCGGAAAGGAGTCGAGAAACTGTTTGCAACGATGTTCGAAACCCGCCGGCAGGTCCATCATGAGTCCGCCGATGCGGAAGTAAGAGGGCGTCAGGCGACCCCCCGAAGCTGCTTCGATCAGGTTCAGGATCTTTTCGCGCTCGCGGAAGCAGTAAAAGAAGACCGTCATCGCGCCGATGTCCAGCGCATGAGTTCCGAGCCAGACGAGATGCGAGGCGATGCGTTGTAGCTCGCACATCAGCACGCGGATGACTTGCGCGCGTTCAGGGATCTCGAGACCGAGCAATTTTTCCGCCGCCATCACGTAAGCGAGATTGTTGCCGAGCGGATTGAGGTAATCCATCCGGTCGGTGATCACGATGCCCTGCTGGTATTTCTTGTACTCGAAGAGCTTCTCCATGCCGGTGTGGAGATAGCCGATATCGGGTGTAGTCTTCACCACCATCTCGCCGTCGAGCACCAGTTCGAGACGCAGCACGCCGTGCGTCGAAGGGTGTTGCGGACCCATCGAGATCGTCATCTGCGTGTCGAGCGGCTGATCGACGATTTCAAACTGTGGTGGAATGGTGGCGGAGCTCATGATCTATTTTTAGCCGCGGATTTAGGCGGAAAAACGCCGATTTATTTCAGGCTGTATGGTTCGTACCCTCTTAATGGAAAGTCCTTGCGGAGCGCGTATCCCTGCCAATCGTCCGGGAGCAGGATGCGACGCAGATCCGGATGGCCGTCGAAGATCACGCCGAACATGTCGAACGTTTCGCGCTCGTGCCAGTTTGCGGTTCGCCAAACGCCCGTGACACTCGGCACGTGAGTGTCTTCCTCGTTCAGCACCACTTTCAAACGAATGCGATGGTATTTAGTCGTTGAAAAAAGGTGGTAATTGACTTCGAAGCGCGGCTCTTCTTCCACGCCGCGATCCGCGCCGCAAATGTCGGCGAGAAAGTTGAACTGTCCGTCGGACCACGTCTTCAGAAACGAACATGCAGCGACGAGATGTTCGCGCGGCACGACGATCGTAGTCTCGCCGAAGGCGTAAATGACTTCGCCGATCCATTCCGGGTGCTCATGCTGTAACGCCGTCACTAACGGTGACGGCGTTGGGATGTTTTCGGGGCCTGATGTCATCCGCGCTACTTGCTCGACTCTCTACTCTTAAGAAGAACGACGCCGTTCGTGTCTCGAAGCGATCGTATAAGGCCGTGATTCCGGCAACGTGTTCTGTCGCGCAGTCGATCCGTCAGTCACGGGCAGCGTACCCGGCACCACAGCCTCGCGCGCCTCTTCTTCAGGTACGTCTCGCCGATCGCGGACGCTCTCTTTCATGACTTTGTCCTGCAGCATCATCACGGCATGAATCAGCATCTCGGGCCGCGGCGGACATCCCGGAATGTAAACATCCACGGGAACGATCTTGTCGACACCCTGGACGATGGCGTAGTTATCGAAGACACCCCCCGACGTGGCGCACGCGCCCATCGAGATCACCCACTTGGGTTCGGGCATCTGGTCGTAAATGCGGCGCAACACCGGCGCCATTTTTCGTGAAACGCGTCCCGAGACGATCATCACGTCCGCCTGTCGCGGGCTGGCGCGAAACACCTCCGCGCCGAAGCGCGCCAGATCGTTTCGCGACGTGGTCGCGTTCATCATCTCGATTGCGCAGCAAGCGAGGCCGAAAGTTGCCGGCCACAATGACGACTTGCGCGCCCAGTTGATGAGCGAGTCGAGCCGGGTGGTCAGCACTTCCGGTAAAGCTTCAGCTATGACATTTTCCAGACCCATTAAAACTTCCTTACGCTGCGGTCCGTTTTTGTGCGCGGCGGCGCGCTTCCAAATCGGCCAGGGCTCTCGCCTCGGCTTCCGCTTCGCGTCGCGCGCGCTCGCCCCAATCAAACGCGCCCTTTTTCACCACGTAGATGTAACCAACAAAGAGCAGTCCCACGAAGATCATCATCTCCAGGTACACAAACGAGCGCATCGCCGCGCTTTGTGCTGCCAATGCCCGGTAGACCGCTGCCCAGGGCACCAGAAAAATCACTTCTATATCGAACAAGATGAAGATCATCGCAATCAGGTAGAACTTCACCGAGAAACGTTCACGAGCAGATCCTACCGGGTCTTTGCCACACTCGTATGGCATCAGCTTCGTTTTTGTTCGTTTTCGTTGTCCGACGAATTGAGAAAGGAGGACGTTTCCGACCGCGAAGCCTGCCGCGACGACGAACATCAGCAGAATTGGCAAGTAATCGTACAGCCTAAAAGGCATCTACAGCACACCCTCACCTGGCGCAGATTGATCCCAACGAGGAACAATCGTGTGCGATCGGTAGCACGTCAGCCACGAGATTGAGAATCATTGTACAAGCTGATGCTAGTCGAAGTGATCAAGGGTGTCAAGCAACGTCTCCGGCCAGAAAAATGCTGATTGACCGTGAAAAAATGCTTGTGTTAACGTTCATGAAAACCCGCTCAGGAGCGGGGTTTGCGCGGCCCTTCACTACTGAGGCAAAAGTCCCGAAACAGTGATTACCGGATTCAACACCGACATAGAACATGATGGCGTTACCTATCATGTGCAGACCGAAGACAAGGGCCTCGACTCACCCATCATTCTCTCGCTCGTGTACTCCGGCGGAACCATCCTCGCCAGCAAGCGCTCGCCTTACGAAGACCTGATCGCCGCAGGGTTCAGCGATGAAGTGCTCGCGGAACGTCTGAAGCGACAACATCGGCTGATTTGCGCCGCCATTCATTCGGGACGTATCGACGATCTGAAGAAGATGAGCGGCCGCCGTGTGCAAGAAGCGAAACAGGCAGCCGCAGAAACGACAGTCACTGAAGAAGAGCAGCAGCCGGCGGAGCTGGAGAGCGCGTCTGCAACGATTGTCGAAGAACCTTTCGAAATCGAGTACTGGCCGATGACGCAGGAGTGGACGCCGCCACCGCCGCGCTCCGAGCCCGAAGAAGAAGTCACTCCGGTTGAAGCCGGAGAAGAGGAGGAGCGTTATCAGCCCGAAGAGGCTGTGCCGCCAGCCGAGGTTGATGAAGCTGAAACCGCAACGGAACCGCTCGTCGAGCCGGTGCTCGAAGACGGGTTGGCGATCACGATGCTCGACGATGACGAGTTTTATTCAGGGCAGAAATACACCTTGCGAATTCTCATCAGCAATCGCACAGCAGGAACGGAACGGCCACTCGCGAACACGGCGGTGTCAGTGAAGATTCTCGGGACGACGTTCAGGCCGCTGATCTATACATTAAAGACGGCGAGTGACGGCGTCGCGAGCCTCACCACTGAAATCCCGCAATTCACGTCGGGCCGCGCCGCGGTCCTGGTGCGCGCAATCACGAAAGATCAAGCCGCCGAAGTACGGAAGATAATTCACCCGGCCGAATAACAGCAGCCACAAAAAAGCACACAACACACAAATAAAGGACCCTTCAATCAGAAAAGCTCCCTTTGTGCTTTTTGTGCCTCTTTGTGGCAAAGTGGTTTTATGCGGGTTTACGTGAATGGCGAGAGTCGAGAGCTCTCGGGTGTGCCCTCGTTAGCCGACTTGGTCACTCAGCTCGAGCTGGCCGCGACGCGCATCGCCGTCGAACTCAATCGTGAGGTCGTGCGTCGTAACGACTGGAGCGGTACTATGCTGCATGAGGACGATCGCGTCGAGATCGTTCACTTCGTTGGCGGAGGAGCAGGTTAAATGTCGAGTGCAGTTACGGCAGTTTCAAGGCAAGAAAAGTTGATCGTCGCGAGTCACGTGTTTTCGTCGCGGCTGATCATTGGCACCGGAAAGTATCGCACTTACGAAGAGATGCGGAGCGCTCATGATACTTCAGCAGCGGAGCTGGTGACCGTTGCGGTGCGGCGCGTTCCACTCGATCGCAGCAGCGAATCGTTTCTCGATCATTTAGATCCGTCGCTCCAGATTCTTCCGAACACCGCGGGCTGCTACAGCGCCGAAGATGCTGTTCGCACTGCACGGCTCGCGCGCGAGGCGTTGCAAACCGATCTCGTGAAGCTCGAAGTGATCGGCGATCAGACCACGTTGTTTCCCGACAACGAACAAACACTCGAAGCCGCGCGCGTGCTCGTTAAAGAAGGATTCGTCGTCCTGCCTTACTTCAACGACGATCTGATCATGGCGAAGAAGCTGCTCGACGCCGGCTGCGCGGCCATCATGCCGCTTGCGGCGCCGATCGGTTCCGGCCTCGGAGTTCAAAATCCCGCGAACCTGCGCATCATGCGCGAACAACTGCCGGACGCGACGATCATCGTCGACGCTGGTGTCGGGACCGCGAGTGACGCGGCGATCGCGATGGAGCTCGGCGCGGATGGCGTGTTGATGAATACGGCGATCGCAGAAGCACAGGATCCGGCGAAGATGGCGACTGCGATGAAGCTCGCGATAGAAGCGGGACGATTAGCTTATCTTTCCGGTCGCATGCCGAAACGTTTGTACGCGAGTGCCTCAAGCCCGCTGGCAGGCGTGATCAAATAAATTACTTTGTGTAAGAACATGGAAAAGCCGGCACCTTCGGGCGCCAGGGAAATTCATCCCGGCGGTTCCTCGTGTGCCGGCGTGTTGGTGAACAGGGCTACTAGAACAAGCAGGGAGAAAATCAAATTCTGCATTGCGGATTAGACCAGAGAAGTCGTGCGTTTTCGTATCAGTTTGCAGATATTTTGATTGCGATTAAGAAGGTTCGCGCAAAGGCGCAAAGACGTAAACAAGGGACTGAGAGAATTCTTTGCGTCTTTGCGCCTTTGCGTGAAACCATTTTCAGAGCGCAAGCTCCACTCGCTCCTGCTCGCGCATCACGCGGTCGCCGAGTTCCGTCGTTGCGATTGTCGGATAAGCCCCGCCCTTTACTTTCAAACAACCACGCGCCACGAGTGCATCAACGTAAGTCTGAAGCTCATCACTCGCCATGTCCTTTAGCAAACCATACGTCGATAGCTCGTTGAGGCGCGCCGTCAGGACCTGCTTCGACGACGAGCCACGCAAGGTCGAGACAAGCATCTTCTTTCCGAAACGTCCATTCATGCGTTTTGCGCAGGCAAGTATCTTTCGCACGCGCAGCAACTCGTCGTCGGTGAGCGTACGCGGCGACACGTCCCCCGCGATGCGCGCCGGTTCCGGCTCGTAAACGACCGGCACGCTCGTCTTCGGTTGACAGTTGCCGCACGTTCCGCATTGCCGCTCGTGATGCCGGTCGCCGAAGTAGTTGAGAATGTGCGCGCGATAGCAGTAGTCCGTGTAACAGAAATCAATCATGGCGCGCAGCTTCCGGCGCTCGAGTTCGCCGCGTCGTGAGATGTCTCTCGGATCGATACGGAGTTGCGCGACGGGAGCCGGATCGAGCATCAGTATGCTGCGACCCTGTTGCGCGCCGCGGCCGCCGCGATTGAGCGTCGCCGCCGTTCGTTGAATGTGACCGGCACGCTCGAGCACGTAGAGCGCCGACTGTACCGCCATCTCGTTTCGCTCGCTGATGCGCCGTGCGATCTCGGTCGTGGAAAGCTCGATGCGCCGCAGCTCAGTTTCCGCGAGCGCATCGTAAACCTGCTTCACGACGCTGATGTCGGGATACGAGCCTTCTATAAAAAAATCGTGCGTGTTCTTGTCGGCGTAGTTGAAGAGCAGCACACACGTCGAAGGCAAACCATCACGACCGGCGCGCCCGATCTCCTGGTAGTAAGCCTCGATCGAACCCGGCATTTGATAATGGACCACGAAACGAATGTCGGGCTTGTCGATTCCCATTCCGAACGCGTTAGTCGCGACGATCATCTGCGTGCGGCCGTTCATGAACTCGTCCTGCGCGCGCACGCGCTGCGTGTCGGTCATGCCGGCGTGATACAGCGAGACCTTCAGGTCGAGCGCCTTCAGCTTACTCCCCACTTGCTCGACCGCTTTGCGCGTCGACGCGTAGATGATGCCGGAGCCTGGAATCTCGCGGGCCAGGCTGCGGATGCGCGCGATCTTCTCGCGCTCCCGTTCCGTATGGACGACCTCGATCGAGAGGTTCGGACGATCGAAACCGCTGACGAATGTTTGCGGCTTGTCGAGCCCTAACTGTTGAATGATGTCGGAGCGGACGTACGGCGTCGCGGTCGCGGTGAGCGCGAGGGTTTGGACCGTGCCGAGCGATCTGATAACCCCTCGCAAGCGCAGGTAGTCGGGACGAAAGTCGTGTCCCCAGGTGGAAATGCAGTGCGCCTCGTCGACGGCGAACAGCGAGATCGGAATCTGTTGCAGGGTTGAGTTGAAACGGCTGCTGCGAAAACGTTCGGGGGCGACGTAGACGAGTTTGTGTTCGCCGCGGCGCAGCGCGTCGATGCGCGCGCGCTGCTCCGATTCCGGTATCGAGCTGTTGATGAACGTGGCGGGCAGATCGCGCGCGCGGAGTGCGTCGACCTGATCTTTCATTAGGGCAATCAAAGGCGACACGACGAGGGTGACGCCGTCGAGGATCAATGCCGGCAGTTGATAACAGAGCGACTTGCCGCTGCCGGTCGGCATCACGACGACGGCGTCCTTGCCTTCGAGAATCGATCCAATCACTTCGCGCTGGCCTTCGCGAAAATCTTCGAAACCGAAGTGCCGGCGAAGCGAAGCGACTGCATCGGTCAGAGAGTGCATGCGCGAAGTCTATCAATTCGTGCAAATCCGCGGCAAAAAAGTTGTGTTGCGCGGATTGGGCGGACCGAGTGCGAAATCTGCGACGTTGTTCCGCGTGTTTGCGCAACCGTTCGCCGCGCGCAAGATCGCGTTGGTGTTGCTTGGCGCCGGTGCGGGTGCAGTGCCGCGAAAGCAATTCGCAGTGCTGCCGTAGCCTGCGAAGTCGACAATGTTTTGATCGTTCGGACACGTGCCGGTGAGCGCGGTTGCGTTTCTAACGAGTGCGACTTTGCCGGAACCCGCTGCCATCGCGATTGTGCCGGTGGCGTCGGGAGCCGTGAGTGCGACGCCGTTGCTGCTGCCCGAGCTTTCCTGAACGAGATAGTACTGACCGGGTGATAACGACACCGAGCTGAGTGGTGTGACGGACCACGTCGAAGCGGTGGCGCTCGCGTACTGCACCGACCAGCCGTTGAGGTTAACACTCACGTTGCCGGCGTTGAAGATCTCGATGAAGTCGTTACGCAGCGGCGCGCCGGCGTTTCCGCCTCCACCAAAGATTAGGCTGATCACGATGAGCTGCGAAGCGTCAGGCGAAGGTGAAGGTGAAGGACTCGGCGACGGCGATGGAGTCGGAGTCGGACTCGGATTCGGTGCTGTGCCTGCGATCACGATCGACGTGGGATTACTTTGTACGCCATCAGCGTTCACGACAAGCGTGCATTTGCCGGCGCCGCGCAACTCCGCCGGCACGAGCACGTGTATCTCGTCGAGACCAATCAGACTTGCGGGCGCAACAGCCTCAACCGCACTCTGTTTCCCGCAGATGGTTGCCGAAGCGTTCTTAGCGCGCGCCACGCCGGTCGCGAAGATCGATAATTTCAGTCGACCATCGGACGGATCGAATGGCCCTGCAGTCAACGTGTCAGAATTGAGAACGATCGCGTCGCCATGTCCATCACCCGCGACTGTGAATACACCCGGCGCCGCCGCAGAGATGATGGCCTCGGCCTTTGACGACAACCCGTCGCCGTTTGTCACGAGAAACTCTGCTGGTCCATCCGGCAACGCATTGGGCACTAGAAACACGAGTTCATCCGCGGCCGCGTAGTAGATCTTTGCTGTCCGACCATTGACAGTGACCGCTGTCCCCGTTGCCGCCGACAGCGCTTGTCCGCGAATACTCGCGAGACTGCCCGGCGCGATGAGTGAAGATTCCGCTTCATTCCCAAGCGCCGCCGCATTCAAAACGCTCGCAACACCGACCGGCCGCGGCGTGACCATCGCCAGATAAATCTCGCTGTTGTTCCGCAAATCGTCATCGCTGATCGCACCGGAAACAACGCGCGGAAAGTTGAATGCAACGCGACTGCCGTCAAAATTGAGTGAAGCAACGACCTCCGCCGTCGCAGACGCAGGCGCATTCGTGATCTGCTGCATGTGCCCGGTCGGCAGATCGAGAACATACAGCTCGACACCTCCATCGCTCGCGTTTGTCACGCGACGTCGCGTTGCAAACGCCACACGCCTGCCGTCACCGCTAATCGTCGCTTGCAGATTCACATCAACCACTCTCGATCCCAGTTGCGTCAACTGGCGAATCGAATTATCGCGAGCATCGAAGAGAAACACCTGCGTCTGGTTCGGCGCCGTCGACGCGGAGTAAACCAACCGCATGCCGTCGTTACTGACCGCTCGCCCTTCTGTGACCGATAAGCCCGCGACATCTGCCGCAATCACACGCTCCATCAGAGTCGATGTTTCGATCCGAACTAAATCCGTCTTATCCGCGGCTACTTTTACGTAGTAGACGTGCGAACCGTCAGCACTAATTTTCGGACTGACAGCCGCCGTCCCGGTCGTCAGTTGCGTGAATTGCTGCTCAGCCGTGTCGTACAAGAATATGTCGTGATGATTTGATGAAAACGCGATCGTACGACCATCGCCTGTCATGGACGGTTGAAAGTTGCCGTCGATAAGACGAGAAGCAACGGAACCAGGCTGAGTGTGCGTGATCTGTCGGAGTGTCGAACCGTCAAACAGAAAGATCTCGGAATTGCGATCCGCGTTCTGTCCGACCAGATCCTCCGTCGACGCAAACGCGACGATCCTGCCGTCGCTCGACAACGCCGGACTCACCGCGCGCGACGCACCGATCTCGCTAAACGACCCACCGATCTCAGCGCAAATCGCGTGAAACGAAGAATTCACGCCCGTTTCCGCAAGATCGGCAGATGACTCGAACACGACCACTTTTCCATCGTCGCTCAGGCTCGGATTCAAATTGAGCGCGTGCTCCGGCGTGTTGGTCAGTCGCGTCAAATCCGCAAACGACTCCACGCGATTTAAATTAGTGTTGAGAAAAAGAAAACTGACGATGAGGAAACAGAATGTGAGACGAAGCATAAGTGAGGTGCTCCTTAACTTAAAATTTTTCGCGCATTCTACACCTCGTTTCAAAAAATTCAAGCAGAATCTGTTGCCGGTGGTATTCTCAGCGCGATGAAAATTCTCGTCAGTGGTTCACACGGTCTCGTTGGTAAAGCGTTGACTCAGGCGCTGACCGACGACGGTCACGAAGTCGTGCGGCTCGTGCGCCGCGAGCGTTCCTTCGGCTCCGCGGAAGTCGAGTGGTACCCGGACGAGGGACGCATCGACGCAGCACGTCTCGCAGGTATCGAGGCTGCGATCCACCTCGCCGGCGACAACATCGCGGGCGGTCGTTGGACGGCGCAGAAGAAGCACACGATTCGCGAAAGCCGCGTTCAGGGCACGTTGTTGTTGAGCGAGACGCTCGCGAGTTTGTCACCACCGCCATCAGTCTTCATCAGCGCCTCGGCGATCGGCTTCTACGGCGATCGCGGCGATGAGTTGCTTACCGAGCAGAGCCTGCCCGGCAAAGACTTTTTGGCAAACGTTTGCATCGATTGGGAAGCCGCGACGATTGCCGCCGCAGAGAAGGGAATCAGAACTGCTCACGCGCGCTTCGGCGTCATTCTCGACGCGCGTGAAGGCGCGCTGGCGAAGATGTTGCCGCCATTTCGTGCGGGAATCGGAGGGAAGATCGGTGCGGGCAAGCAGTGGATGAGTTGGGTTGCGCTGGACGACGTGGTTGCGGCGCTGAAGTTTCTGCTCGCGGATCGAACGATACAAGGTCCGGTAAACGTTGTCGCGCCGAACCCGGTAACGAATGAAGAGTTCACCAAGACGCTCGGGCGCGTGCTCTCGCGCGCGACGATTCTTCCGATGCCCGCGTTCGCTGCGCGTCTGGCTTTCGGCGAAATGGCGGATGCGTTGTTGCTGAGCAGCCAGCGAGTCGATCCCGCCGTCCTTGAAGACAACGGATTCCTGTTCAGTTGGCCCACACTCGAGCCCGCCCTAAAGCATATTCTCAACGCAGATTAACGCGGATTAAATTCCGGCAGCACTTCAAACACTTCGAGCGCGTATTTCACGTTGCCAAACGGCGCCGACACCTGCACGCCCTGAATCTCGTCGCGCACTTCCAGCAACGATTCGCGCGCGATCTTCAAACCCTCTTCGCGCGCCGCTTCCTTGCTGATGGTCGACGCCGCTCGCATGCGGTCCATGATCGACGGCGTCACGCGCACGCCCGGAACTTCATTGTGCAGAAACTCCGCGTTGCGATACGACACGAGCGGCCAGATGCCTGCGATCACGGGAATCCGCACGTGCTCGATGCGTTTGAGAAAATCGCGCAGTTGTCCGGTATCAAACACCGGCTGCGTGATCGCATACTGCGCGCCGGCTTCGACCTTCCACTCGAAACGTTTGATCTCTTCGTCGAGGTTGATCGCGCCCGGATTGACGCCGACGCCGATACAAAACGCGGTCGGTTCGCCGATCGGATTGTTGCCAAGGTCGAGACCATGATTAAGTTTGTTGACCATGTTCGTCAGACCGATCGAGTCGATATCAAACACGGCCGTCGCATCCGGATATGGTCCCATCTTTGGCGGGTCGCCGGTGATCACGAGGATATTGCGCAAACCGAGCGCGGCCGCGCCCAGCAGGTCTGACATCATGCCGAGCAGGTTTCGATCGCGACAACAGTAGTGCAGCACCGACTCGATCCCGATCTGTTGTTCCACGAGCACCGCGGTTGCAATCGCACTCATGCGCGACTGTGCGCGCGCGCCGTCAGGAATGTTGACGCCATCGACACCGGCTTCTTTGAGGAGGCGAATCGAGTCGAGTGTCTTCTTCGCATCGACGCCTCTTGGCGGCAGCACTTCGACCGAAGTTACAAACTCGCCGAGCGCGATCTTTCGTCCCCACTTCGAACGCTCCTCAGGCGGAACGACGTGAATGTCAGTTGTTTCAGCGGTAACGGTTGCGCCGCCGCTGAACGCCGACTTTTGCGCTCTCGGCGACGCGGCGCGCACGGAATCTGCGATGAGCTTGATGTGCGCCGGTGTCGTACCGCAACAGCCGCCGATAAACTTCGCGCCCGATTGGATGAAGCGCTTGGCAAACTTCGACATGTATTCAGGCGAGCACATGTAAAACTGCCGTCCCTGCACGTCGCGCGGCAAACCCGCGTTTGGTTGGGCTGACAACTTCTTCTTTGTGACCTCGCGCATCTTCTCGAGTGCGGTGAGGATGATTGCTGGTCCAACACCGCAGTTCAGGCCGATCACATCCGCACCCCATTCGTCGAGACGTTCGGTGAACAACTCGGGCGTGGTGCCGAACATCGTGTTGCCGTCAGTCATGATGGTCATCTGCGCGATGATCGGCAGGTCACAGACTTCGCGCACGGCACTGATCGCCTGCCGGATCTCCGAGACGTCGGAGAACGTCTCGAGGCAGAAGAGATCCACGCCGCCTTCGAGCAGTCCGACGGCCTGGGCTTTGAACATGTCGCGCGCTTCGTCAAACGAAGTTGGACCATAAGGCTCGATGCGCAAGCCGAGTGGGCCGAGAGCGCCGGCGACGTAAGCGCGATCGCCGGCGGCCTGGCGAGCGATCTTTGCGGCGAGCGCGTTGATCTCGTGGAGACTGCCTTCGAGCCCATACTGCTGGAGCTTGTAAGCGGTCGCGCCGAAAGTGTTGGTCTCGATGATGTCGGCGCCGGCCCGTATGTATTCGGTATGAATCTCGCGCACCAGATCAGGGTTACTGAGATTCAGCTCATCGTAGCAGCGATTGATGTAGACGCCCTTGGCGTAGAGCATCGTCCCCATCGCCCCGTCGACGACGAGTATGCGGTCGGAAGACAGAAGTTCTTGAAAAGTTTCCATCGCTGTTTTGGCAACGAAAAAGTCCCGCGCTAAACAACGCGGGACTTCAAATCCGTTTGAAGTTTTTCGGGTCTCTCAATCGCTGCCCGAGCTGTTTAGCCGTTTATTTTACGTGGCCGCAAGTCGCCTTAACTCACCACGTTTTTCATCGCTGCTTATACGCCGGAGCGACTACGGCTGTCAAGTTAAGTGATCCGAAACCGCTAGAACTTAGTGTCCTGTTTTTTCTGTCACGATGACAACGACGTTTCAGATAGACCGATCGAGTGAAGCGAACAAGTACAGCAAACACAGGAACTTACAGGGGCAAAAATTTGAAACGAATTGGCAACCGAGGTCGTAGTTGGTCCATCAGACTCACGGTCCTTCGATGACAGCGTTGCTGTTTGGAAGTCTGGGCCATTGCCGGTGCAGTCCCCCGAGAGAGTCTGCGCAAGTAGAAAATTTTGGTGCCCGTTAATGGTCATCCTACAACCCATGGAGATTTTACTGAATGAAGTTTCCCCGCAGGTTACCCCACTTCCGCTCGCTGAAATTCGCACCCTTTGCTTTGGTTTCTCTTTTCGCTTTCAGCAACGTGACCGGGATTCTGTTTAGCCACGCGCTGGCGCCCGCCGCGGCTGCTAATGAGCACTCTTTCAACATCCCCGCAGACATTCCTACTTCCGGCGACCCGCAGTTGGACCGCATCATCTTCGAAGTTGGTGAAAAGCAGGGTGTCGATCCTCGATTCCTTCATGCCGTCATCTGGCAGGAGTCGAAATACGATACGCATGCACACTCACGCGCAGGCGCGCAGGGGTTGATGCAGTTGATACCGGCGACCGCGAAGCGTTTCGGTTGTGAGCATCCGGAAGATCCGGAGGAAAATGTCACTGCGGGAACCAAATATTTGAGCTGGTTGTTGAAACGTTTCTCAGGGAACGTTGAGCTCGCGCTTGCCGGATATAACGCGGGCGAAGGTGCGGTGGACAAGTACGACGGAATCCCGCCGTACACCGAGACTCAGAACTACGTGAAGATCATTTCCCAGCGATACGGCAAGACCTACCATCCGGTGCTGCCGCCCGCCGAGGCCGCCGAAGTTTTCCAACTCCACGCAGACTAATTTTAGCCGCAGACAAACGCAGATGACGCAGATCAGTATCTTGATCTGCGGTCATCTGCGTTATCTGCGGCCTTGACACCGTTTCTCACATTTGGCTGAATGCTCACGGTCTTTCCCTAAGCTCCGCATTACTGAACAAAGGAACTTTTCCTATGAGCACATCGCAAGATGCGGCTACCTCCAGCCTTGACCGGAGTTTCTTCGGACATCCGCGCGGTCTCTCGACCCTCTTTTTCACCGAGATGTGGGAACGCTTCTCATACTACGGTATGCGCGCGATCCTTTTGCTCTACATGACCAAGACGTTTGCTGAAGGCGGGCTCGCGTTGGACGAGAAATACGCCGGCCTGATCTACGGCACGTATGTTTCCTCTGTTTGGTATTTGCCGCTGCCTGGAGGTTGGCTTGCCGATCGCATCCTGGGCGCGCGGCGAGCGGTACTGATCGGCGCAATCATAATCGCCTGCGGCCATTATTCGATGGCGATCAACTCGAAGCTGACGTTCTACGCTGGTCTCATACTGATTGCTTGCGGAACGGGACTGCTAAAACCGAACATCAGCGCGATGGTGGGCCAGTTATATTCTGAAGATGACAAGCGACGCGACTCGGGCTTTTCGATCTTCTACACGGGAATCAATCTTGGTGCGTTTCTCGCGCCCCTGCTGGTCGGTTTTCTGGCGCAGTCAAAGTCGTTCAAGAACGTTATCGCTTCGCTGGGACTCGACCCGAACTCGAGCTGGCACTGGGGATTTGGTGCGGCCGGTGTGGGAATGACACTCGGTATCATTCAGTATGTACTTGGTCAAAAGCGGCTGGCAGCCGTCGGCGGTAAGCCTCATATTCCGGCCGCCACAGAACCAGGAACCAGCGAGGGAATTGATTATCTGACGCTCGTGCTCGCCCTGGTCGGCGGAGCCGTAGGTGCTGGAGTCGGAATGCACTACGGCGAAGCTCTTATATCAGCGTTGTTCCCGACGGTGGTCGGATTCTTTTTCGGATACCTGGTGGGAATCATGCGCCACTTGAGAGGAGAGGAACTCAGGCGAGTGCTCGTCATCTTTATTCTTTTTGTTTTCTCGATCCTGTTTTGGATGACTTACGAACAAGCCGGCTCGAGTCTGACGCTCTTTGCCGATCGCCTGACGAAGACCACGATTTTTGGTTGGACCTACCCCTCGAGCTGGTTTCAATCAATCCCCGCGCTCTTCGTGATCATCTTCGCGTCGATCATCGGCGCGGTCTGGCTAAAACTCGGAGACCGGCAGCCGTCGAGTCCGGGCAAGTTCACGATCGGACTATTCTTTGCAGGCATCGCGTTCGTCGTGATCGCATTCGCCGCTAACCTGGCCGGCAGCGGACGTGTGAGTCCGATGTGGCTGGTGCTGGTCTACTTTCTGCAAACGATCGGTGAGCTTTGTTTGAGCCCGGTCGGTCTCAGCACAGTCACTAAACTATCGCCGCAGAGAATGGTCGGACTGATGCTCGGCGTGTGGTTCCTTTCCATCTCCATCGGAAGCTATATAGCCGGATTGGCGACGGGACTTTTCGCCGGCAACGACAATCGCGCCCTAACGCGAGGTTTCGGCATATTCGCTGGCATCACTTTGGTGGCAGCAATCATACTTGCAGTATTAACACCTCTCATCAAGAGGATGACTCCAAGAGCACAATGAAGAATCTAACGACACTCAGAGCACTTTTGCTGGCGACAGTTTTCCTGGCCCTGGTCACCCAGTCTTTAAAGGCACAGAACAAACTTTTAACCATCGACGACATTTTCGATCCGGTCAAAAAGGTCAACTTCAACGGCACGACTCCCAACGTTCGCTGGCTCAAAGACGGCAACCACTATCTGATTACCAACGAAGCTTCGCGTCGCGACGTGCCGCGCCTGCAAAAAGTGAACGCTGCCACCGGCGAGGCGGTGCCGTTTTTCGATGCCGCGAAAATGCAGGCCGCGTTTGCCGCACTGCCCGGCGTCACTGCGGAAGACGCGCGACAACTCGCGAACCGCGGCAACTACGATCTCAACCCGGCGCAAACGGCCGTTCTGATCAACTGGTCCAACGATCTCTTCTACTACGAGTTTGGCAGTGACCGCGCGATTCGACTCACCAGCACCCCGGAAGAAGAAGTCGGCGTAGAGTTCAGCCCGGATGGCAAGATGGTCAGCTTCGTCCGCGGTAACAACCTTTACGTCGAAGATCTCGCCATGCAGCGGCGTGAGCGCGCGCTCACCAGCGACGGCAGCGCGAAGATTCTTAACGGCCGCCTCGACTGGGTCTACCAGGAAGAACTTTACGGTCGCGGTAACTTCGGCGCGTACTGGTGGAGTCCTGATTCGACGACGATCGTTTTTCTTCGCTTCGACGAAAACCCTGTTCCGGAGTTCACCGTTGTCGATCACATTCCGTATGAACAGAACGTCGAGGTCACGCCGTACCCAAAAGCCGGCGACCCGAACCCGATCGTGAAGTTGGGCGTTGTCAACGCCACGGGCGGAGACATTCGCTGGGTCGATACGTTCAAGTATCAACCAGCCGATCTGCTGATCTCGCGCGTGGCGTGGAGTCCTGACAGCAAGAACGTGGTCTACCAGGCGCAAAATCGCGAGCAGACGTTTTTAGACGTGAACTTCGCCGACGCGCGCAACGGCAAGTCGACCAACGTCATTCATGAGACGTCGAAAGCATGGGTTGCGATCAACGAAGAGCCGATCTGGCTGAAGGACGGCACGTTCATCTGGGCCAGCGAGCGCAGCGGCTGGGAACACCTCTACCACTATTCAGCCGACGGAAAACTGCTGCGGCAGATCACCGACGGCAATTGGGAAGTGCGTTCGGTTGAGGGAGTGGACGAAGCGAAGGGTTACATTTACTTCACTGCAACCGAGCACAGTCCGATTGCGAACAACGGCTATCGCATCAAGCTCGACGGCACGGGCCTAACTCGCATCACGACGACGGAAGGTTCGCATCGCGTCGACGTCAGTCCCGCCTATAACTATTTCATCGACGTTTGGAGCGACCTCAACACGCCTTCGCAAGTTCGCCTGTACGATACGAGTGGAAAACTCGTGCGCGTCATTAGCGAGAATAAGGTCGACGCGCTCAAGCAGTACAAGCTCGGCAGCACGGAGTTGTTGCAAGTCAAGACGCGCGACGGCTTCGCGATGGAAGCGATGATGATCAAGCCGCCCGACTTCGATCCGCGCAAGAAGTATCCGGTGATGAGTTTTACTTACAGTGGACCACACGCGCCGCAGGTGCATAACGCGTGGGGCTCGCAGACGTACATGTTTCACCAGTTGCTGGCTGAGAAAGGTTACATCATTTGGATCTGCGACAATCGCACGGCGAGCGGCAAAGGAATGGAATCGACGTGGCCGGTGTACAAGAACTTCGGCGAGCTCGAGCTACGCGATCTTGAAGATGGTCTGACGTGGTTGAAGAGCCAGCCGTATGTCGACGGCTCGCGCATCGGGATGTGGGGCTGGAGTTACGGCGGGTTCATGACCAGCTATGCTTTGACGCACAGCCAGTCGTTCAAGATCGGCATCGCGGGTGGAACGGTGGCCGACTGGCGCAACTACGACAGTATCTACACCGAGCGCTACATGCTGACGCCGCAGGACAATCCCGAAGGTTACAAGAAGAGTTCACCGGTGAACGCAGCGAAGAACCTGCACGGCAAGTTGTTATTGATTCATGGCGCGATCGACGACAACGTTCACATGGCGAACACGATGCAGTTTGTTTACGAGCTGCAGAAGGCAGGGAAGCAGTTTCAATTGATGCTGTATCCGAAGTCGCGGCACGGTGTGACGGATCCGTTGCTGGTGAAACATCTGCGGCAGATGATGCTGGATTTCATCGTTGAGAACTTGTAAGACGTTTCACGCAAAGGCGCAAAGGTCACGCAAAGGCGCAAACAAGAAATGAAATCCGGTCTTTGCGCCTTTGCGTGACCTTTGCGCCTTTGCGTGAAACCGTTGTCGCTGGCACAGGGCTTGCCGCCAGTGGGGCAGAGGTTCTCGATGTCTGCACCCCTCGCCTACATAGTTCACGAACCTGATCCTCAGCTCCCGTTGCTGGTCGACACGCTTCCCGCTGATCTTCAGACAGAGATACAGCGAGAAGTACAAGCCAATCTTCAGTACGAAATCGACTCGGTCCTCCGGCAGATCACTGATCGTCAGCTGCATGAAATCTCACAAACTATCCTCACCGAAATGCTCCGCTTTTTCGATTGGCTCACGCGTATCGAGAACAACCTGCAAAAACTCGACACCCTCCTCGAAAGTCTTTCACTCCTCGAAGTGCTCGAATTCGAAGCCCGTTCGCTGACTGATTACGTCGACGCGAAGTCGAGCGTGGTAGCCGGACGTCACGAACGTTTGCACGAGGTTTTAGACGGTATCTCTTACGGAATTACTCACGATTTGCGCCGGATCTTCGAGCGCGAGCTGGTGCGCGGCGTTACCGAACAATCGATTCCGATCGTGTACGGTAAGATCATGCACGCCCACGGTTTACTAACGAACTGCTTCCAGCAATCAACCATCACTCTGCTCCAGGTTTTCAAGCCCACCCTCGACGCTTCGAAGCTCTTTAACGACGTCGAGCTCAGGCTGCAACAGTCGCTGATCCTCTGTAAGGACTTGTCGTCGCTGATGCGTTTTGTGCGGTTGGCCCAGGCGAACGGCGACCCCGACGTGCTGCGCTCGATGACTGCGCGAATACTCGAGTTTCGCGACGGCAGCATGCAGTATCTGATGTACAAGGACTGGCGCGGCTATGAAAGCCTCGCGCTCGAAGTCATCACCGCGGTCGAGAACAACCTCGATCCGAAGCCTTTATTGCACCGGTTTCTGTGTTACCTGGAAGTGCTGTACGGCCACGTGAAGATGCGGGCCGTGCTGGCGGACGAATTTCCGTATTCAGGAAAGAGCGACGAAGAATAGGCGTTGGTGCCGCAAAGTGTTAGGTGTGGGTAACAGAAATTGTTACTCAACGGGTCTGGCACTTCGGACAGTAGTAGGTGGACCGCCCGCCTTGGACCACGCGTTTGATCTTCGTTGCACATTTCACGCAAGGCTCGCCGGCACGCTCGTAAACGCGCCAGAAGCGTTCCAGAGTTCCGAAGTAACTGCCATTTCCATCGGCAAGATCGATACGCAGGGTTGAACCGGCATCGATTGCTTCGTGCAACACGTCACGAATCGCCTGGTACAACTTGCGCGCGCGAGGTTTGGAGAGCTTGTTCGCGGCCTTCATTGGATTGACGCCGGCGAGAAACAGGGCTTCGACTGCGTAGATGTTTCCGAGACCGAGCACGCGTGTCTGGTCCAGGAGGAGATGTTTTAAAGGACGGCGCGAGCGCGAGAGCGTGTCGAGGAAGTAGTGTTCGGTGAAGTCGTCGGAGAGAGGCTCGGGAGCGAGGGTCGTGAGTTCTTTCGGAGGTTTCGTGAAGAGGCGCATGCGTCCGAACTGGCGCATGTCGCAGAACACGAGACGGCGCTCGTCGTCGAGGTAGAAGACGACGTGCGCGTACGGCGGCAGAGATTGATCGAGCGTGAGGGAGACGAACTTCCCGGTCATGCGGAGATGCGTTGCGAGCACCTGGCCGGATTCGAGGTTGAAGAGGATGTACTTGCCGCGTCGGCCGACGCTGGTGATGCGTGCGTTGCGCAACTGTCGATCGAAGCCGGGGCGCGAGATGCCGGGCGCGATGCGTTTGAGGTTTAGTTCGGCGGCGACGATTCGTCGTCCGACAACGACCGGAGACAAGGCGCGGACGACGTGTTCTACTTCGGGTAACTCAGGCATAGTTCAAAAAACTCTCACGCAAAGGCGCAAAGACGCAAAGGAAGACCACCGCATTTTTCTTTGCGTCTTTGCGCCTTTGCGTGAGAACTCGTCACGCATTGATTATTTCTTCGATCTGTTTCTTGATCTCGCCCACTAAGCCATCCTTGCGGGCTTCGATGTTCAGGCGCAGGAGTGGTTCGGTGTTCGAGCCGCGGATGTTGAAGCGCCACTCCGGCGTCTCGAGTGAATAGCCGTCCGTGAAATCTTCCTGTCCCTCGCCGTGAAACTTCTCTTGCACCTTGCTGATCACAGACTTGATGTCCTTCACCTGATAGTTCAGTTCGCCGGACATGTAATGACCCGCCGTGTAGGTCTTCATGATCTCTGAAAACGGCTTGTTCTGCGTCGACAGATGTTCCAGCACGAGCAGGAACGGAATCACGCCGTTGTCCGCATAGAAATTCTCCCGAAAGTAGTAATGCCCACTCAGCTCGCCCGCGAAGAGCGCATTCTCACGCCGCATTCGGTCTTTCATGAACGCGTGACCACCTCTGGAGACGAGCGGTCGTCCGCCTTTTCGTTTCACCGTGTCCATCACCGGCCAGATCACGCGCGGATCGAAGATGATCGTGTTGTCGCTGCCGTGCTTGGTTAACAAAATATCCGCGAGCAGCGCGGTGATGTACGCGCCTGAGATGTATTCTCCCTTTTCATCAAAAAACATGGCGCGATCCGCATCCGCATCCCATGCAACTCCGAACGTCGCGTGTTTTTCTCGAATGAGCTCTTCAGTCTCCGTGCGATTGCCCGGCAACATCGGATCGGGCGGACCTTTCGGAAACGTGCCGTCGGGTTCGAAGTTCAAAGGTATGAGATTCAACCCCAAATCCTGCACGATTCTCGCTGCCGGTCTGCATACATAACCGAAGTTAGCGTTGCCGACGAAAGTGAACTTCTGGATCACATCGCGATCGATAAACTTCAACACGTGCGCCAGATAATCGTTCAGAATATCGCGCTCGGTGCAAGTGCCTTTTTTGTCGGAAGTGACTTCGGCGTCTTTCCCAGCCTTCAACGCGTCGCGAATATCGAACAAGCCGGTCTCGGAAGAGATCGCTGTAGCTTTCTCGCGCACCATCTTCATGCCGTTGTACTGCACCGGATTGTGAGACGCAGAGACTACGACGCCGCCCGAGTAGGGAAACGCACCCGCGGTGAAGTAGAGCATGTCCGTCGTGATCCCACCGATATCGACGACGTCGACACCGGCATCGAGAAAGCCGCGAATCAAACTCGCCTTCAAAGACGGCGACGACGCGCGCGCGTCCATCCCGACCACCATCGTCTGCGGCTTGAACAAGTAAACGTAGCCTTTCGCGATGCGGTAGTAATCTTCCTCGTTTATCTCGTCCGGATAAACGCCGCGAATGTCGTAAGCTCGAAAAACATCCCAGTTCACGATATGCCCCCAATCATGTAAGCGTGTAGTCAGTCAACGAAGTCTTATCGCCAAGCACGGTGCCTGGTCCAACAACCGCCGACCGGCCGATGTGACAACCACGACCAGCGATCGCGCCGGTCATTTGTGCGGTGGTGCCGATGCGCGTGTGCGGCCAGATCACACAATTTTCAACTCGCGCGCGCTCTTCGACAAAACATCCCTGGCCCAAAACCGAGTTGATGATCTGCGCGCCCGGTTTGATCTGACAGTCGTCGCCGATGATCGAAAGATCGTCGATCTCCGCCACTGTCGCTGAGTCAAACTGGCCGCGACGTTCCTTGATGTGCATGCGTCCGACGCGGTTCGCGAGCAGATCCGAGTGTACCCGCAAGTAACGTTCGGGCGTCCCGATGTCGATCCAATACGTGCGTGGCGGAACGTGCGCATAGAACGGTTCACCACGTTTTAAGAGATCCGGAAACAGACCATACTCGAACGAATAATTTTCACCCTGCGGCAGGAAATCGAGCACCTTCGGCTCGAGAATGTACGTGCCGGCATTGATCGTGTTGCACGTGATCTCGTCGGCCTTCGGCTTTTCCAGAAAGCGATGAATGCTGCCGTCCTTTTCAGTTTCTACGAGTCCGTAACTCTGCGGGTTATCGACCGGCGTCAAAACGATCGTCGCCGTCGCTTTGCGATCGTTGTGTTCGCGTATCACGGCTTTCAGATCGAGATCGGTGAGGATGTCGCCGTTGAAGACCACGGTCGGTTCGCGAATCAGATCTTCCGCAAACTTGTAAGCGCCCGCCGTTCCCATCGGTTGCGGCTCGACGGTGTACTTCAACTTAACGCCGTGATCGGAACCATCTCCGAGCAGTTGCTCAATCTTGTTTGGCTGATAGGATAACGAGAGGGTGATGTCGGTGATGCCGGCGCGCCGCAACGTGTCGATTTGATAAAGGAGAAACGGCCGGTTGCAGATCGGAACGATAGGTTTCGGAGTGTAAACTGTTAAAGGGCGAAGGCGTGTACCTTTGCCACCCGCAAGAATGAGTGCCTGCATGCTTTATGAATAGTGAAATAAAGTCTAATATCGGACCAAGTCTAACATAGGGAGTACGGAAATGCCGGAATTGAACGAAGCAGTAATCATCAGCGCGGCGCGCACGCCGGTGGGAAAGTTTTTGGGATCGCTGAAAGGTTTTTCCGCGCCGCAGTTGGGCGCGATCGTTGTGCGCGAGAGCGTGAAGCGCGCGGGTGTGAAGCCTGAAGACGTTGATGAAGTGATCATGGGATGTGTGATTCAAGCAGGCCTGGGACAGAATCCCGCGCGGCAGGCAGCACTGAAGGGAGGAATACCGTCGACGGTTTCCGCAGTGACTGTGAACAAGGTGTGTGGCTCGGGTTTGAAGGCGGTGATGATGGCGGCGCAGGGAGTGCAACTCGGCGACACTGAGATCGTCGTCGCGGGCGGCATGGAGTCGATGAGCAACGCGCCTTACCTGCTGACAAGAGCGCGTGAAGGTTATCGACTCGGAAATGGTGAGCTGGTCGATGCGATGATCAACGACGGGCTATGGTGTGCGTTTGAGAATTACCACATGGGTTGCACGGGGGAAGTCGTAGCTGACGAATATCGCATCAGCAGAAGCGAGCAGGACGAGTTTGCGGTCAACTCGCATCGCAAAGCGGCGGCGGCGATCAAAGCCGGCAAGTTTAAAGACGAGATCGTGTCGATCGAGATTCCGCAGAAGAAAGGCGCGGCACTCGTTTTTGACACTGACGAGACGGTGCGCGAAGACACGTCGACGGAAGTGCTCGCGAAACTGAAGCCCGCGTTCAAGCCGGAGGGAACAGTGACGGCGGGTAACGCGCCTGGTGTCAACGATGGCGCTTCGGCAGTTGTGGTCACTTCGCTGCGACGCGCGCGCGAGCTCGGTGTCGAGCCGATGGCGCGGATCGTGGCGCAGGCGACGGCTGGAGTTGAGCCGCGACTCGTGATGATGGCGCCTGTTGAAGCGGTGCGGAAGTTGTTCAAGAAGACTGGCTGGTCGCCGAGTGAGGTCGACCTGGTTGAGTTGAACGAAGCGTTCTCGGTTGCGGCGGTGGCGGTGACGCGCGAGCTCGGGCTCGATCCGGAGAAGGTGAATGTGAACGGCGGTGCGGTGGCGTTGGGCCATGCGATCGGACAATCAGGATCGAGACTGTTGACGACGATCTTATACGAGTTGAAGCGACGGAATGCGCGGAGAGGGATCGTGTCGTTGTGTCTCGGTGGTGGGAATGCGGTCGCGATGGCGATTGAGCGATGAGCCGCAGATCTACGCAGATGAACTCAGATCAAATCATTGGCGTGGTCGGGGCGGGGACGATGGGGAATGGGATCGCCCAGGTCTCTGCGCGCGCTGGGTACGACGTGATCATGCACGACGTGCGGGAGGAGTTTCTCGATCGCGGGATGAAGGCGATCGATAAGAGCCTGCAACGCGACGTCGATAAAGAACGTCTCGACGCGCAAGCCAAACAGTCGATCATCGGCCGAATCAAAACAACAACCGATTTCACGGCATTTCACAGTGCGGAGTTTGTAGTTGAAGCGGTAACGGAAGACCTCGTGGTCAAGACGCAAGTCTTCAAAACGCTCGACGAGATCACACCGCCGAACGCGATCCTCGCTTCCAACACTTCGTCAATCTCGATCACGAAACTCGCCGCCGTGACGAAACGACCAGACAAAGTCATCGGCATGCACTTCATGAATCCCGTGCCGGTGATGAAGCTCGTCGAAGTGATTCGCGGCATGGCGACGTCTGACGAAACGTACGAACGAGTACGGACACTCTCGGAACAGATGGGCAAAGTCGCACTCGATTGCCAGGACTCACCCGGCTTTGTCTCGAATCGTGTGTTGATGCCGATGATTAACGAAGCGGTCTTCGCACTCTATGAAGGAGTGGCGAGTCGCGAGAGTATCGACGGCATCATGAAGCTCGGCATGAATCATCCGATGGGGCCGTTAACGCTCGCGGATTTCATCGGTCTCGATGTATGCCTCGCCATCATGAATGTGTTATATGAGGGGCTCGGCGACCCGAAATACAGACCCTGCCCGCTGCTGAAGCGTTATGTTGACGCAGGCTGGCTGGGCCGCAAGAGCGGTCGCGGGTTTTACGAATACTAAATCGGCGATGACAATGCGCCCCAACATCTCGCATTACTGTCAAAAGTGTCTGGCGGCCAACCCACTGGGCCAGGAGTTCTGTGCGCGGTGCGGCACGCGCCTGATGATCATCGTCGAGCCGAGCTCCGCGCGCTTCGAAGCTGGACCAACCAGCGTTTCCACTGACGAACATCTGCTCGAACGTATCTCGGCTGCGGAAAACAGAGTGTCGCGACTCGCCGAGCGTCTCGAACGCAGTCTCGACTTACTTTTGCGCTACGCGCAGAATGCGTACTTCGATCGGTCGTTGATTCGCGCGCTCGTTAGTCTGTTAACAGAAGACGGCGTCGTCGAGACTGAGCGTCTCGAGCGCATGTGGAGCGAGCGTTGCCAGCGAGACTCGGTCGAACATGAAGAGACTGTTCATCGCGACGAGCTGCGCCTGCGGATACTCGCTGCTGCGAACCTCGTCGACAAGCAAGTCTTCGAACAATTCGTCAACGAGGGTTTTGTGCTGCTCGAAGACAAACAGATTCCGCAGGGCATAACCAAACTGCAGCGTGCCGCCGAGCTCACTAAAGACAACACGCCCTTGAATCTGTTTATCGGCGAACACTTTTTCCGCCGCGGCAAGACGAAACAAGCGCGCGCGTATCTCGCCAAGGCGCACGCGGCTTTGCCCGAAGATCGACGGATCTCATTGTTACTCGGCCTGACGTGCGCCGACGATGGCGAAGTCGCGTTGGCAAAAGATCTCTTGAGTAGTGCAACTACCGAGGGAGGCTCGTCGTTCGCCGGTCATTATGGTCTCGGGTGGGTATTTGTTGCCGAGAAGAAGTGGCGTCGCGCGCTCGGCGAGTTCAAAAGAGCGTTAACGGTGCGTCCTTCGGCAGAGGCGCACTACGTGCTCGGCTGTCTTTATTATGAGCTGAATCGCGACGCGCTCGCAGTGCGTCACTTGCGCAAAGCCACCGAGATGGACGGCGGCTATGCCGAGGCGTTCGCGCTGCTCGCTCAGGCTTACGAACGAACCGGACGTAAAGAACTGGCACGTCAGGCTTTAGAGAAAGCCGGACGCAAAAACGGCAGCCTTTTCCAGGTGACGAAATCGGGAGGCCTGCGGTTAATATCCGGCGCTGATAAGCGCCTGGCGGAAGCTTTGCGCGAAGACGCTTTGGCCACAGATTTTACGAACGGGCACTGATACCCTATAATGGCCGCTTTTTGTGCGGTATGCGGATTGAACTGGAGAACCTGGAGGGTGGCAAGGGCGACTTCGTCCACGTTTATAACCCTGAGGATCTAAACCCGGTCGACGAGCGCATAAAGTTAGGCGGACCGGCGAGAGTTAACGGCAAGATCAGGCTTGCAGGCAACGAAGTCTTTGTCAACGGGCACGTCGACACACAAGCCCAGGTCGAGTGTGATCGCTGTCTAAAACCGGTTGAGATTCCGGTCAGCGCAGACTTCGAGCTCGAATACATAACCGGTTCGGAGTACGAGTCGAGCGGCGTAGCCGAACTGACGGAAGCCGAAATGTCGGTCTCGGTATTTGACGGCGAAGCGGTCGACGTTGACGAGATCGTAAAAGAGCAGATTTTGCTGGCCGTACCCACTCGCATGCTTTGTCGCGAGGACTGCAAAGGCATTTGCCCCCAGTGCGGCACTGATCGAAACACGGGCGAGTGCAATTGCGTGACAGAAGAAATCGATCCGCGTTGGGCGGCTCTCAAGAACTTAAAATAGCCACACACAGGCACAAAAAGGACAAAAGATTTTCTTTGAGCCTTTTGTGCCTTTTTGTGGAGAACTAAAACGGAGTAATTATGCCAAATCCTAAACGACGACACTCCAAAGCTCGTCGCGACAAACGACGCGCGCACGATGCCTTGCGCGTCCCCCAAACGACCCTGTGCCCGAACTGCCGTGAGCCCCGCATGCCACATCGCGTCTGTCCGAAATGCGGCTACTACAAAGGTCGCGAAGTGGTAACAGTCGAACAAAGCTAACGTGAGTCTGTGCGAAGTCAGTCGCAGCATCAGCCCCAATTGACGGGCAAGGTCGTTCTCGATGCGATGGGAAGCGACCATGCGCCGCAGGTGGAGATTGATGGCGCACTTGCGGCGACGCGGGACTTCGGTGTGGGCGTGATTCTGGTGGGCCAGCCCCAGAAAGTCGAGCCCGAATTGCGACGCTGCGGCTGGCGCGGTGACGGCGATCGCGGGATTGAATTAGTGGAAGCGGCTGAAGTGATCGCGATGGACGATCCGGTCGCGACTTCCGTGAGACGGAAGAAAAAGAGCTCTTTGAGAATCGGCACCAAGCTGGTGATGGAAGGACGTGCTGACGGTTTTGTCTCGGCGGGAAATACCGGCGCGGCGATGGCCACTGCGAAGATGGTGATCGGAACGCTTCCGGGTGTCGATCGTCCGGCGCTCGCAGCGATGATTCCGACGAAGGCGGCGAAACCGACGCTCCTGCTCGACGTCGGGGCTAATTCCGAGTGCAAGCCGCATCACCTGGCCCAGTTTGCGATCATGGGTGATGCTTACTCGCGTTCGGTGCTGGGCACCCTGAAACCGTCAGTCGGACTGATGAGTATCGGCGAGGAAGAAGCGAAGGGAAACGAGCTGACGAAAGAAGCGTTTCCACTGTTGCGGCAGTTGGACAGTATCAACTTCGTCGGCAATGTCGAAGGTCGCGATGTGTTCTCGGGCATGGTCGACGTGATCGTGACCGATGGTTTCACCGGCAACGTCATGTTGAAACTATCCGAAGGACTGACCGAAGCGATGCTCTCGATGCTGAAACGTGAGTTGATGGCGACGGCAGTCACGAAGGCGGGCGCGATGCTGGCGAAGCCGGCGTTTCGGAGTATCAAGAAACGACTCGACTACACGGAATACGGCGGCGCGCCATTGCTCGGTGTGAGTCGCATCGTCGTGATCGGACACGGGCGCTCGAACGCGCGCGCGATTCGCAACGCGATCAGGAGTGTGAAAGAGTTTTCCGAACAGCGAACCGCAGAAAGAATTGAGGAAGGGATAAATAATCCACAGATTACACAGATGTATACCGGAGGCAATCTGAGTGTATCTGTGTAATCTGCGGATTAATGTAGTAATCTGAGGGATTGATGGTAAATCAACGCGCTGGCATCCTGGGTACTGGTCACTCATACCCGGAAGGCATTCTGACGAATGAGGATCTCGAGACGATGGTCGAGACCTCCGACGAGTGGATCACTACGCGCACTGGAATCAAGCAACGGCGCAAAGCGGCGCCGGATGAATACACGTCGCTCTTTGCCGTGCGTGCCGCACGACAGGCAATCGAGCGCGCTCGCCTCGATCCCACCGATATCGATCTACTTCTCTGTGCGACAGTCACACCCGATCAGATACTGCCGTCGACCGGTTGCATCGTGCAGGCCGAGCTCGGCGCCCATAACGCCGCGGCGATGGACATCGTAGCGGCGTGTTCCGGTTTTCTTTACGGAGTCTCGCTCGCTGACTCGATGATTCGCACGGGCCAGGTGCGTCATGTGGTCGTGGTCGGGGCTGAGATCCTGACGCAGTACGTCGACTACACCGATCGCCAGACGTGCGTGTTGTTTGGTGACGGCGCGGGTGCGGCGGTCTTAGGACCGATCGGCGAAGGCGGTCGCGGCATTCTGGCGTCGAAGATCAAGTCTGACGGCCGTTACGAAGAACAACTCTTTTCGCCCGGCGGCGGCACTCGCAAAAAGCCGACACCTGAGACGCTCGCGGCTGGCGATCACTTCTTCAAGATGAAGGGCAACGAACTGTTCAAGGTTGCCGTTCGTTCAATGGCCGAGGTTTCGCGCGATGTTCTGCAAACTGCGGGTGCGAAGTCTGACGACATCAGTCTCTTCATTCCGCACCAGGCAAATCAACGCATCACGGAAGCAGTGGCGGACCGGTTGAACGTCGACATGTCGCGCGTCTATTCGAACATCGCCGTACACGGAAACACGTCTTCGGCGTCGATACCGATTGCGCTCGACGAGTGCGTCGAAGCCGGACGGATCAAGGAAGGCGATTTAGTGTTGATGGCTTCGTTTGGCGGCGGCGTGACCTGGGGCGCGGTGTTAATGCGATGGTGAAATCGGCAATCGTCTTTCCCGGACAGGGATCGCAGAGCCCCGGGATGGGAAAAGACCTCGCGGAAAAATTTGCGGTAGCCCGGCGGGTCTTTGAAGAAGCTGACGATGCCCTCGGCTTTGCGATTTCGCGACTCTGTTTCGAAGGTCCGGCTGAGGATTTACAGTTAACTGAGAACACGCAGCCGGCGATTCTGACAGTCTCGGTGGCTGCGTTTCGTGCGTTGAGCGAAACGGGAGTTGGCGCACCGGCATTTGTGGCCGGACACAGTTTAGGTGAATACTCCGCGTTGGTGGGGGCAGGCGTTTTGAGTTTATCCGACGCGGTGAAGACCGTGCGCGCCCGCGGACGCTACATGCAGGAGGCGGTGCCGGTGGGCACCGGCGCGATGGCGGCGGTGATGGGCGGCGAGCTCAGCGCGGTGGAACGTATCTGCGCCGAAGCGAGTGCCAGTTTTACTAATGGTCAAGTTTGTTCAGTCGCTAACTTCAACTCGCCGAGCCAGGCCGTGATCGCCGGAAACACGGAAGCTGTCGATCGCGCGATTGAATTACTGAACGGCGTCGCGAAGCGCGTGATCAAGTTGAAAGTGAGCGCGCCGTTTCATTGTGCGCTGATGAAACCGGCGCAGGACCGGCTGGCGCAGGATCTCGAGCGGCTCGAGTTTAATCAGCCGGCACTGCCGGTGGTGACGAACGTCGATGCGCGCCCGATCACGTCGCCAGACGAGTTGCGCGCTGCGCTCGTGCGACAGGTTTCGTCGCCGGTGCGTTGGGTCGAGTCGATGCAGTTGCTCATCGGGCAAGGCATCGATACTTTTATTGAGGCCGGCCCGGGAAAAGTTTTGTCAGGTCTGGTGCGTCAGACCAGTCGTGACGTGAAGACACTGAACGTGGAGGACGCAGCCAGCCTGGCAGCAACGCAAGCGGCACTTGGTGCGAAGAATTGAGTAGTCTAATTAACTCACAGAGGAGCAAACACGATGCCCGATCAAGAGATCGAGAACAAGGTTAAACAGATTATCGTCGATGAGCTTGGTGTCGATGAGAATGAGGTCACGCCCAACGCGAGATTTATCGACGACCTCGGCGCCGACTCGCTGGACACGGTCGAACTCGTGATGCGTTTTGAAGAGGAGTTTGGCATTGAGATTCCCGACGAAGACGCTGAGAAGATCCAGAGTGTGCGCGACGCGTATAATTATATCGACCAGCACAAGAAGTAGAATTTTAGCCGCGGATGAACGCGAATAAACGCAGATCGGCGTTAATCCGCGTTCATTCGCGGCTAAAAATTGGCTAAGGAGTTTTTAATTTGTCACGTCGTGTCGTAGTTACGGGCTTAGGTCTCGTCACCCCGGTTGGCAACAATGTAGAAGACACGTGGACCGCGTTGATGGCCGCTCGCAGTGGCGCTGACTACATCAAGAAGTTTGACGCCGAGCGGTTCTCCGTCAGGTTCGCCTGCGAAGTAAAGAATTTCGACCCGCTGACTTTCATCGCCAAGAAGGAGGCGCGCAAGATGGGCGCGTTTATTCATTATGCGATCGCGGCGTCGATCGAGGCGGTGGCCGACAGCGGATTTCAGATGACGCCGGCAGGCAAGTTTCCGGACGGCATCGCGGAGAACGCAGGGACATACATCAGCAGCGGTATCGGCGACTTCTGGGCCATCGAACGCGAGCACTCGAAGTTGCTCGACGATGGACCAGACCGCGTCTCGCCGTTCTTTATCGTTTCCGCGATCGTCAACCTTGCCGCCGGCCAGGTCTCGATTCGTTTCGGCGCGAAAGGACCAAACTCCGCCACCGCGACCGCCTGTTCCGCCGGCGCGCACGCGATTGGCGATAGCTTCAAGATCATTCAACGCGGCGATGCCGACGTGATGATCTGTGGCGGCGCGGAGTCAGCCATCACGCCCATGAGCGTCGCAGGCTTCTCCGCGATGCGCGCGCTGTCGACGAACAACGACGATCCGCAACACGCGTCGCGTCCGTTTGAAAGAGATCGCGACGGTTTTGTGATCGGCGAAGGCGCGGGGATCCTGATTCTCGAAGAGCTCGAGTCCGCGAAAGAGCGCGGCGCGAAGATCTACGCCGAAGTTGTTGGTTATGGCGCCTGTGCCGACGCCTTTCATTTGACGATGCCGGACGAGACCGGTTCGGGAGCGCGGCGCGTCATGCAGCGCACGTTGAAAGACGCGGGTGTGAAACCGGAACAGATCGGTTACATCAACGCGCATGGAACCTCGACGCCCTACAACGATAAGTTTGAGACCCTCGCGATCAAGGAAACTTTCGGCGCGCACGCTTACAAGCTGCCGGTCAGTTCAACCAAGTCGATGACCGGCCACCTGCTCGGCGCGGCCGGCGGCATCGAGAGCGTGTTCAGTGTGTTGACGCTGACTCGCAATGTCATCCCGCCGACGATCAATTACGTGAATCCCGATCCCGATTGTGACCTCGATTACGTTCCTAACGAACCTCGCGAAGCAAGAGTCGAATACGTGCTTTCAAACAGCTTCGGGTTCGGAGGCACGAACGCGGCGTTGTTGTTCAAGAGGTACGAAGATTAATGAAGACCATTGTGATGATGAAGCAGGTCGCGAACAAGGACGCGATCCTGCGGATCAATAAAGACGCCACCTGGATCGAGGAGGGCGATCTGTCGTTCGAGGTGAGCGAGTCAGACGGGTATGCGCTCGAGGAGGCTTTGCGCGTGCGCGAGAAGCTCGGGGGCGAAGTGATTGTTTGCTCCATGGGACCACAGCGCGTGAAGAGTGTGATCAAAGACGCGCTCGCGCGCGGCGCCGATCGTGCGATTCACGTCGTTGGAGATAACCTGACGCATCTCACGCCGTACGCTGCTGCGAGTGTGCTTGCCGATGCGATTCGCGATGAAAAAGCGGACCTGGTTATGACTGGACTTCAGTCGGATGATTATGGCTACGGGCAAACGGGCGTGATCATGGCTGAGCTGCTCGGCTTGCCGCACGCCACGATCGTGATCGAGCTGGACGCTGCGGCGGACAAGCTGCGCGTGAAGCGTGAGTTGGAGAGCGGCTGGTATCAGTGGTACGAGATGCCACTCCCCGCCCTGTTGACGATCCAGTCGGGCATCAGCCAGATTCGTTATGCGACGTTGAAGGGCATCATGGCGGCGAAGAAGAAAGAGATCAAAGAAGTGACGGCGTCAGCGGAGATTGTCGGACGTGCCTCGCATCAACGGGTCGAGAAAATATATCTACCGCAGAAGATGAAGCAGACGCAGATGCTCGGGAATGGTGATGCGAAAGCGGGCGCGGCGGAGTTGGCCCAGAAGCTGCACGTTGAAGCGAGAGTGTTTTAACCACAGATTACGCAGATGAGTAACGGATTATTAGTTTTCATAGAACACAAGGGTGGAGTCGTCAATCGTAGTTCGATTGAAGCGATTGCGGCGGCGCAGACGCTGGGTTCGCAGTTGCAGCAGAGCGTGACTGCGGTTGTGCTCGGGGCGGATATTGCTTCGTTAGCGCAGGAGATCGCGGGCTATGACGTCGCGAAAGTGATTGCGGCGACGAACCCGAAGCTCGCGGAATACACGCCGGACGCTTACGCGGACGGCATGGAACAGATCGTCAAACAGGCCGATCCGAGTTTTGTGTTCCTGACGCACACGTACCAGGTGCGCGACTTCGCGCCGAAGCTCGCGGCGCGTTTTGGAAAGTCGTTGATCAGCGATTGCATCCGTGCCAAAGCGGAGGGCGGCAAGATCGAATTCACGCGACGCATCTTTCTCGGCAAGCTCGATGCTGACGTGGTTTCGGATGGTGAAGCACCGGTATTTGCGACATTTCAGACTGGCGCCTATCGTCCCGATCAGGCAGCGAAGGGTGGCAGCGTTCAAGTGGAAAACGTTGCGGTTGAGATCGGCGACGTGCGCATGAAGCCGGAGCCGCCGTTCCAGGAAGCGAAGCAGGCCGTCGATTTGACAAAGGCTGAAGTGATCGTTGCTGTCGGGCGCGGTATCAAGAGCAAAGACAATCTCGTGTTGGCGGAGAAGCTGGCTGAAGCTTTAGGTGGAGACCTCGCGGCTTCGCGTCCGATCTGTGACGCCGAGTGGCTTCCAATCGATCGCCAGATTGGATCGTCGGGACAGACTGTCGCGCCGAAGTTGTACGTCGCGCTGGGCATTTCGGGCGCGATCCAGCACCTCGTCGGCATGAAGAACTCGGGCACGATCGTGGCGATCAACAAAGATCCCGAAGCGCCAATCTTCGACATAGCCGACTACGGCATCGCCGGCGACCTCTTCGAAGTAGTGCCCGTACTCACCGAAGAGATCAAAAAACTCAAGGGAATTTAAGCCGCAGATCCACGCAAATGAACGCGGGTTTATATCAGCGTTCATCTGCGTGAATCTGCGGTTACTTGTTTCATCTCATCCACGACTTCCTCGGGTTTCCAGTCGTTGCCGCTATAAACCCTCGCGATTTTTCCTTCCGGACTAACGATGATCGTTCGCAGAGCGTGAATGATCTGGTCCTTCTCGGGAAAATAAGTCAGACCAAAGTACGCCGCGATCTTCTTCACCTGTTCGGTCGTGCCGCCCGCAAACTCCCAGTGCGCAAACGTCTCGTTCTCGTAACGCTCGGTGTGCGCCGCGCCGTAACTCTTTAACACTTCGGGCGTGTCGTAAGCGGGATCGATGCTGATGCTGAGCAGGTGCGTCTTCTCGTAGAGCTGAGGATCCTGGCTTAACGCGCGATCGATCTGCGCGAAGTTGTCGGACATCAACGTGCAAAAGTCCGGCACGGGACAACGCGTGTAGATGAACGTTAACAACAACGCCTTCCCGCGATAGTCGTGCATGTGAATCTCGCGATTGTTCTGGTTGCGCAGCGTGAAGTTCGGAACCTCATCGCCTTCTTTCGCGATCGTCACCGCGGGCAGCGCCGGAGAGTTTTCACTTACGCGCGTGACGATGAGATCCTGCAGCCAGGTATGAGAACCATCGACAACCAACGTCGCGCTCACCAGGTCGTTGGGACCAAGCTCGTTCAGGTCTATCGGGTCGCGCACGGTGAACGGCATCGTCATGCCGGGCATGTAGCCTTTGATGTCCTCGTGTGAAACGGTCACCTGGTGCTTTTCCGGCGCCACCGAAACGATCTTGCCCTTGAACTCGTAATGTTTCTCGTTACTGTGCCTGCATCCGCACCAGATGGCCACAACAACGCCCAAGCAGCACCAAACTGCTTTCTTTCTTTTTGCGCCTTTTGTGCCTTTTGGTGGCTTCATTTCGGAGTGATTGGCTGGAGCTTCGCGTCGTAGAGTCGCTGGTACGTCCAGTAGTTCGTCAGCACTTTGTAAACGTAGTCCTTGGTTTGCGAGAAACCGATCTCGGGCACGTAGCGATCGGCTTCGTTCGCGCGCGAACGAGCAATCCAGCGCGCGAGATTGTCGGCGCCGCCGTTGTACGAACCGGCCACCGCCTGCGGCTGGTCCGGAAACTGCTTGAACAAATTGGCGAGATACTGCGAGCCAAAACGAATCGACGTCTCCGGATTGTAGAGATCGTCCTGATGGAACTCTTGCACGTGTAGTTGAGCCGCGATGTCGTTTGCAGTGGACGCAATGAACTGCATCATGCCGCGAGCCGCGGCGACGGATTTCGCATCCGCCTGAAAGCGGGACTCCTGCCGCGCGATTGAAAGCACAAACCTCGGATCGACCGCGGCGTTGTTACCGCTCTGCAAAACCGAATCGCGAAACGGCGCCGGATATAGCATCTCCACTAACTCGCGCGGCGCAAGCTCGATCTCGTAATCGGCCGGCATCGATTTCCAGACTTGCTCCGCGAAACGCACGGCACGATTCGGAATTCCGGCGCGCAACGAGAGCAGCGCGATCGTGTAATCTTCGTCTGTAGCACCGAAGGTTTTGTTCGTGCCTCTCGCCACCAGCAACTCCGGCAGCGCGTCGTCGTACAACCCGAGCAGCAACAAGTTGTCGGCGAGTGCATCGTGATCGCCAGTTGGCGGCTGTTGTTTGAGCAAGGAGATTCTGGTGAACTGCGGTAAGCGATAGTTTGACAACGCGCCATAATCAGCCTGCAACTGCTTCAACGCGTCACTGCGGATCTGAGCATCGTCTGTAAGTCTCAACGCCGCTTGCGCTGCCGCCCGCGATTGCTCGTACTGACCGCTTGCGCCTGCGGTTTTGCTTTCGCTCAACAACGAATTGAGACGATTACGAACGAGCGTGCGAGACTTCTCGTCTACGGCTAACGCGTGCAGTCTCTGCGTGGCCCGCGTGCCGTAATACTCGTTACGTCCGTCAGGGATCGACAAGTAACCGGCAATCGCTTCTTCGTAATTGCCGAGTTGCTCGAGGGCGTAGGCACGCAGGAAATTGACCTCGGCGGGGGTCGTGCCGCCGCCCACCTTAGTCCCGCCAAGATCCGAGAGTTTCAAAAGCTCATCTGCATCGCGCACCACGGTGGCCCAGCTTCCCTGGGCCATGTGAATGCGGAGTTGCGCGAACAACGCGAGCGCGCCGCCGACATCATTTTTGAAACGGGCGCGCGCTTGTTGCACCCAGTTGAGTGCTTCCGAATACCGGCCCGCTTCGTGCAGCGCGTCGATGATGTTCAGATAAGCTCGTTCGGGATTTGGATTATCCGGAAACTTATCGATGAGCGCTTTGTAAACTAGGACCGCTGCGTCATAGCGTTTCAGGCGAACGTAGGTTGAGCCGAGCAGTGCAACTGCATCGCGGCCCGGACCTGAAGGCGAGGCGTCAAAGGCCGTCCCCATCAGCGTCTGAAGTACCGGGATCGTCTCGTCGTATTTACCCTCGTTGTACAAACCGCGAGCAATCTGGAACCTCGCGTTGAAGATGGCGCCGCTATTCGGAAAACGATCGATGACGGCCTGGTAATGAACGCGCGCGCCGGCGAAGTCGCGATTGAACTGGTAGACAGAAGCGCGCAACAAGTGATCGGCTTCGCTAAGATTTGGTGAATTGTTGTCGAAGGCGTCGAGATGGCGAACAGCTTCGAGCGCGAAGTCATCGGGACGCGACGCGTCCGGCATCTGCATCACGAGTTTCGTAAAAACGTCGCGCGCCTCGACGACTCTGCCGGCGCGTGTATAAGCGAGGCCCATCAACGCTGCGCCTTCACGCGCGACGTTCACGTTTTTAGAGAGGGTCAAAGGTTTGGCGCTGGTGGCTGCGGCCGCAAAATCGCCGCTTTCGAAAAAACTCTCGCTCAGTCGCAAAGTCGCAGCTTCGAAGAGCAGGCTCGAGGGTGCAGTGGCGGTGAGTTGTTGCAGACGTTCGCGTTCGAGCACGAGATCGCCGGTCCCGCGGGCGAGCTTTGCGAGGCGCCAGAGCGCGTATTCTCGGAGCTTCGAATTGTTGGCGGCGATTGTTTGATAACTGCTGGTCGCAGTCGCGAGATCGCCGGTGCGTTCCGCGATCCGCCCGAGGAGATAGTCGTAGTTCTTGTCGCGAAACAGCGCCTCGTCGGTGGAGCGGAGTTTGTTGATCTCGGCGCGGGCCGTCTGCCAGTCGGCGGCTTCGACCGCCGTGGTGATTCGATCGGCTTGGGCCAACACGGGCAGTGTGGCCGCGCTCAGGAAGATGAAAATAAGGACCACTCTCAGGAATGACATACTTCAGATTATAATGAGACTACAAAGCAGTTTCACGCAAAGGCGCAAAGACGCAAAGAAAACTTAGCGCCTTTCTTTGCGTCTTTGCGCCTTTGCGGGAAAAATCTTGCAACTAATATGATCAAACTCGAAGGTTCACAACTAGCGGCTCGCATCAAGCAGGACGTGCAAAGCGCGATCGAGCAAATGGTAAAGTCGCGGGACGTGCGCCCGGGGCTGGCCGCGGTGCGTGTCGGCAACGATCCCGCATCCGAGGTCTACGTCAGAAACAAGATTCGCGCGTGTGAGGAGGTCGGCATTTTCTCCGAGCATCACGCGCTCGCGGAGTCGACCAGCACGGCGGAGTTGCTCGAGCTAATCGCGTCGTTGAACGCGCGCGACGAGGTCGACGGCATACTCACTCAACTTCCGTTACCGCCACAGATTGACGAGACCGCCATCATCGAAGCCATCGATCCGGCGAAAGACGTCGATGGCTTTCATCCGATGAGTGTCGGGCGGTTGGCGCTCGGCCGGCCCGTCTTCGTTCCTTGCACTCCCGCCGGCATCATCGAATTGCTCGAGGACAACGGCGTCGAGATACGCGGAACGAACGCGTGTGTAGTTGGTCGTAGTCAAATCGTCGGACGTCCGATGGCGCAGTTGCTCTTGCAGCGAGATGCGACGGTAACGATCTGTCATTCACGCACGCGTGACCTCGCGGCGGTGACGAGAACGGCCGACTTACTCGTGGTCGCGATCGGACGCGCCGGTTTCATCGGGCGCGATCACATTAAGCCGGGTGCGACAGTGATCGACGTCGGCATGAACAGGGTTTCAGATCCGGACGAGGTGCGCGAGCTATTCGGTGAGATGGCTGCCCGGCGACTCGAAGTCGTAGCGAAACGCGGCGCGACGCTCGTCGGTGACGTGCATCCGGCGCAAGCGGCGGAGGTCGCGGGCAAGTTGACGCCCGTGCCCGGCGGTGTCGGTTTGTTAACCGTGGCGATGTTGATGAAGAGCACGTTGAAGGCCGCGACTTTGCGACGGCGGTGATTATGTTACGTGTCGGATTGACAGGCTCGATCGGCGTTGGCAAATCGTTCGTCGCTTCCGTGTTTGTTGAGCTCGGGTGTCACGTGCTCGACGCGGATCTGACCGCACGTGAAGTCGTGATGCCGGGCACGGCCGGACTCAAAGCCCTGGCAGAGTCATTTGGCGAAGAGATTTTGAACCCGGATGGAACGCTCGACAGGAAACGACTCGGAGCACTGGTCTTCGCGGATGAAAACGAAAGGCAGCGGCTGAATCACATTCTTCATCCGTTCATCATCGCGCGCCAGGACGAAATCCTGCGCGAGTGGGAGGCTGAAGATCCGAAAGGCATCGGCATCGTCGACGCCGCTTTGATGATCGAATCCGGTGGTTACAAGCGTTTCGATAAACTGATCGTGGTCCATTGCCGTCCCGAGGTCCAACTCGAACGCCTGCTGCTGCGCGATAAGCTCTCATACGAGGAAGCGCAGCGACGAATCGCGTCGCAGATGCCGCAGGAAGAGAAACAAAAGTTTGCGGATTATCTGATCGATACTTCCGATGGATTTGATGTGACGAGATCTCAAACGGCCCGTGTATACGAGAAACTAATTCAAGCCGCAGATTAACGCAAACAAACGCAAATCTGCGTAATCCGCGGCTAAATCTTTATGTTACGACGTTCGCGTTTTTCGGGGATTTGTGCGCTGTTGCTGGCGCTGTGTTTGACGCACAGCGGCTGCTTCAGCGGCGGTGAACCGTCGACTTATTACGGCAAAGTCGTCGCACCGAAGGCGCAGGAGTTTCGCTGGAGCAACGGTGGATTGCCGCAAACGTTCGATCCGGCTTTTGCCGCGGCGCCGCCGGACACTGACGCCGTGCGGGCGCTTTTCGAAGGACTCACGGATTACGATCCGCAGACGTTAGCGCCGGTTCCGGGAGTCGCCTCGCGCTGGGAATCGGCAAACGATAATCGCGTCTGGACATTCTACCTGCGCGACAACGCGCGCTGGTCCAACGGCGAAAAAGTTACGGCGCAGGACTTCGTTCGCTCCTGGGAACGCACGCTCAAGATTGGACCACTCGCGCCGCATACAGAGCTGCTCGCCAACATCGAAGGCGCCGTTCCCACAGTTTCCACGCCGCACGGTTTCGGCGCGCGCGCGCTCAATGAACACGTGCTCCAGGTCACCCTGCAACGGCCCGACAACAGCTTTCCGGCGCTCGTGGCCCATCCCGTGTTTCGTCCCGTGAAAGTCGAGGCCGCGGACCACACCGGCCGGCTCGATTCGCACGATCTGATCTCGAATGGAGCGTTTCAACTGTCTGCGACCGGCAACGACGGCGTCAAACTCGAACGTGCAAAAACCTACTGGGACGATGCGTCAGTCGCACTCGATCGCGTTACTTTTGTAAACACGCCCGACGCCGAAGCCGCGCTGGGTGCTTACCAGTCAGGCGAGATCGACGCGATCACAAACGCGCCGTTCGAACCGCTCGCGCTCAAGCTGCTGACTCCGTATCAGGACTTTCGTCGTTCGACTTATGGCGCATTGACTTACTACGCCTTCAACACTGCGCGCCCGCCGTTTGACGACGTGCGCGTGCGTGAGGCGCTGGCGCTCGCGATCGATCGCGAACGCGTCAGTCGCGACGACCTCGGCGGCGCAACTGAGCCGGCCGAAAAATTTTTGCCGGACGCGATGTCGGATGAAAAGCCGGTAGTGGACAAAACAGAGCTGCTCGAACACGACATCAACAAGGCCAGAAAGCTGCTGGCCGACGCGGGTCATCCGAACGGCGAAGGCTTTCCCGTGATCAGGTTGCTGATCAATCGCAACGAGCAGCAGCGCATAGTGGCCCAGTCAATCGCGGCGATGTGGCGGTCGACCTTGAACATTGAGACGGAGATCGAGATCCGCAACTGGGACGAATACGAAGCGGCGATCAAAGCGGGTGATTACGACATCGTGCGGCGCGGGCTCGTGATGCAAACGACGAGTGAGCTCGTCAATCTGCGCATGCTGTTTGAGCGCGACACTCGTGCGGTGCCGAGTCCGTCGCCGGTACCTGAGGGAACTGCGCGACCCGAGGCGTCGCCGGCGGAAACGCTGATGGCTGAAACGGAGGTGCAGGCGCTCAAGGAACTGCGCGCGATGCCGATCTATTTCGCGTCTTCGTACTCGCTGGTTAAGCCGTACGTTTCGGGTTTCGATGTGAACGTGCTCGACGCGCCGAGTTTGAAGAAGACGCGCTTGGATACGAACTGGAAACAGCCTTAGGTTAGCCACAAAGGGCACATAAGTCACAAAAAACAAGGACTGATAAAAAGACCGTTAGGTGACTTTTGTGCCTTTTTGTGGCAAATCTTTTTGTGAATGAGGGAATTTAGCGTCATTTGCAGGGGCCGGGAAGAAACCGCGCGGGCGGCGGCGGCGCTGGCGCCGTTCCTCCGGCCGGGGGATGCGATGATGTTGAAAGGCGCGTTGGCGGGTGGCAAGACTGCGTTTGTGCAGGAGCTCGTGGCGGCGCTTGGATCGAAGGCTGACGTTACGAGTCCGACGTTCACGTTGGCCCATTTCTATCAGACGCCCGTCGCCACTTTTCTGCACATCGATGCTTATCGACTCTCGAGTGTGGCTGAGTTTCGCGATCTCGCGTTGGAAGATTATGTTCCGGAGAGCATCACCGCGGTTGAGTGGGGCGACATTGTCGAGGAGGATTTTTCGAACGCGTTGTCGATCGTGTTCGAGTTTGTTCCGGGTCAGGACAACTGGCGCAAGCTGACTTTCTCGGCGACGGCGGAGCGTTGGCGACCGGTGTTGGAGAACTTGAGCAGGCAGTTGCAGGTATGAGTTTACTTCTGGCAATCGAGTCGTCGTCGAACGTGTATCGCGTCGTGCTTGGTCGCGATCGCGAAGTCGTCTTCGATTCGACCGGCGACAACTGTGAAGCTTCGTTGCGAACCCTGGACGCATTGCTTTTGTGCGGCCTCGAAAAATTGAACGCCGAAGCGAGTGAGATTAAAGGTGTGGCGATCAATGTTGGACCAGGATCGCTGACGTTCGTGAGAGCGGGGATCTCGTTTGTAAACGCGCTCGCGTTTAGTTTGAAAGTGAATATTTATCCGTTCAATTGGTTCGAGATCATCGCCCGGCAAACGAAAGGCACGACGAATTTGCCGGTGCTGGGTGCGGTTCCGGCGTCGAATGACAATGCGTACGTTGGGTTGATCAAGGGTGAGTCAGTTGAGATCATGCGATTCGGGCCGTTGCACAAGGTGGTCGCTGATGTCGGCGCCGGGATTTCGAAGGCCGCGGTGGCGGGCAGGATTCGACACCGGTTCGCGTCGTTGTTGAAGGGCGTCGAGCTCGTCGACACGGACATTGAGAATCCCGACGCGCGCGTGCTTCTGGATCTCGGATTCGCAGCGCATGAAGCAGGCACTCATGCGACGACGCAGGTTGAGGCGCTCAACGATCAATCGGATATTTTTTACGAACGATGACTGTCGAAGAGATTGTTGCGTGTCTTGAGAACGGCGGCGTCGTGCTGCTGCCGACCGATACGGTTTACGGGCTCGCGGTGAGTCCGAACTTCGACCAATCGATCGATCGCTTGTTTGCGCTCAAACGCCGTCCGCGTAATGTGAACCTTCCGATCATGGTTGCGTCTGACGACGAGCTCGAGCGCTTAGGTTTCGAGATCAGCGCGTCAGCCAGACGTTTGCTGCGTTCGCCTTTGATCCCCGGCAGCCTGACGCTCGCGCTCGGCTTTCGCTCCGATTACCGACCGGCTTGGCTCATCGGGCGCGACGAAGCCGCGATCAGAATTCCGAACGACAATCGTCTGCTCGCGGTGCTGCGCAAAACCGGTCCGCTGCTCGTAACCAGCGCGAACGCGCACAGCGCGGACACGCCCGACAACGTGCGCGACATCCTGGCGCAACTCGACGGCGCCCCGGATCTCGCGGTTGACGGCGGCACGCTGCGAACCACGGCGTCGACGCTCGTGAACTGCCGAGTCGATCCGCCGATCATCGAACGTTTCGGCGTTGTGCCTGAACCTGCAGTGCTTAGGTATTTAAATGAGTAAAGATGTAATTCTCGGTATTGAATCGTCGTGCGACGACACGGCGGCGGCGGTGGTCGATTGCGACGGCAATGTGCTGTCGTCGATCATCGCGAGTCAAACTCACATTCATTCGCACTGGGGCGGCGTGTATCCGGAGTTTGCGAGCCGCGCACACGCGCTGGTTGTTGTGCCGACGATTGAACGTGCGCTCGCCGAGGCAAATGTTGCTGGTCCGGAGCTGAAAGCGATCGGCGTGACGCGGGGACCAGGGCTCATCGGCTCGTTGATCGTGGGAGTCAACACCGCGGCCGGACTGGGCCTCGGGTGGACCGTTCCCGTGCTCGGCATCAACCATTTGCGCGGGCATTTGCGCAGCGCGGACCTCGTTGAGCGGCGCGTCGAGCTGCCGGCGATCGTTCTGCTCGTTTCGGGCGGACATACGTTCCTCGCGCGCATGGAGAGTCTGACGTCGATCGAGTTACTCGGTTCCACGCGCGACGATTCGGTGGGCGAGGCGTACGACAAAGTGGCGCGCCTGCTTGGACTCGGTTATCCGGGTGGTCCAGCGGTCGACAAGCTCGCGAAGACGGGAACGGATTCGATTCCGTTTCCGCGGCCAATGTTGACGGAAGGGTTTGAGTTTTCGTTTTCGGGTTTGAAGTCGGCCGTGGGAAGGTACCTCGAGAAGAATCCGGACGTCGCGCACGCGGATGTGGCGGCGTCGTTCGTGAGTGCGTGCATGGAGATACTGCTGACGAAGTGCAGGCGCGCCCTGGTGGCGCATCCTTCGAAATGCCTCGTGGTGGTTGGCGGTGTGGCCGCTAGCCCGCAACTGCGTGAGGGCGCCGCGGAGCTTTGCGAGAGTTTGGGAGTGAAACTTTGTCTGCCGCCGCTCAAGTGGTCCACCGACAACGCCGCGATGATCGGGTTAGCTGCTTGGGATTATCTGAACGAAGGCGTTCACCCGCCACTCTACGCAACCGCCTCCCTCAAGATCACGGAGTTCTAAGAAAGAGTTTCACGCAAAGGCGCAAAGGTTTCGCCAAGGCGCAAAGAAGAACTAAATCTTCCTTTGTGCCTTTGCGAAACCTTTGCGCCTTTGCGTGAAATATTCTTTAGCGGCTCAAATTCCGAACGAACCCCCAGTCACCGCTCGCATTCACTTGAATGTTCTGCACATTCTTCTTCGCAATCACGACGTTCGACTGGTACCACAACGGAAACACCGGCACGTCGCGGCTGACGATGTCCTGAATCTTCTTGTACAGCTCCACGCCCTTGTTCCGATCGAACGTGTTCAGCGCTTCGTCGAGCAACGCGTCGAGCTCCTTGTTGCTGTAGCGGCTGCGATTGCGCGACGGCCGCGCCTCCGTCGGTATCTCAGACGTCGCGAAGAGATCTTTGTAGAAGATCGGATCCTGATTGCCGCCCACCCACTGCGAGTATGCGATCTGGAAGTTGCCGCGTTTGAGCTCGTCAAGGAACGTGTTCTGTTCCGGCGTCTGAATCTCCACCGGAATCCCGACTTCCTTCAGAGAGTTTTGAATGACGCCCGCGTACTGCCGCCCGGAAATGCTGCTCCCCGAGAGCTTGTAAATTAACGGCTTGTCAAAACGCATTCGTGGTCCATCGCCATCCGGATCGGGAAAACCCGCTTCGTCGAGCAGCTTCTTCGCGCGCGCGGGATCGTACGAATACGTTTGCCCCGGCGAATAAGCCCATGACTCCTGCGGAATGATTGAATGCGCGATCTTCCCCAGCCCCTGCAACAGGTTCTTGATCAAGCTCTCGCGATCGATCGAGTAAGCGATTGCCTGTCGTACTTTGACGTTGTCGAGCGGAGCTGATGCAGTATTGATTGTCAGCAAATTGATATTCGATCCATTGAACAACTTCACTTGCAGGTTCGGATCCCCTTCGAGTCGCTTCACTGCGTCCGGCGAAAGACTCGTCGGCATCGGCGCGATATCAACCCGGCCCGCCTGCAACTCAGCCTGTAACGCGTTCATGTCGGAGATTACGCGCACGCGCACCGTCTCGAGTTTCGGTGCCCCTTCCCAGTAATGCGGAAACCTGTCGAGGTCAACTACCTGCTGCGCGTTGTCATAACTGTTGAACTTGAACGGGCCAGTGCCGAGCGGATGCGTCTTCTGTGACTCGTAACTATCTTTCGGAATTATCGGAATCGGAACGAGGTTCGAAAGCAAACCGACCCAGGGCTCGATCAACGTCACGACGATCGTGCGCGCATCGGGCGCCTCGACGCTTTTCACATAACTGCGTTTTTCAGCACCTGATCCTTTGTAAAAACTCGCCGACTTCGCGAAGTTGCTGGAGAAGAGCAGGTCGAGCGTGTACTTCACATCCGCGGAGCTCATCGTGCGCCCGTCATGAAACTGGACGCCGTCGTGCAGCGTGAACGTGTAAGTCAGACCATCGTCAGAACGTTTGATGTCCGAGGCCAGCTCACCAACGTAATCAAACTTCTCGTCCTTCTTTACGAGCGTGTTGAAGATCAACGTGCGCACGCGTTCGCTGGCCGCATCAACCGAAGGCGATCCGATTGGATCGATGGTGCGAATGTTGTCGCCGAGGGCGATTACAAAAGCGTTGCTGCGTTGCCGGCATCCGGCGGGAGTAATTAACAGTGCTACTAAAAAGATCAGCAGGATAAGCTTGCACTGGCTCACTTAATCGTGCCTCCGTAGGTGTAGTTGAGCTTGGAATTGAGTCTGAGTATTTCATCCGCCAGGAACTTGAAGCGATCGAGATCGAGCGGGCAGGGCGGTTCCATGATGGTTTTAGTGCGCGCGATTCGCTCGAGCGTCTCTTTAATTCGCGCTTCGGAGAGCGCACCGCTTCGAGCGGCCGCGAGCAAACCATCGTAGCCGCGCTTAATCGTGTCGGGAGTCGCGCAGATCAGAAACATGTCTTCACCTGCGAGCGCCGCGCGCACCACGGCATCCTCGATCTCGTAGTGCCGCGCGATTGCTCCCATCTCCAGATCGTCGGTGACGATGAGGTGCTTGTAGCCGAGCTCTTCGCGGAGAAGTTTGGTGACGATGTTGTAGTTAAGCGACGCGGGCTCGATCAAACCGCCTGTCGTCTCTTCTTTGATGTCGACGTTGGGAAAGCCGCCGTGACTCACCATCACGCAACGCACGCGATCGTCGCGTCGTTGAAAGAGCTCGATGTACGGCGCGAGATCCTGCGCGATCAGGTCGTCGTGCGAGAGCCGCACGACCGGCATCTCTTCGTGTGAATCGACCTCACCGGATCCGATCCCCGGGAAATGCTTCAGGCAACCGAGCAGTCCGGTGCCCTGAAGCCCACGCATGTAGACCGTTGTGTAGCCGAGCACCTCGCCCGGCGATCGCCCGAATGATCTCGAGTAAAGACCGTTCGACAGCAGATCGCGATCGTCGGTCATGATCGACATCACCGGCGCAAAGTTGATGTTGAAGCCGAGCATGCGCAGCACTTCACCGGTGATTCTGCCGAGCCCGCGCGCGGCCGCAAGATCGCCGTGCTGGCGGATCGTGCGCGCGGACGGCATCGGTGTGAAGATGCGACGCAGGCGATCGACGAGGCCGCCTTCCTGATCGATGCCGAACAGCGGCGGTGTTGGGACGACTTCGCGAACGTTGTCGAGCAGCGTGCGCAGTTGTTCCGGACCCGCGACGTTACGACCGAAGATGATCACGCCGCCCGGGTTCACGTATTCGACGAGCGCGCGTGTCTCGTCGTCGAATTCGGTGCCTGGAAGACCGATGAATAAGAACTGTCCGATTTGTTGTTCGAGGGGAAGCGCGAAAAGATTTTCTGCAAGCATTGGTTATCGGAGTTTAGCACGCCACAAAAATGATTAGCCACAAAAGACGGTTTCACACAAAGGCTCAAAGAAAGACGCAAAGCCACTAAGGTTTGCCTGGTGCCTTTGGGTCCTTTTTTTGTGCCTTTGTGTGAAACTGTCCTCATTTTCTTCTTCTTTGGAGCTTGAAGTCTGTAGTATAAAGCACCGCATGCCGCGCGAAATCACCGACCGGGGTCGCGTTGTTGAAGCCATCCAGCATCTTGCTCTTACCGCTGAACTCTTCGAAGAACAAAACGGCAAACAGAAGTACGCCGGTGACCTCGAAGTAATCGTTCAAGGTCGCGATTACGGCAACGGTAAGCGCGTGGGGCCGTACGTGCGCCTGCTCGTTTACGACGCGGGCGAAGAGATCATGCGGCAGGGTGAGTGGGGTGGAAACACTTTCTACATCACCGTCGAAGGCGCGCTCGACGTTTACGTTCACGACACGGACGGCGAGAAGAAGATCGGTCGACTCGATCCGGGCACGTGCTTCGGCGAGATGGCTTTGCTCGCCGGCATCGAGCGCAACGCAACTGTCGCCGTTCCTGCAAACCAACAAGCGATCGTGCTCGAAGTGACACGTCCTGCGTTGCGCCTGCTGCGCAAGCTGAAGACCTTCGGCAATATTCTCGACGAGACTTACCGCACGCACGGCATCGGGCGAGTCATCGAAGACCTCACCCAAATCACCGGCAAACCTTTAAACGAACAATTAGCGCAGGAGTTGAAACGCACTGCACGTTACATGGTCTACGGGAAGAACCACGTTCTGTGCCAGGAAGACCAACCCATCGCTGGTCTGATCCTGATCAAGAGCGGCTGGGTGCGACGTTCACATGGCGTGCCGTTTCACGCGGCCTCGCCGGAAGTCGTCCTCGGCATGGATGAGACGACGGGCGTCGATTTTCTTGGCGGCGGAAACTGTCTCGGTGTCGAAGGCGTGAACCAGCCTGGCGTCTGGCAATACCGAGCGAGCCTGATGGCGCGGACCGAAGTGCTCGAAGTTCCTCTCGATCAGTTCTCGACGAATCCAGAGCTTCGTAAACAACTCGCCGCGATTTTCTCACCGCTCTCGACCATCGCGAGTTCAGCGCCACTCACGATCGAAGCGCTTCCCGATCTGAACGCGCTCAAAGCTGCCGAAGAAGAGATCGCGACGGGGATCATCGACGGCTCGAACGTGCTCGTGATGGACATGGACCTGTGCATCAGGTGCGGCAACTGTTCGCTGGCTTGTCACAAGATGCACGGTCAATCGCGTCTGTTACGACGCGGCATCCAGATCGAACGTCCGGCAACGATTGGTAAGAAGCGTTTGCAACACGCGCTCGTGCCGCAGGTTTGCCTCCACTGTGCGGATCCGGAATGTTTGACGGGTTGCCCGACAGGCTCGATCTTTCGCGACTCGCACGGCCACATCGACATCGAGGCGCAGTCGTGCATCGGTTGTTTTGACTGTGCGACGCAGTGTCCTTACGACGCGATCACGATGGTGCCGCGCAGTGCGCCCGCGCCGCCTGCGGGCTTTGCTGCGGCACTCAAGAAGGCCTTCAGTTTCAAGATCGATCGTCCGGCGCCGCCCGCAGCGTCCGACGATCCTGTCGCGATCAAATGTAATCTTTGTCAGGGAACGTCGCTCAATCCGCCGGGCGCGAAGCGTAAGGCTTATTCTTGCGAAGAGAATTGTCCGACGGGCGCGCTGGTGCGCGTCGAGCCGATTGAATACTTCAGCGAGATTGGTGCGGCGAGCAGTTTTGTATTCCGCGATCAGCATCACGCCGTCGGCCGGAACATTCACAAGAGTGATCCACTCGCGCGCGCGTGGCACATCGGCGGTGCGGCGCTGACGATTCTTTCAGCGCTCGTCATCGGCTGGGCCATCATGAGATACGGCTACGACCGCCTTTTGACGGGCACGTGGTTGACGATGCGGTGGCTTACCGGACTCGTCGGACTCGCCGGTATCGCAGTCGTGATGACGTATCCGGTTCGAAAACAAATTTATCGGCGACGCGCGGGCGCGTTGCGTTACTGGGTGCTGGCTCATGTTTACGTCGGTGTGATCGCGGGCGTGGCGCTGCTGTTTCACTCGGGCCCGCGCACAGGCGGACTGGTAACGAGCTTTCTGTACGTCGCGTTTGACTTGACGATCCTGTCGGGGATCATCGGGCTGGCGGCTTACTATCTCGCGCCGCGGATCATGACGCGAATTGAAGGCGAGCCGCTGCTGGTCGAGGATCTCGAAGGACGTCGCCAGGAGTTGCTTGCCGACGTGCGCACGATTCTCGATAAGAGTGATGGCTGGTTGAAAGAGGAGATCAGGGATCGAGTTTATCCGCGGTTTTTGTCGTACGGTTATCTCTGGCGACAGATCTGGAGACGTGAAGAGCTGAAAGCGATGTTGGCCCAGGCGCGCCAGGAGTTCAAAGAACGAACCACGCGCCTCACGACGGACGAGGAACGCAATCTTCTCATCGGTGCGGTCGAGACCGCGGTCACCTTGCGTCGTGTCGATGCGCTGTTGGCGCTCCACTGGCTGCTGCGTGCGTGGATCCCGTTGCACATCCTCGCAACCGCGGTGATGCTGGCGCTGCTGCTGGTCCATATCGGCCAGGTGGTGTTCTTCAGGGTTAGTTGATCCACCGATTACACAGATTCGTATGAATCGATTCATCATCATTCGCGACGATCGACTGGTCGACCCGGTGACGATCATCTCCGAGGGTCTGCTGATCGGGCGATTGTTGCAGTGTGATTTGATGCTGAACCACCCGTCCGTTTCGCGCGTGCAGGCGGGCATCAAGCAGATTGACGACAACTATTATCTCTTCTCGTTACGACCGAAGAACCCCGTCATACTCAACGGCAGACCGGTGGAAGAAAACGAAGCGCTTGCTGCCGGCGACATCATCGAAGTTGGACCATATCAACTACAGATCGATTCCACTGAAGGTGAGTTGGTGTTACGTGTCGAAGTCGGGATCGGCACGAAGCCTTCCGAGATCGATCTCAGCGATCCAGGTCTCAGCACTGACAACCTGGTCGTGCCGGACGAAGGCAAGGCCAAAAAACCGCGCGCGGCACCGATGCCGAGTAACAAAGCGCTCGACGTCTTCTGGGACAAACGAATTCGTGAGGCGGGCAAGATGGCGCGTCCGTCACCGCTTTATCCGAAAGGCGGCCGACGCAGCGGCAAGTCGCAGTTCAACTGGATGCCGACGAGCGATCTGATGTCGCGCTGGCCGTTCGCATTTTTCACGTGGGCGCTGTTGATTGTGGGCTTGGTTTCAGTGGCGGCGGCGTACGGCTACACGAGCGCATTTACCCCCGGACCCGTTTCAAACGCGCATGCTGCGACGGAGTTCACGATGACGCCCGCGATCGCCGTTACGCCAAACGAGGGTTCGTGTACCGGGTGTCATTCGTTGCGTGGAAAGGTCGAGCAACGTTGCGCCGCTTGTCATCGTACCGGCGCGTTCGTTGCGACGACGATCAAGCCGCACGCAGCGGCGGGTATCGGTTGCATTGATTGTCACGCCGAGCATCAGGGGCAGGAGTTTAGCGCGAAGCAGGGCGCGATCGATTCGTGTACGGCATGTCACATCGATTCGAACCAGAGAGTTTTTAATGGTTGGAAGGTCGGAACCCCACACGGTGGGACGTTCGGTTATCCGGTGGTGAATGGAAAGTGGAGTGCGAAATCGATCAACGATGAGGAGTGGGATTTGCGGGCGCTCGGGACCACGCGCAAGCCGGAGGATTCGGATGACAAGTGGCGCAGCAATCAGTTTCACGCGCTGCACGATCAACGAGTCAAACTCGCGCCGGGGATGAAAGGGAATTCGGAAGGAAGATTGTCGTGTTCGAGTTGTCACGCGTCTTTTGAGCCACTCGATCGAACGACACCGAGGACGACGTGCGCTGCGTGTCATGTGAAAGACGGAAAACCGAACTGTACTTCGTGCCACGTCCAGCACATCCTCGATGAACGCCGCTGGAGCGCGTCGATGCTTTAAAACGGTTTCACGCAAAGGCGCAAAGTTAAAGAATAAGGCGCAAAGAAAAAGTTTACTTCTTTGCGCCTTTGCTCTTTTCTTTGCGCCTTTGCGTGAAACTATCCGGCCGGTTTATGGCACGGAACGCAGTCGTTTGATCCCGGAACTTTTCCTTTGAGCGCGGGACGTGCGGCGAGTGCCTTGTCGTGGCAGACGTTGCAGTTGAGATGATACGCGACTTCGTTCGTCAACTTCGTCGGCGCCGGTTTATCCGGATATTGGACCGACGGCAGCGGTGCGCTGTCGTCACCAGCCTGAAGATGACACGCGCGACAACTCTTCACCGGCTTCGCGTCTGCGGCCGCGAGCGATTCAGTTGTCAACACCACCGTGCGCTCGGAAGTCTTCAACGGCGCTTTCAAATTCGCGGCCGGTTGGTCCGTGTGATGACACTCGACGCAAGTCAGCACGCTCTGACCGTCGGGGCTGTACTTCTTCGTCGCGTGGTTCTCGTGGTTGAAAGCCACTTCACCGTATTTGTCTGATTGGCTGTCTTTCGCGAGCACGACTTGCTTCGGTTGCGTCTTGCTCTCTTTGTCCTGTACGACCAGCCCAAGACTCAGGCATGCCAGCAGCAGAATAAGTAGTGGTTTCATCGGCGGCATCTTATCACAGGGGCATTCGGAAAGTGGGACCAGTGTGACATCGCTTGCAGTCTTTGAAGGCGAGGTCTCCACCAAACGATCGCTTACCGTTATGACACGTAACGCACGTCATTCCGCGCGCGGTCGCGAAGTGCTCGGCTGCGGATGGTGAGCTCACCTGGCGCGTTTGTGCCGCGCCGGCAGTTAGCTTGTGACAGTCGGCGCACGCGAGTCGCTCACGCGTACCGTGATCCGCGTGACTGAACGCGTAACGATACGAGCGCGGATTCGTGCTCGTTGCTCGATACGTCTTCTCGTCATGACACACTCCGCACGACGCGATCTCGCGGCCCGCGTTTGATTTACTCGACGGCGTGTGACAGGTGTAGCAGGTGTTATGAGCCGCGATGTTCGCGGGAATCGAGAACCCAAGGCCGCGATTGATCGGCGAGCTGTGACAGCCGTTACAACCGCGCTGCGGACGCGCCGAGCCGGCGTTGTGCTGCGCGTGATCGAACTTAACGTTGAATGGCTCGTTGAAGCTCGCCGGAAAATTTTTCAGCGGCGGATTGTTGCTGCTGATGTCAGTATGACAGATCTTGCACATCGGAACTTGAGGCGTTGTGAACTGGCTGCGATGACAATCGGTGCAGGCTTTATGACCAGGAAATCGCGGTGTGGCTGAGTTGTCCGTGCGCTCGTGACATGAGTTGCAGGCAAGTGAACTGTGACGCTCGCTTTTGTGAAGAAACTTCGAGTAGTCGACCTGCGCCGAGGTCGCTTGAAAGAAAACAAATACTCCCGCTAAGGCGCAAAGCCGCAAAGAAAGACGCAAAGAGAATTGACCACCCTCTTCGTGCCTTTGCGTCTTTGCGTGAGAAAGACTCTTCCTCATTTTATGTCCTTGCGCTTAACCGGCGGACGCTCCGCGATCAGGTAATGACCGGCGGGCGGATCGAGACTGCCGACGTTCGCCGCATGACAATAAACACACGTGAAGTTTCGATCCTTGTCGATCGCCGCGAGCTCCTTGCTTAGATCCTGCCTCAGACCATCTTTGTTATGACACTCGGTACACGCAGTGATCGGCACATCCGGTTTCAATCCGCGCAGTGTTACGGATTTGGTGATGTTGATGTGACAGGTCGTACACTCGGCGACGTGTTGTTTCTGCTCACCACCGCCGTCGTGGATGAACTTTGCGGAGATCCTGGGCGGCGTTTGTTTGGCGGTGTACGGCGTCGCGAGTTCGTGACAGCCGTTGCAGTTGTTTGCGACCGGTTGCTGCGATTTCCAGTGACAGTTGAAACATGATCCGTGGCCCGTCGGCACTGCCTTGAACATCGCGGTGCGAGAGGCGTGGCAGATCGTGCAGTTGTTGTAACCCTGGGGCGCGTGCGAAAACCGCAGCAGCGCGATCACATCCTGGTGCCGATCATGCGGAAATGAGATCGTGAACTCTCGTCTCGCATCAGGATTTCGGAACGGCAGTCTCGTCTCGTCTCGGGGCGACGTCTTCGAGTGACAGACGGAACAGATCGGCGGGCGCACGCCGCGGAAGAACTGCGGCCGGTGACAACTCACGCACGCATCGTGACCGGGATAATCCTTGATATCAGGGAAGGGGATCTTGTGACACGTACTACACTCAGCCCGGTGCTTCTGGGTCGCGTGTGAAAACTTCGAATAGTCAGCCGCGGATAGACGCAGATGAACGCAGATCAGAAAGCAGAAAACAATTAACGTCTTAATCCGTGGTTTCATCTGCGTTAATCTGCGTTACAGACCGGCTTTGGTTTCTCGATCCCTACGCACTTCACGAGTTTGTCTTTCCGATTCGAAATCAGATATGGCTTCTCAGTCGCAAGGTCTCCGGGTTTGACCTGCACTTCACAATTCCAGGTCACGAGCGTTTGGCCCAGCTCGGTGGGGACGAGGTTCGTTAAAACGTAAGTTCCTGGTCCAAGATCGGTGAAGTAAGCGGTGCCGTTCCGATCGGTCATCACGGATTGCACTGCCGGCGCTTGCTTCAGCAACTCCTGTAAAGCATGTTGCCGATCGCGATAGAAACCGTCACGCAGATCGGGAGCGAGGTTCGTGGTCAACCACTGGCGCGCGGTCTCGTCGTTCCCATACTCTTTCTGACTAGTCGTAAACGCAGCCGCGAACTCCGGCACCGCTTTTGGTCCAGTCACAAATTCCTTTTCGACGCTGCGGCAATACACTGACTCGCAATCACCTTCCTTGAGCCACTCGATTAGTGCCGCGCTCGCGTGGAGTTTCGAGTAGTAACAATCTCGGGTTGCGAGCGGCTGGTGTTCCATCGCCTCAAGCAGCGGCCGGTTTTGTTCAAGCGTGCCCGAGATCAGGAAGAAGCGCTTGCGGGCAAGGCTTCGTAAAGGCGAAGCATCATTAGCTTTCATACGCACGCGCAGGCGCAGCACACCGGTTGGGCTTTGGGCCAGCACGACCACGACCATTAATAAGAGCGCGAAGATGCTCCTCATAGATTCGGACTGCGCGGAAACTTAACAAACGGCAAACGCACGCCACGTACGAAGATCTGATCGGAACGAATGCCTGCGGGCGGCGAAAAACCATTCGCGCCGGCGGCGCTGATCAAGTCGTCCTGGTCTACGCCGTCGCCGCTGACACCGATCGCGCCCACGAGCAGACCGTTTTTATAGAGCGGCACGCTGCCGGGAAAGATCTGGATGCCGTTTGGCAGCGCGGGAATCGAAGTACACGGCACTGCTGGTCCAACCAGCGCCGCCAGGAAATTGGTACGCACGAGATCGAGTTGCAAGCCGACGTTGAATGGACTCCACGCGGGAAGCGCGGTGCTGAATGGTCCAGCCGCGCTGTCGTCTATGCCGTCCGGGAAAAATGGACGGTGTAGAAAACCGATCGCGCGAGCGCTGAAAGCAACGGAGCCGTCAAATCTGAGCCCGTCTGCGGCGGGGCGATCGACGTATGAACCAAAACCGGCGGCGCGCAAAGCCGTGGCCGCATTTGCGCCGGAGAAGAATGCAGCGGTTCGCGCTTTTTGGACCGCGACGTCAAAACCGAAGACCGCCGCATCCTGCTGGCGGAAGACCCCGAGGACTGCGCCGGCCGTATCGACTACTGCCATCGTGACGCGCGCGTTGCTGCCGAGTGGTTGGCGGATTGCGGCGCGCGTGATGTTTGCCTGTTGAGCTGCGTGCGTGATGATCGTGGTGACTTCGCTCGCGGTCAGCGCGTTGCTCGAAGGAGTGGTGCCGGCGACGAACGGAAAGAACCTTGGATCGACTTCGCCGGCAACACCACCCAGAACTTGCGGCACGAATGCCGAAGCGGGTGGCGCGGAAATGATTGCTCCCGCGATGCTCACGGCCGTCGCGGACGCCGGCGGAACAGTGACGTTTGTAAAAGGCAGGCGGATTCCGTCCGCCAGGATGTTATCGGCGCGAATCAACGCGGGCGCTTCAAAGCCGCGAATGCCCGCTGCGGCGATCAACTCCTCGAAAGGCTGATCGTTGTCGGTCGGATCACGATCGACCGTGTAGAGTCCATCGCCTTCGACGCCGATACCCCCCGCCGGCAACCCATTCTTGTAGATCGGCAAACCCCCTGGATCGCCGGAAAGACCGAGTCGCGCTGACGGCTTCTTGATGTCGCTACACGGCAGAGAAGAGAACTGCACGCCGTAGAGTGGACCACCCTCGCGAAAGCTGATTCCGGGCGGAAAGTGTTCCTGGATGATGAATCCGGCGGTGCGGGTCGAGAAGGCGTTTCCGGTCGTGCTGAAGAACGCGGCGGTGGCGGCTTTCGCAGTGGCGGCTTCTGTCGCGGGTGCAACGGTGCCTTCGAGGCCTTCTCCGGCGGCGCCGACGCTGCGAATCGTCGTCGAAGCCGGAGCGCCGCTCATCGCAAAGAAGCCGATAACATTGCCTTCGCGATCTGTGACGACGATCGTCACTGGTTTGCTCAGAGATGTTGCGGCGGACGCGGCTTTTTCCAGCACATTGGGATCCTAAGCTTAGAATTCCACGTGGACAAGTTGTCGC
>JADMIO010809284.1_pt1 | contig 76457 bp, 36 predicted proteins | sample 8958161 | NCBI WGS metagenome assembly JADMIO01 (sample SAMN16585339, study PRJNA669376) | soil metagenome | isolation source: Crop rotation soil | place: USA: Cullars Rotation, Alabama | collected 2011
CGCGACAACTTGTCCACGTGGAATTCTAAGCTTAGGATCCCAATGTGCTGGAAAGCATGTTTGATATTCTTATAGAAGTGCTTTCGATGAGAGAAGAATTTTCTAGCGTGATTTTAAACTGACCTGTTCAACACCAGCTATGAAATACCCGAAATCGAACTAAACTAACGAATCCAAAAATTATGTGAACTTCCATTCAATTTCAGTACTGAACCTTATAAGTTTGTAGTATTTTCATTCAATCAATCGAATTTATGTTAGACATAGTTGCGATTCACAAGTCTGGATGTTTAGTTATAACTCATAACAGATTCGTTTATAAAAAATTGCCAATTTAGAGGAATCAGAATCTAAGCATGCGACCATCAGTCTTTGGATGAATAGTTGATGATTTGGATGGTTACTCCAGTTTCAAGAGTCCTTGGCTACCATTTATGTTTGATTACTAGTCTTCACTTTCTCCACCTGTCTATTCGCTGACTAATAATGCTGATTTCTGTCTAGAAACAGCAGAGATCTATTGTAATTCTAAACTTATGACACATCTATCGTACTTGCAATATAATTTTCCTCTTCAAAGTTATTGAAATTATCAGGAAAGAAAGAGACTTAAGTGATACATGTAATATCTACTGTTAGCTGGACATGTTTAGCTATGGGATTTGTTTGAAATTATCAAGTAATCAACTTAATTCTCTTCCAAATTTATAAAAACAAGGATCTTAATCAGGCAAATATAACCATGTGTTGTTATTATTTTATCTGCTGGAGGTTTTGCACAAACATACTTTGAAAAGAAGGATTAGGAAATTTTGCTTTTAAGCTATCGAGGATTTAAGACTATGAATTTTCAGAATTACAGAAGGATCGTTATAAGCATTCTGTTGAACAGAAATCACCTCAAATATTTGTGTATTTCCTAGGCTTATTGAGCCTTATTCGTTGTTATCGGGTTTATGGTCACTTCACGATCGACCAATATGTGACTTCCTGCTTCATTTGTGGGCATAGCTTCAAGATCAGAATCTGAACTTTTCGATTATATTCCTGGAAAATTAACTAAACAAAATAAAATTGAGCCGGTTAGCGTTTCTATTACGTAAAATATTCAAAAATTATTCTATTTTTAATAATTTTCAGATTCAATATAATAATAAGTTCCTGATCCATTAAAAACAAAAACATCCAGAAGATCACAAGATCCAATGGGATAATAACATTTGATTTAGAATCAACGAATCAAACCAGGGCGTTAGAAGCTTCCAAAGCCCGTATTTTTTGCGATTTAAATTTTCTTATGATCTGCTTGGAAGCTGCTTGATATCTGCTCTATTGAACCAAGTTTGCTGAAACGTGGAAACAGAACCATAGAACGCGAGTTACATCAATCCTTAGAAGATTATTTGGCTTCGGTTTGATAAAATCCCAAATTATAGAATTATTTAGAGTTTTAATAGAGCAATCGAATTAATAAACGCAATAAAAAAATTTGAATTTTATTTTACGAATGGATTCGGAATTCGGAACCACAGCCTTGGTCGAATTTAAATAGCTCAGTTTCTCTTTTTAATTAATAATTTTCTTTAAACTATGGAACTTAAGAAAGCTTTTCAAGCATCTCAGACGTAAATAAAATACTCTCCCTTTGATGTGAATCTCATCTTTCTCATAGATTCAGTGTTGATAGCAGCAGCTTTAGCAACAACTTTGAAGAAAGCCTGAAAATTAAGGTAATCATCACATAATACTGACAACTTACAAGTTTCATATAGAAGACATTGGTGCTTGATCTAGATGAAACCCTGATCCATTCCAAGACCCAGCCTTTTGGAAACATTCAGGCGAGTGTTACAGTAAAATATTTCAAACATCAGAGTCTAATTTTGTTAGCTCCGCATTGGAGAGATCGAAACAAAGATATATGTTTCGAAAAGGCCAGGGCTTGTAGAATTTTTGGACCGGATGTCAGAAGTTTATACCCTGATACTCTATACAACTGCTGTTGAACAAGTATAAATTATTCGCTTGACTCACTTGAATTAATTTTATTCTTGCACAGTATGCTAAAGCAATCCTAAAGTTCTTTAATATCCAGGGGTATTTTTCTTCGGTGCTTCACAGAGAGCATTGCCAATCTATCGGTTCAAAATTTGTCAAGGACTTATCTACCTTGGGAAGGCCTATGAGTGACATTATTCTGTTAGATGTAAATTTTTGTTCTCAGCCCTAAACTAAGTCAATATGAATCTCTAGGATCTAGCTATTCACGCACGATTCAATCCACAAAACGTTTTGACTTTGAACCCTTACAGAGGCGAGAATAACGACTGTAGCTTAGCCAATATCACCGAATTCCTGATAAGTGTTGCCAAAGAGCAAGATTGTCGCCCTGTGATGGAAAAGTTTACGTCTTTTGAATATCAAAAATCCTCAAAATTATTCAGTCAAAAGGAGAAAATACCAAGACAAATTGAAACAAAGTTCATGCAAAATTTGAGAATGTCATCTCATGGGAAAACTTCCTCATTATGCAAGAAGACAGAATTTAACTTCGACAATATTGACGAAGACGTGCGCATGCTTCCACCTGGAGTCATTGAGATCCAAGATTCATACAAAATTTTGAAAAAGGTTTCAAATGAGAAAACAAATATGCCATCATCATGTGATACTGTTTCGGTCGAATGGGAATTTGACAGGAAAATTGATGCTGAGCCAAGCGTGAATTCATTCGAAAATACACAAAATATCTCACGAGTTCGAATTCCGACTTTTAACCCGAAAGCTCAGTTTCTCAGATCGAAGAGCCTAAGTATAGCAAAGAATTCTCAAATCAGACTACCGAAGAACACTGTTTAAGGAATCTTGGATGCTGTATCAAATTTTATTAAATGTTATAACCGAAAATGAGGACCTACCTGAAACAGGCAGGTCTGATCTCACGAGGAAAAGCTCGTGACAACAAATAATGATTTTTCTTTTTTTAAAAAATCGATTTACTTAACAATCCAATAATCCTTCAAATTTTTTTTCCAAGCTTGATATTGCTTTATATTGTTTATCGTGCCAATTTTTATAGGAAATATTTATAAACCTATCTCGAACTCATAATTTTATTTTTTTGAAATTCTCTTAAATTCTCTCTAAATTTTGAAATTATTTCGCCAAATATTTCTAATGTATGATTTTCGAACTAATCGAAGGCTCTTTGATGAGCTGAAACATTTTTTCCATTTAATTTTGGTTATGTTTCTAATCAACGCTAATTTACTAAATTTAGAAGCCAGTAGAGCAAGAAGGGTATTTTATACAGTTTCAAGTAAAGAATATCACATTTTATATACAAATTTGGTTGAAATTAAATTATATGTAATAATATATATTCTAAGAGATTATTTCTAGCAAGGTAAATGAAAATTAGGTTTCGAAAGAATCGAGAATCTGTCATATGCTTCAGTCATCAGAAAGCAGCGATCTCTAAATAAAGCAGACCGATGATGCCCAGTCTATTTTTTAAAAAGTTTATACTTTGTATTTTTCGTAAAATTTATACCTCCATCAAATGTTCTTTCAGAATATACAACCTCACCGGTTTCGAGACTAATCAGCTTAATGGTGCTATCGGCTGAACTGCTGGCAATGTAATTTCTGCATGGACTCCATTTGACGCATCGAACTCCATCTAAATCATTATTGATTAAAAATTATTTAAAGTTATCAAGGTACCTGAGTGTAAATTTTGGAATGTTTTTACAATGGATCCTTGCCTTTGATCAAATATTTTCACATCTCCACCATCGCTCGCACATGCAAGAAGGTTTCCATCGCTTCTCCAATCAATCCATGGAATGCCTAAGAGCGTCAATTTTGAAAGAAAGGAGAATTCGCTATTACCATTTCTTAATTCATCTAGTGATACTTGATTCTTATATAATTTGACGAATCTTTCGGCGTCAATCAAGTTAATCTTGTTAAAGTCAATTTTGACCGCAATTTGAGGTGTATTAGGATTCCATCTGCATCTATTCAAAGACTCTTTGAGCAGGTTAAGACTTCCGGTAATAAAGAAATTTGTTACCATTCAAATTCTCAGTTGTCTGTATATTAAACACAACCTTATCATCCATAACATTTGATACTAATAACTTTCCGCAACTGTCGAGAACAGACACTAATTTGCCATCAGCGTTGAAATCTATCCCTTCAATGCAGCCTTTTGTAAACAAATTTCAGATAAGACAAGCATTCTCTCTGTATTTTCTTACCATCGAGAGCTTTCGGCCACTTTGCCCGTCTAACGATTTTTAACGAAGTCCAGTCGAAAAGGTAATGTGAAACAGCTCCCTCTAAAGAAGGAATGGCGGCTAGGCGAGTTTTTACATTTGTAGAAATATCCCATATGCCTGTAAGTTAGCGGTCAATAAAAGAAAGCAGCTAAGATGATATACGTCCTGCTCTTGCACCGAAATGATATACTTTTTGCATGTTTTTAGAACAGTCAATTATTTCAAAATCGGCTGTTCCCAAATTCATAATCGTCGAGATTAACAAATCGGACTCAGGTAAATGATCAAGTAGAGTATAAGCGTCTAATCATATTAAAAGGATGGCTATAAGAAAGAAATCAGATGGCTTTACCTTGATAATTCTTAATTTTTGCTCCTTGAACGTTTTCAGATACTGTTTTTGTTTGTAGATCACCAAGCGACACAAAATTGGATTGCCTTGAACACCAGGCTATCCCAGACGGTAAAGACTGTGGGAATTCAAACTCTATATAAGATTTAGCCTTTCATCGAAAGCATAGAAAATATTTACCCATAGACATTCCTTGCTGTGGATTGCTACCCACAAAGGTCGCTATCCCTAATGGGTTGTGTTGTTTTCGCTTGGGTTTTGCGTAAAAGCTGCTTTTCAACATTTTTGAAATGACTTTCTGGACGCGGAGTGGCTGTTTCAACTTTTCAAGTGTTTTACAAATTTCATCAGTCATAGAAAAGTAACTATTTTTATTTTTTGCATTGGCAAGTCCTTTCCATTCCTCTTGCTCGAGACCGCACAATTCTAACACTATTGAAGCCAAAGAATTCAACTGATTTGCTGTTTCTGCTGAGACCTCAAAGCACTCTTCGTTTGATTCCCATATTTTTAGTACAGTTTCAAATTCTCTATTAGCCTCTAAATCATCGAGTTGATTCTCCTGTTCACCTTTAATACCTTGATTCCAATCTCCAATAAAGTAGCTAAACAGCTCATTTGAATAACATATACTGCTTGGGTTGAGCGAAAGGTCAGAAATCTTCATTTTCGTTTGGAGAAACGCGAGATCTGAAATCGTATCTCGAAGCATCTTTTCAAGATTAACGGCAGTAGTGCCCTTGATTTTAGATAAAACGATACAAGGAGTCGTAACAAAAGCTATTTTGTCTTCAAAAACTTCAAAGTCTTCAATAATTATAACATCATTTTGGCGAGTACGAAGTGTAAAGTATAGGATTTCTTGGAAAAAAAGCGTGATAGTGGGGTCACGCTGTTTTTTGAGGAGCTCAGAGGCTGTGTCTAAAACTCTAATCGAATAGTTTTTTTTGTTGACGCGAGATTTTGCGGAAAGTGTCTTGTAGTAGGACCCCTCTGATGTGAGTTCGAAATGACTGTAGAGAGCGCAAATCCTCGGAGGGAGGAGATAAGAGAAGGAGTTGTTGGTAGTTTCAGCCATTTTGAAATTAGTTTTTGCAGTTTAAGTGTTACATTATATCTTGAGTGAGTCAATTTAAAACTGTCTGAACAAGATCTGATCAGAATTTCTGATCGTAAGATCTCTTTTTGCCGATCAAGTGTTACCAGCTCGTGATCCTCTAATATTCGGGATTAAGTCACTTGAGATAATTTTTGTTGGAATTCCGTCTATCAAAATGATATCGTCTTTCTAAATTTTGGACAAAAACCCGTTTTGCCCGCTAAACGATCCCAAAAAATTTGTTTTTATAGATTATACGTTAATTACAAAGGGGGAAAATTGGATTTGTTTGAACCGAACCTCGTCTCAATCATATTAGAATTAAGGAAGAGATTTCTTCTTCATTAGCAAATTTTTAAGCAAAGTGATTATTTATTAATATGCTGCGCAAAATATACAAAGGCATTGATAGTTGTAATAGCGATACCGGCACAATTTGTTTCATACATTAAAATTGGTGGATAGGTAGTATATAAACCGTGGATAGATTCAAATTTTGGACTTCAATGTTTGGAGGTGAAATTGTTGATGAGTAACTCTTAGGCAAATTTCAAAATATTAGTGAAATGAAATTCTCTTTGAGAAAAGTAATAAACGAGTTTTAAGGCTGTAGAGAAAAAATTGTAACTACCGGTACTTACTTTAAGTCTTCATCAAGTCTAAACTATAAAAAACGAATCTATAGTTAAAATATGTCGCTACACGAATTTGGGTAAGTAATCTTTCAGGGTGCGTCTGAAGATGAGATTTGGTAAGTGAATATCACTAAATTAAACCCAATAATGCTATATTGAGAAGCCTTGAGTCGGAATTAAGTCAAAAATTAAAAAAAAAATTCTTAATCAGGACTATTGGCGATCTGATCAGAATTTACTGTTCAGAGAAACACCACAGAAAATGGATTCTATGGAGATTGTGGATTTGATTATGGCTACTTCTAAAACGAAAACACTCCTTGCATTAATTTTACTAAGTTGACATCAGATCACTCCAATAGTTAGAAGAAACTGGAACTGGTTTGATCTGCAGGAATTGGATAATTCAGATATATCATTATTTACTAAATGCTATATTTTAAACAATGAGAAGGGTGTAACTGCGAAGTAACTGCGAATTACACATTCAAGCATCATTGTCAAGATTCAATTGAACTGCAATAAAAAAAAATCAAAAGGAAAATAACCTCCAATGACAAAAATTTCGTGAAACTCAATACTCATATACTTAGTTAAGCAGGGAATTTGATTTAGAGTTTCAATTCCTATCTCCTGAGGAACATAATCTGTTATATGGACTCTTAAAACAATTTTTGGACTGAAATTTTTTAACTTCTAACAACTATTATTTCAAAAAGCAGTGTCCAATAACAAAAATGCTTAAATATATTCGAAGCAGCAGAAGCTGTTTTCTTCTGAGAGAAAAATCTAATAAAAACAAATTCCATCTGATGTGTTAATTCAAGCTAAATCTGGACCTGCTTTCCTTGCCTTATCCTTTGGTTTGCTTAGAGCTCTAAATGCAAAGCATTTGATTTAGAAGAGGAAACATATAATTTATTGATTTTTTGGCTCATCAATTTTCAAATAATTTCTCAAAAAAATGAATTTTAAAAATATTTCTAGGTGATAAATCCAAACTCGAAATCTGCCTCAAAAAGCAAAAATAAAAAGAAATTTTCTGAATGACATCAAAAGTAACATCGTACGTTCAAGTTAAGATGTATTTTCAGCAGTCATAAACTTTTCTAAACCTTTTTGAATACAGGATTGAGGCGTTTAGGAGTATCTACTTGAATCATTATCATCATCTTACTTCAAGGTATTGATCTTCAGAAGAGTTATAATCATCATTTATAATCCAGGCAGAGAACCGGCACCATAAGCACAAAAATTGATGGATACTTAGAAGCTAACTTCCTTGAGATGTACATGTAAATGCGATCTATGAGAATTTGGTATTAAAATTCTTTGCTTTTGAAATAGGCTGCTCCTCCTTCTCATCATAGATCCTAAAAGTTGGGTTAAGTCCTTCAATACAAACAATTACATGTAAGTTCAGAATTTTTTTCTGTATGCTGATTAACTTCGAGAAAATCTCACTTTCGTTTCCTTTGTAAATTCATAAAGATCTTTCTCTTTGTACTACGGGCGAAAAAGTCAAGAAATTTGGATTTCTCATTACAATACAAATCACAACCGAAGTAAATATGCTGAAGAAATTTATTCCTCACAAATTTAGTCGAAAAATATCTTTACCGGTATACTGGTATATCGTTCCGAGTGTTCTTAAACCAACAAATACTAGAGGTGAGCCAAATATCAGCCATGGATAAGAGGAATGTTAATCTAATTTTATGTAGTTATCAAAAGGCACGAAATTAAGAATGCTGAAAATAATAACTCCAAAATAGTTTTGGAAAGCTCGAACCGCCTGTCTCAAGAAATCAAAAAGAATGAAGAATTACAGGATCAGCTTAAATCTGCTTTGCTCACAATAGAAGAATTGAAGGGGGAAAATGAAGAATTGAAGGAGAAAAATGAAGAATTCCAGAAAAAACTTAAAGGATACGAGAAAAAAATTGAAATCATTGAAGAAGATAAAAAGCTACTGGTGAATAGCCTCGAGAAATCTGAGATCATGCTTCTGGAAGAAAAGACAAAAGCTTGTATGAACTATGAAGAGATTGCTAAATTGAAACAAATTGAAGATAGTCAACAGCAGCAAATTTTAGATCTTGCTCAGCAAAACTCAGATTTGATGGGCTTAAATTATTATTCAAAGAAAGTTCATGAGAGTGTGCCTTTTTACACCATCCACACTGACAGCATACTATCTCTAAATCAAGACGGCTGGAGCGTAAAATCTCAACTTGAGAATGTAATTCCCAAGTTAGAAGATAAGATGCTTGTCGTTTGCTCCATTATCGGCTCAACAGGAAGTGGAATCTCTTGGCTCGCAAACCAGTTAAGTGGCAATCAGCTGCCTTACGGGTGGCAAAATTCTCCCAATTCAATCAGTCTCCACTATATTAATAACAGAGATTCATGGTTCACAATTTTAGAATCTTCTGGTTTGAATGAACCAATTCGAGCTTGTCAGGCCAAAATCAGTAAATTAAGTGACTCTCAATTTTATCAAAATGATAACGATGAGCAAAAAATACTCTCGTACCAAACACCTTATGACGATTCGAACCTGCTAGAACATTTGAAACTTCTCTATATCATCCATCACACCGGTATCATTCTTTACGTTGTAGGCAAATTCACTCAGATTGAGTCTGAAAACATCCTAAGGATTAAAAGAATGATCAAAGACATAATGAAAACTAAAACAGCAGCTAAGAGCACGCAATTACCTCAGCTCATCATCATTCATAATTTCAGTTGGCTTAAAACTGTATCTCATGTTCAGCAAGAGTTTAAAAAGTCTGTTGGAAGGGTATTTAGCCTTGAAGAGCAGGCACTCTTTAATAACAAATTGAAAGCGCACGAAAATTGTTGCTTAAATAAGAGTCTTTGGAAGGATGAATTCGGATTCACTCATCTAATCACAGCAACTGAGAAGACAGAGGCAGGAAATTATTATAATCCAGGAACTTTGAATTTTTTATTTTCAAAGCTTGACTGCTTGGAAATAAAGAGAAAGTTATCTTTTTGTAGCAGCTTTGCTGATTTTTGTAGTCAAGAACTGTCAAACAGGATCGGTATGGACCTATTGCTCAAATATACTCCTGATAAAAGCAAAATTATTATCTCTAACAAAGCTTCTAAAATTAACCCACCGCAATTGTTCTATGCAAGCCTATCGAATGTCGTCCAAATGAAGTTTGAACCCAAATATTCAACAAAAGTTGAGACGTTAAATCAAGGTCAAGAAGCGGTGGTCGTGGTTGAGGTTGAACTAATTGACAGCTCAATTGACAAGAAATCTATTGTTCAGAAACAAGGGAAGAATTACTTAGTCATCAAAGGGCTGAAAAGACAGATTTTCGACGAGGAAACGAAACAAAGAGAGAACAATGGGAAATTTATCCTAAATAAGGGAACCCGAAAAGAGGGAAATTATTCTCTAAATATACCATTAGTATCTAGTTGTATGAAATATGACAAGATAATCAGCGAAGATCAAGGATTTGGAGTGAAGAGATTCATAATTTATTTTAAGAAAGAAGAAGAAAAGTTTCTTTGAATACAGATTTCTTATTATTTGTTAATCTCTATCTAAGAAATTGAGAGAAAATTGTGAAGAAGTCTGCACTCATAAATGAAAATTTGTTAATTTAAAAGCAGTCCTGCTTTACCTATAATGCTAAGCTCGATTAAAGCAAGAGTGATCCTAATGATTGTATTCTCAATTTGAGAGTGTGAAAATTGTTAAAGTTTATTGCTGTACTTAGGATTTCAACTCGAATGCTAATTTGAAATGGGAGATAAGGGCTGAAACAACAGAATCATCATTTCTGTGCTCTTTTCAATTACTTAATCAATAAATGTTTATAAATTCTAATACGTGCAACTTAGGTTCATACTGTGTACTAAATTTTTTTAACTCAGAAAATTGCTGAATAACAAAAGAAAACGCTGGAATTAAAAATACTTAGAAAAAAATATATATATGACATGGTTGCTGAATCTGATAGTGACTGTCGGTCATTGGAAATAGAACTGAGCAAATGCTTCTGAGGGAGAGAGGTTCTTAAACCAGACATCAGAAAGCCATTCTGGGATGATGTGTGAGCGGATTATAACTTTCTGATACAAAAATTCTGATTGGCGATACTATTTGATGAATTCTGATCAGAGCCAAGTATCAATAAATATATGTATCTTTCTTTCAATAATCATAGAACAGAAATCAATAATTCGCAACATTAACAAGCCACCAAAATAATGTTGAAATTGTCACTCAAAACATCACCTAAGGCATTCAATGAATTCGTCACCTCTCAAGCAAAGCTCAACGAAGGCAGAAGGTCACATGATGTAAAATCACAGAGCACGACTAGGTCAGGAACTCCTGAGAGCGCCAGGAAAAACTCTTCAGATGAAGATAACGGCTTAGAAACTCACCCTCAAGAGTTTTTGATTGACGTAAAACCAAAAAGAAGAATGTTCAATACTAAAGAAGAGAAGAGAGCCTTCGTTAACCAATATCAGATGAAATTGAAAACAGAGCTTTGCAAGAACTTTGAGCTCAGAGGGTTTTGCAAGTTTGGAAACACCTGCTCATTTGCTCATGGAAAGCATGAACTCCAGCAAAAGAAGCACTTGCATGAGAAGTATAAAACAAAGCCATGCAAAGAGTTTCACTTGATCGGGTACTGTAACTATGGTCTTCGATGCCAATACTCACACAAGGAGGCTTTCGGAGTCAACATATTTTATGAACCAACAACGCAATTTTCTTGGAATGCGGAGAGGAATAACTATACTTATGAGCTATTGGATGAAATCTGGAGAATGAGTAACTCAAACATCAAAATCGAGAGAATCCTTGAAAAGATCCCTGCAAATAACAGAAGACTCCCAATATTTACCGAGATTACCAATTAATTTACCTTTTCGAGAAAAAGATAAACCCGAAAGAGCAAAATAAATTTTTTACATTTCGTTTCATTCGAGCTGATTTCTTATCATCAGCAATGGTAGGCAAGCTCAAAATTTTGCGTTGTATATACAATTTCTGAAATTCATTCTATCAAATTTATAAAGCAGTATTGTTTGTTGAAAATGGTTAAACTTTATCTATGAAAAAATTTTTTTCTTTTTGCCAATGTACGCCAAGCACTAAAAATTCTGTTTTTCCTTAAATTTATCTAAAATGAGAAGTAATTGAACATTAATGGCTCATGCAATATAATAGAGGTATTATTTGTAGAAACAGCTAGGTAGCAAATTTAGAGTCTTCAGGAGAATAATAATGTTCGTTGCTTTCTATTATTATCTCAAGACTGAAATAAATTTTAGTGATGCTACTGCTGTTTGCTTCTATTGTTCTTGCAATGAATTTTATACTTTAATAATACATTGAGAGTATGATTACGTCTTCGAAGGAATAACAATAAGGGACCTATAATATTCATTATATTCACGAATTCAAATCGGGATTAGACTTAAATTTAGACTTCTTCAATATGCAAAAATTCATTTTAAATTACGAGTAACTTTAGCTATGATAATTTTAAATAAGCTTTCGTGACTTTTTGGAGCAATAGAGATCAAAAATGAAGCAAGCAGATCTATTCATTAATTTTCAGGCTGTAATGCACGAAATAACTATTGTCAAGTCTTAACCCTCAGAGAAGATTGCAGATTAATTATAATTATGCAGTCAATATTAAAATAGTATTATTAATTATAATTAGAGATCTCTGAACTGAATGAAACACAAATACCATCTTACAAGTCCAGCAGAAATCTTATTGCATCGGGCTGGAAACATTTCCAAAACAATTTAGTCATTAGATATCTAAGAGAAGTGTCCACGAGTCAAAATTCGCTTAAATTGCTTGCTAGGAAAATAAAACTATCCATGCGATTCTCCTTATAATATTGAATTATTTAAGGAAATAACAGTTAATGACATAATTTTCCTCGTATTTTTCAGCAATCATGTCGAATAGGAAGAAGGAATTTAGTTCCTAGGTCGAATGGAAGAGCGGTTTTACTAAAAACACACCTACTTAAATCTCACAAATTTACTTCACAATTTTGGAGTGTCATAATTTTTTAGGTAAGATTCCTGCCAAAAATTGCAAGCAAGGACTAATATCTGAAATTCAGTAAATAAATTAATTTACTGGCAGGGAGAATAAGTTATGAAAAAAAGTCCGTTTCTTAACCATCAAAATTAATTAGAATGATCAATAGAATACTGAAAGAGAAGACGATTAGAAGATTTCTACAATAAAAGATTATATAAATCAAAGCGAGCTAATTAAGTGTGATATAAATTCTACCTAAAACATGATACAAAAAAGAAATCGATCAGAGACTGAGAACAATATAGATACCCTCCCCATCAAAAAATGCAATATTGGTCCGGACCAAAAAGAAACGTTTTTGTTCATATATAAGAGGGATCACACAATATATATTAGTTCAGATGCGGACATACAATCATTAGACTTATCATGGAAAAAATCTGCTCGGGCGGTCAAAATCACAATGCATAAGAGAAGTTTCGAAGGTTCGGAAAGTAGCAACAATCAACTGGATGAGGATTGTTGTTGGGAATGGTTGAAAAAGAATGTAGAAGAGCATATTATGAAAACTTACTGCCCTCAATCAGATCCTGATTCTGATGTCCTCATTTTAGAAGAGGATACACCTGATGTGATAATAGTAGAGGACAATAGGACTAGAACCCCTCAAAACGGTGAAATACCCAGCAACAGAGCTGAGGTTTTCAAGTGGGCAATTGAACTGTGTCAGCAAGGAGCCAAGGTAAAAGACATAGCACGCAAATTTAAGATAAAGCCATCAACTCTCAAATCCTGGATCGCACGCTGCGAGAATCCAAATGCTGTTGTCCCTTTGAAAAGCGGAGGCCCTGAGAAATTAAATAAAAAACATAAAGATTTTATAGCTCAGATTTTAGATGATAAGGAAAAGCCTATAAGATCAATAAGAGAGGTTAAATCTCGTTTGGACGCTGAATTTAATTTTAAAATGAGTCATAGTACGGTTTGGAGGGCTATCAAGACTCTCGGTTACAAAAAAAGAAAAGCAAAGATGATCCCTATGGACAGAAATTCCGAAAGAGTGATCAATCTAAGAAAGAAAATTGTGATGCAGATGATTTCAAAGTGGAGTTGCAAAAAAACTCCAATTTTCATAGACGAAACGGGGTTTCAAAATAACTCGCTTCCAATGTCCTCCTATTCAAAAAAACCGGTATTTCAAAAAGGTGGAGTTGTCAAAACTACACTGATCACAGTTATACATGCTATCACTAATGATACCCTCATTGGCTACCAGTGCTTCAAAAGAGAGATCACTGCATCTGATTTTCATGCATTTCTAAGTGAATTCTTAAAAAATAATCAAGATATCTATAATCACCTTGATGATTATGTATTCGTGATGGATAACTCACCCATCCACAAACATTCAGATCACATGCAATTCCGTGAGTTTTTGCAGATAATATATCTACCTCCTTACTCTCCGTTTTTGAATCCCATAGAAGAAGTGTTCAGTCAATGGAAGAGAATCTTCCGAGAGAAACCATCTAGAGGATTAAGAGAACTGTTGAATTCAATTCATTCTTCATTCAAAGAGATCAAGTATTCACTGATACCAAAGGTGTATTCTCACTCGCTTAGTTTCTATCCCAGATGCCTTAAATGTTTGCCAATTGTATCAGAGAGAATCTGATAAGGCACGTTTTTTCTGCTTTTCGTGATTATATCTAAGAGTAGTTTATCGGAATGATATTATTAAAATCGAAGCTGTTGTGTCGCTTGGACTAAGTTGAATTTTTGATTTATATTTTAATAGCTTTAATTACTAATATGAAGGTATCGTCATTAGAGTAACGAGTTATCTATGAACTATACTGATGTAACCACGCAATATTAAAAAAATCTCAACTCCTCAAACTAATTAAATTGATCAGTGCTAATTTCGATCTTGGTCTAAATCCCTCCCGAGAAAATATTTGATATGATCCTGAATGCATTACAAATTTTTCTTTCGTGAATCTAAGACTGAAAAACTCGCACATTCTCATACTTTTTGTGTTTTCTAATAAATTTGCACATGCACTTCGTCTAAAATTTCAGTTTTCTTATCTAAATGGGTTTTGTTTCAAGAGCATTTTTTCTGAATCAGATTTTTGATCTGCTCATGTATTGGACATCAATTTGTTATTGCAATTCAAATTTTTAAATATCGTGCTAAAAAATGCGAAGAATCGACAATCGAAAGAGAATCTTAAACATTTCAGACCATTTGATTATCTACAAAATTCATACATGTATGCATATTAGAAAGCTGCCATTTGAGATGATTGCCTTATGCTCGTTGTGTTGAGCTGATCCGTATCAATAAAGATAATATTAAAATTAATAGTTCATAAAATTGGATTCCTCAAATCCAAGACATTCCCGATGCAATATTCATTATATTTAAGAATTCATATAAAAATCAGACTGAAAACAAGGTCTCAAAGATTTTAATTTGCTCTGACAAGAACTTATTTTAATGTGCAAGTAAACTTAGAAATCATAGTTTTATCTACACTTTCATGCTGTTTACTGTAGTGAGATGAAGCCCGAAAATAAAGTAATCAGCTACTAATTTTGAAGGCTCCTCTGCACTAAATAACTACTATTTATTATGTCTTAATTCTGAGAGAAAGATGACATAATAATAAAATAAGGTTATCTGAATTAAAATAGTATTATTAATAATATTCGTGGAGTTCTCACATGAATGAGGGACAAAAATCACTTTCTATCTCCAGCAGAAATCTTATTCAAACATTCTCAAATCAATTTAGTCATCACATATCTATGAGGAATTCTTATGAGCCCAATTCTCTTGAATCCCTGCCTCGTTAAGGAAATAAAGCCATCGTTTCGATTTTTTTTAAAATATTGGATCATTTAACAGATTGGCACCAATTTTTTATGTTCTATTCACATTTTTCAGCGGTTATCCAAAGTGGATTAAGAAATTTAGATTTCAGATAGAATGACATGATGCTTATGCTATATACATACATATTTAAATCTCACAAATTTAACTCACAATTTTGAATTGTTATCACTGTAGAGCGAATAAATGCTCTAGATATCTAGTATTTCCATAACTATTAGCTAAGTTTTAAGCAGAATTGCTCTCAAAAAGGTGAAGGTCTGAAATTCAGTGAATGAACTAAATTACTGGCGAGAGAATGAATTCTGAAAAAAATCCGCTTCTTAACCATCAAAATCAATGAGAATGATCAATAGGATACTGAAAGAGGAGTCAATTCGAATCCTTCCACAAACAAAAGATTATATAAATTCAGACCGAGTGCTTTAAGTGTAATATATATTCCATCTCAAATATGATACAAAAAGTAATTAGATCAGAGACTGAGAACAATATAGATACCCTCCCCATCAAAAAATGCAATATTGTTTCAGATAAAAAAGAAACGTTTTTGTTCATATATAAGAAGGATCACTCTGTATATATTAGTTCAGATGCGGACATACAATCACTAGACCTTTCTTGGAAAAAGCCTGAGCAACCGGTCAAAATCACAATGCATAAGCGCAATTTTGAAGGTTCAGAAGATAAAAATAATCAACTTAATGAGAATTGTTGTTGGGAGTGGCTAAAAAAGAATCTCGATCAAGATATCATTAAACCTTACTGTCCTCAATCAGATCCTGAAGTCATAAAAATAGAAGAGGATACACCTGGTGTGAAAACAGAAGAGAATAATAGAACCAACACCTCTAAGAATGATAAAAAATATGACAGTAGAGTTGATATTACCAAGTTGGCAATTAGAATGAAGCAGGAGGGATACATGCTATCATTTATTGCAAGTACATTTAGGATGAACGCGTCAACTATCAAATCCTGGATGGATTACTACGAAAATTCAAATAGTGTCCCTTCTTTGAAAACAGGGAGGCATAGCAAATTAGATCAAATACATAGAGATTTTATAGCTCAGTTATTAGATAATAAGGACAAGTCCAAAAACTCAAAATCAATAAGAGAGATCAAATCCAGTTTGGAGAATAAATTTAATGTGAAATTACATCCTAATACCGTTCGGAGGACCATCAAGTCTTTAGGCTATACAAGGAAGCTTGCAAAAAAGAAGAAGAAGACAAGAACTATCTTGATGGATAGAAATTCAGAAAGAGTGATCAATCTAAGAAAAAAAATTGTGATGCAAATGATTTCAAAATGGAGTTGCAAAAAAATTCCAATTTTCATAGACGAAACTGGGTTTCAAAATAGCATGACTCCAGCATACTCATATACAAAAAATGGAGAATCATTGTGTCAAAACAGTGGAGTTGTCAAAAATGAGACGATCACAGTTATACTTGCTATTACTAGTGACACTCTCATTGGCTATCAGTGCTTCAAGAGTCAGATTACTACATATGATTTTCATGCATTTCTAAGTGAATTCTTAAAAAATAATCAAGACATCTATGATCACCTCAATGATTATGTATTCGTGATGGACAACTCACCATTCCATAAATATTCAGATCACCTGCAGTTCCGTGAGTTTTTGCCGATAATATATCTACCTCCTTACTCTCCATTTTTGAACCCCATCGAAGAAGTATTCGGTCAATGGAAGAGGATCTTCAGAGAGAAACCATGCAAAGGATTGAAAGAAATGTTGAATTCGATTCATTCTTCATTCAAGGAGATCAATTATTCACTAATACCAAAGGTATATTCTCGTTCGCTTAGTTTCTATCCTAAATGCCTGAAATGCTTACCAATTGTATTTTAAGTCAATAAGGCACGTTTTTACTCCTTTTGATAATTATATGTAAGAATAGTTTATCAGAGTGATATTATTAAACACGAAGTTTTTTTGTTACTTGGACTGAATTGAATGAATGAATTATATTTTAATGACTCGAATTATTTATAAGGCTACTGATTAACTTATGAACAATTAATTGAGCTAAGACAGCTAGAACTAGAGCCTTTATTCTCATTTATTTATTCTGCTTCGCTTTCTTTTTGGAATATAAATATTGGATTGTGCTCATGTTGCTATATTTTCAAAACTTTGCTTCTCCTGAAATTTTTGTTTGTTTTGGCTTCACGGAGGATAGGTAAATAAATAGGAGTTTATAACAACTTTACAGCGAATGTTCAAATGACAATGATCTTATTAGATAAAGTTCAACAGTAGATTAATGTGCTTCTTGGAGAGCCTGTAAAAGTTCATTCACATTTGATATTTGGTAGATAAATTGAAACAAATTACCGGTATGTTCTTTGTTCCCTACTTTTTGTCTCTCTAAGTTTGAACAAGTAAATTTATAACCACGTCATTTCCAAAATCAGTGAAAAAACATATCATATTCAAAGTTTCTTCTCTTTGATTTCTAAGTTTAACAAAAACTGATTCTAATTTTGATGAATTAAGACGTAGAAAAATTAAACCCTCAATTTTGCACATCCCCCTCTTAATTACGGTACTTTACAGTAGTTCTATAGTCTTCAAAAAACTTTTTTACATCATGCTCTGATTAAGAGCATTCAGTCTTAATTAGAGACTTGAGGGTATAATAATTTTAGAATATAAACATGTCCTTGAAGGAAGCAACATGAAAGCAATAAAAAATATGTAATATTCACTATGTTCACAAACTCTAATAGAAATCAGAGTTAAATTAGCATCTCAAAGTTGTTTATGCAGTATGACAGAAAATCATTTTTAAAGTACAAGTGACCATAGCAATCATAGTTTTATCTGAAATTCCATGTTTGTTTCAGGCGATGGAATGCAAAAATGAAGGAATCAGTTATAATTTTGAATCAGTTTAGCCGCTAATGCACGAAATAACTTTTTGCTAAAGTTTATCCTTAGAGAAAGGCTATTAATTAAGAATACCGGTAATTCAGTAAACATTAAAATAGTAATATCCATGTGGGGACCCTTCTCGAAACAATGAAATCATCACATATTTATATGTGAGAGGAAGTCTTATAAGCCAAAATTCTTTGAATCCCTCTCTCGTTAAAAGAATAAAGCTGTTCTGTCTATGTTATTTATAATATTAAATTATTTAATAGGTTCACATTGATTATATGCTTCTCTTCATACTTTTAAGAAACTATTTCAGAAAGAAAGAATAAATTTTGCACTTAGATCTAATGATATAACATTGCATGTATACTCAACTCAAACACATTTAATTTGTAATTTTGGACTGCTAACTCGAGAAACAACCAATGTTATAGAAAGCTAATATTTCTGCAAGTATTATCTCCAGCTTTTAGGCAAGAGTGCCAAAAATTGTAAAAAGTTGCTACTGCCTGAAATTCAGTAATGAATAAATTACTGGTGAGAGAATAAATCCTCAAAAAAAAGATCGCTTCTTAATCATCAAAATGAATTAGAAAGACAAATAGAATACTGAAAGAGAAACCATTTCGAAGACTTCTACAATAACAGATTATATAAATTCAGAAACAATGATTTAAGTGTAATATATATTCTATCTAAAGCATGATACAAAAAAGAATTAGATCAGAGAGTGAGAACGATACAGATACCCTCCCTATCAAAAAATACAATATTGATTCAGATCAAAAAGAAACGTTTTTGTTCATATATAAGAGGGATCATACTGTATATATTAGTTCAGATGCAGACCTACAATCATTAGACCTTTCTTGGAAAAAGTCTGCACAAGCAGCCAAAATCACAATGCATAAGCAAAGGTTTGAAGGTTTGGAAGATAACAATAATCAACTTGATGAAAATTGTTGTTGGGAATGGTTGAAAAAGAATCTCGATGAAGATATTGTGAAACCTTACTATCTTCAATCAGATCCTGATGTGCTCATGATAGAAGAGGATACACCTGATGTAATAATACTAGAGAATAATGGAACCGGCACCCCTAAGAATGATAACATACATAACGAGAAAGCTGATATTATCAAGTTGGCAACTGGACTGAGGCAGCAAGGATACACCATAACAGCTATTGCAAATCACTTCAATATGAATATATCAACTCTCTCATTATGGCTCAAACAATACAAGAAATCAAATAAGGTTCCTGCGAAAAGAGGAGGAAATAATGGCAAATTAGGTCAAATACATCGAGATTATATAACTCAGTTATTAGATAATAAGGACAAGCTTGTAAGTTCATTAAGAGAGATCAAATCTAGTTTGGATAATAAATTTAACATGAAAGTGCATCTTAATACCGTTCATAAGACTATCAAAACTTTAGGCTATACAAAGAAGAAAGCAAAGATGATCCCTATGGACAGAAATTCCGAAAGAGTGATCAATCTAAGAAAGAAAATTGTGATGCAAATGATTTCAAAATGGAGTTGCAAAAAAATTCCAATTTTCATAGACGAAACAGGATTTCAAAACAGTATGCTTCAAGAGTACTATTCAAAAAAAGGAGAACCAGTATATAAAAAAGGTGGAGTTGTCAAAACTACAGTAATCACAGTTATACTTGCTATCACTAACGACACTCTCATTGGTTATCAATGCTTCAAAAGAGAGATCACTGCATCTGATTTCCATGCATTTCTAACTGAATTCCTAAAAAATAATCAAGACATCTATGATCACCTCGATGATTATGTGTTCGTGATGGACAACTCACCCATCCATAAACATTCAGATCACATGCAGTTTCGTGAGTCTTTGCAGATAATATATCTACCTCCTTACTCTCCGTTTTTGAACCCCATCGAAGAATTGTTCAGTCAATGGAAGCGGATCTTCAGAGAGAAATCATGCAAAGGATTGAAAGAAGTGTTGAATTCGATTCATTCTTCATTCAAAGAGATCAATTATTCACTGATACCAAAGGTATATTCTCACTCGCTTAGTTTCTATTCCAAATGCCTTAAGCGTTTACCGATTGGATGGGGAACAAAATAAGGCATATTTTTCATGCTTTCATGATTATATATGAGTAGTTTATCAGAGTGAGGTATTTATGTTACATTAACTGGATTAAATGAATTATAGTTTAATGACTTTAATTATTAATACAGTGGTCTGACTAACAATTTTAAAAATTGTCAGTTAAAACCCCATATCTGCTGATTAACTTAATAAGCGATTCATCGAGCTATCATCTTGTTCATTATACCTACTTTTTATATTGCAATCCTCCAGCCCCAGAAATTAATGAATCCAAATTTTAAGTTATTTAATTGAGTCGCTAATATCTGAAATTCAGTGAATGAAATAAATTACTGCCGAGAGAATAAATTCTGAAAAAAAAATTCCACTACTTAACCATATATATAAAAATTAATTAGAATAGCAAATAGAATACTGAAAGAGAAGTCAATTCGAAGTCTTAAAAAAAAAGTGGATATATAAATTCAGAGAGAGTGATTCAAGTGCAATATACAATCTAAAGCATGATACAAAAAAGAATTAGACCAGAGACTGAGAACGATATAGACACTCTCCCTATCAAAAAATGCAATATTAGGTCAGATCAAAAAGAAACTTTTTTGTTCATATATAAGAGGGATCATACAGTGTATATTAGCTCAGATGCAGACATACATTCATCAGACCGTTCTTGGAAAAAGTCTACACAAGCAGCCAAAATCACAATGCATAAGCAAAGGTTTGAAGGTTTGGAAAATAACAATAATCAACTTGATGAGAATTGTTGCTAGGACTGGCTGAAAAAGAATCTAGATGAGGATATAATGAAACCTTACTATCCTCAATCAGATTCAGATGTCATCATGAGAGAAGAGGATACATCTGATGTGATAATACTAGAGAATAATAAGACCAACACCTCCAAAAAGGATAAAGAATGTGACAAAAGAGTTAAGATTACCAAGTTGGCAATTAGACTGAAGCAGGAAGGATACATGCTAAAAGTTATTGCAAGTAGATTAGGGATGAAATTGACAACTCTCAAAAATTGGATGGATGAGTACGAGAATTCAAATAAGGTTCCTTTGAAAAGAGGATGCCCTGAGAAATTAAATCAAAAACATAGAGATTTTATAACTCAGATCTTAGATAATAAAGAAAAGCCGATAAACTCAACAAGACAGATCAAAGTTCGTTTGGAAGATGAATTTAATCTGAAAACGAGTCAAAGAACCGTTCTGAGGACTATCAAGTCTTTAGGTTATTCAAGGAAGAAAGCAAAGATGATCCCAATAGATAGAAATTCCGAAAGAGTGATCAATCTAAGAAAGGAAATTGTGATGCAGATGATTTCAAAATGGAATTACAAAAAAACTCCAATTTTCATAGACGAAACAGGGTTTCAAAATAACATGACTCCGGCATACTCATATGCAAAAAAAGGTGAATCAATATATCAAACAACTGGGGTTGTCAAAACTACGACAATCACAGTTATACTTGCTATCACTAACGACACCCTCATTGGATATCAGTGCTTCAAAAGAGAGATCACTGCATCTGATTTTCATGCATTTCTAACTGAATTCTTAAAAAATAATCAAGACATTTATGATCACCTCGATGATTATGTGTTCGTGATGGACAACTCACCCATCCATAAACATTCAGATCACCTGCAGTTCCGTCAGTTTTTACAGATAATATATCTACCTCCTTACTCTCCGTTTTTGAACCCCATCGAAGAAGTGTTCAGTCAATGGAAGAGGATTTTCAGGGAGAAACCATGTAGAGGATTGAGAGAAGTGTTGAATTATATTCATTCTTCATTCAAAGAGATCAATTATTCACTGATACCCAAGGTATATTCTCACTCGCTTAGTTTCTATCCCAAATGTCTTAAATGTTTACCAATCGTCTGTTAGGTCGATAAGGCACATATTTTCTACTTTTCACGATTATATATAAGAGTAGTTTATCAGAATGATATTATCACAGTCGAAGTTGTTATGTTACTTGGACTGAATTGAATGAATGAATTGAATGAATGAATTTTATATTTTAATGACTCTAATTATTTATAAGACTACTGATTAACTTAATGAGCAGTTAGCCGAACTATCATATGATTTATTATGTCTAAGATCGAAAGGAGATCCGAGTGCTCATTGGCCTTAATGATTTAACACCAAATGCCATAATGAGGAATTTTATATGATAAATAGGATAAAAATTCATTGTTGGTCGTTTAAAGAGTTCCAAATAGTGTAAATCATTGTTTTTGATTAGTAATCAAAGAGACGCCATCCAGTATAGAGCAATAGATCTCTTTTTTCTATGCTCCAACCTTAGGAATTAATGAAACAAAACTTTAAATTATTTAATTGAGTGAATTGCTCATTAATACTTCTGATGACAAAATGAAACGCTGTCAAGAGCTAATACACCTCAGTGAGATATATTTCTCTCTACCTTTTCTTATTGGACTCAACTGGAAATTTTGTCTTATTTTTTATGCTTACTTTCTCTTTGTCTCAGACCTACATGCAGGTACCAAATGTAATTTTAATGCCTGGGATCATTCAGTGTTCCCCGTGTCCTTATTATCCTTTATCAACTCAATAAATTCGAGATTGATGATTTTATTATTGATAAAAATTCTTTGCATAAATGTCTCTAAGCATTAAGTATTAAGTGCAAGCAGTATTATGAATGCTCCTGACAAAATTTAAAATAAAAGATTAGGTTATAGTTTATCTTTTATGCTAAAAGAGGAAATTTATCATCAGAGTTCTCATATCTTTCATCGATGATTCTAAGCAGAGAAAACTCAATTTAGTTAACAATTCACAATAAATCATTTATATCCTTGCAAATTTACGACAAGTCAGATCCCAAGATTATAAGCTGTTGAGCTGATTGGCTAAGCTATTGAGACAAGCTTTGGCTCTCGAGGTATTTTTGTTTATTTAGGTCTCATTTAGGATAGGTAAATACAAACGAATTTATAAGAACTTTACTACGTCTTTGATTTCCAAATTTAACAAAAACTTATTATAATTTTGGTGAATTAATTGGGTTTTTAGTGCATTCTTCACAAAATACCAAGCTTTTTGAGAATGCTCTATCTCAATTCTGCAAAAAATAGCAGTTACTCACATATAAGTTGAAAAATTTTAATCATGTCAAGTTAAATTACTTATTCAAGGAGAAATTCGAATTTAGTTCAATAGTTTACGAGTTTTTGATCTTGAGTCAGCTGTAAAACATTTGATGTTATGTGTTATGGAGTTTTTTTGCTGTCTCTAATGATGCTGCTCTAGCGATGTTGTCTTTTTTCTTGCTATGAATTTTGTGCTTTCATATGTAATATATTGAGAACATAAATATGTCTTCGAAGGAAGTATCATGAAAGCAATAAAGAACCTGTAATATTCATTATATTCACGAATTCAAATAGGAATCAGAGTTAAAGCAAGACCTCAAAGTTGTTTATGCGATATGGCAGAAAATCATTTTAAAGTACAAGTAACTTTAACAACCATAATTTTATCTTAATTCTAATGTTTATTGCAGGAGATTATGAAAATGTGAAGCACGTTGGCTTCTAATGCACACATAAATTTTATGCTTCTCTTCATACTTTTAAGAAGTTATTTCAAAGATGAAGAAGAAATTTAGCTCTAATGATATAACATTGCATATATACTCAACTCAAACACATTTCAATTGCAATTTGGACTGCTATCACTTCAGTACAAACCCATCAATGCAATAGAAAGCTAATTTCTATGAGTAATTGCTCCAGGTTTTTAGGCAAGGATGGCAAAAATTGTAAAAAAGAACTAAGGTCTAAAATTCAGTAAAAGAACTAAATTACTGACGAGAGAATAAATTATGAAAAACATCCGCTTCTCAACCATCAAAATTAAACAGAATGACAAATAGAATACTGAAAAAGAAGCCATTCTGAAGACTTCTACAATAAAAAGATTATATAAATTCAGAGCGAGTGATTTAAGCTCAATATATACTAGTATTCTAACTAAAACATGATACAAAAAAGAATTAGATCAGAGACTGAGAACGATATAGATACCCTCCCTGTCAAAAAATGCAATATTAGTTCAGAACAAAAAGAAACCTTTTTGTTCATATATAAGAGAGATCACACTGAATATATTAGTTCAGATGCGGACATACAATCATTAGATCTTTCTTGGAAAAAATCGACACAAACGGTCAAAATCACAATGCATAAGAGCAGTTTCCAACCTTCAGACAGTGGCAATGATCAACTTGATGAGAATTGTTGTTGGGAATGGCTGAAAAAGAATGTAAAAGAGGATATTGTGAAACCTTACTGTCCTCAATTAGATCCGGATCCTGATCCTGATGTCGTCGTAATAGAAGAGGATACACCTGATGTTATAATACTAGAGGATAATAGAGCCAGTACCTCTAAGAACGATAAAAACGCCAACACCCTTAAGAATGATAAAAACTATGACAGTAATCTTGATATTATCAAGTTAGCAATTAGACTAAAGCAGGAAGGATACAGGACAACTGAGATTGCAAGCAGATTTAGGATGAAAGCAAAGAAACTCAACAAATGGATCTTAGTCTTCAAGAATTCAAATAAGGTTCCTTTGAAAATAGGGCGCCCTAGGAAATTAAATCAAAAACATAAAGATTTTATAACTCAGATCTTAGATAATAAAGAAAAGCCGATAAACTCAACAAGACAGATCAAAGTTCATTTGGAAGATGAATTTAATCTGAAAATGAGTCAAAATACCATTCTGAGTACTATCAAGTCTTTAGGCTATAGAAAGAAGAAAACAAAGATGATCCCGATGGACAGAAATTCCGAAAGAGTGATCAATCTAAGAAAGAAAATCGTGATGCAGATGATTTCAAAATGGAGTTGCAAAAAAATTCCAATTTTCATAGACGAAACATGGTTTCAAAATAGCATGACTCCAGCATACTCATATGCAAAAAGAGGTGAACCAATATATCAAAAAACTGGGGTTGTCAAAACTACAGTAATCACAGTTATACTTGCTATCACTAACGACACTCTCATTGGTTATCAATGCTTCAAAAGAGAGATCACTGCATCTGATTTCCATGCATTTCTAACTGAATTCCTAAAAAATAATCAAGACATCTATGATCACCTCGATGATTACGTGTTCGTGATGGACAACTCACCCATCCATAAACATTCAGATCACATGCAGTTCCGTAAGTTTTTGCAGATAATATATTTACCTCCTTACTCTCCATTTTTGAACCCCATCGAAGAAGTGTTCAGTCAATGGAAGAGGATCTTCAGAGAGAAACTATGTAGAGAATTGAAAGAAGCGTTGAACTCCATTAATTCTTCTTTCAAGGAGATCAATTATTCACTGATACCAAAGGTATACTCTCATTCGCTTAGTTTCTATCCCAAATGCCTTAAATGTTTACCAATTGAATGAGAGAGAGAGAAGTCGATAAGGCATGTTTCTGCTTTTCGTGATTATATATATATATGAGTATTACCAGAGTGATATTTTAAAAATTGAGGTTGTTATGTTATTTGAATTGGATTGAATGAATCATAGTTTAATTACTCAATCATTGATATCTACTGATCAACCTATAAATAATTAATCGAATTATCAACTTGTTCATTTTATCTAAGATCAAAAGCAGATCTGAGGGCTGATTGGGAAGTTCATTGTTGGTACTTTAAAGAGTTCTAAATTGTATAAAACACGGTTTTTTCATTAGTAATTAAAGCGACTCCATCCAATATAGAACAAGAGATCGCTTTTTTCTATTCTTCAACCTTAGGAATTAATGAAACAAAACTTTAATTATTTAACTGAGTGAATACTCATTAATACTTCTGATGGCAAAATGAGACGTCTTTGTCCCTGTAAAGAACTAATACACCTCATAGAGACATATTTCTCTCTCTAACTTTTCTTTTTGGACTCAATTGGAAATTTTGTCTTATTTTTTCATGCTTACTTTCTCTTTGTCTCAGACCCAGGTACCAAATGCAATTTTAATGATTGAGATCATTCGGTGTCCTCAATGTCCTTATTCTCCTTTATCGACTCAATAAATTCGAGATTGATATATGATTTTAATTATTGTTAAAAATTCTTTGCATTAATATCTCTAAGCACTGAGTATTAGGTGCAAGCAGTATCATTAATCCTCTAAACAAAACCTAAAATAAAAGAGTTGATTATGGATTTAATGTCTTATATTCTAAAAGAGGAAATTTATAATCAGAGTTCTTATATCTTTCATCAATAATTCTAAGCAGAGAATGTCCAATCTAATTAACAATAAAATAAAGCATTTGAATCCTTGTAAATTTAGGATCACTCAGATGCTAAGGTTATAAGCTGCTGAGCTGATTACCTAAACTATTAAGAGGCCTCGCATTAGAGCCTTTGCTCTCATTATTTATTATGTTTCACTTTCTATATTCATGAATTTTCCCCTCATAAACATTTCATGGCACTCAAACCTAATCCATTCACAAACTTGCTCAACTCAAATATATCATTGCACATTCTATGTGAGTTTCCAATCTGGCATCAACACTTGATTTTCCCCTCATACTTAAATCGCATATTTTTCGATCCATCAAGCATGGATAGTTACTTTCTCGTCCACAATACGATTTTATTGATGGTGATACTTTAAATTAATTTTCTGTTCTCTCAATTAGCTTCTGTCGTGACCCGCGCTTCCCTTTTGGTAAATCCGTAAAGAGGACAATAGGATTCAGAAATCGCAAATTGTGGACTGTTCGATAATGAGATACGTTTCCAGTTTTAGAATTACATTTCTTGCAACTGCTTGATAGATGATGGTATAAATTTACATACATTCCCATCATCTTCTTCATTTATGTTATTATTGAAGGTCTCTATGAATTTCACAGTTATTGCAAGTAGTATGGTTAATCTTATTCGTCCTGATGTCCCAAATTGATCGATTAGTCATTACTACAGCTTTATTTAATTGTCACAAAATTAAGAGAAATCTGAATCCCTTGTTAAAAGAAGAAAGTTGTTCTGTGGATGCTTTTTATAATATTAAATTAATTAAACAGATTAACATTAATTATTTTCATGGTTTTCAACAATTATTTCAAAGAAGATGATACTTTTTTAGCTTCTAGATCGAATGACATAGGACTTAGATTACAGATATACTTAGACCTAAAAAATTTAAATAGCAATTTTGTACTGTTATCGCTTCAGAAACAGTCAATGTTCTAGAGAGTGAGTATTTCCATTTTAGGTAAAAATCGCAAAAAAAGGTTAATGCCTGAAATTTCAGTAAAAGAACTAAATTACTGGTAAAAGAATAAATTTTGAATAACATCTGCTTCCTAGCTATCAAGGTTAATCAGAATAACATGAATAGAATACTGAAAAAGAAACCACTTCGAAGCCTTCCACAATAAAAAATTATATACATTCAGATCAAGTAATTTAAGTATAATATATATTCTACCTAAAATATGATACAAAAAAGAATAAGATCGGAGAGTGAGAGCGATGCCGATATTCTCCCTATCAAAAAATGCAATATTGGTTCAGATCAAAAAGAAACATTTTTGTTCATATATAAGAGGGATCACACAGTATATATTAGTTCAGATGCGGACATACAATCATTAGACCTTTCTTGGAAAAAGTCTGCGCAACCGATCAAAATCACAATGCATAAGAGCAGCTTTGAAGGTTCGGAGGATAGCAATAATCAACTTGATGAGAATTGTTGTTGGGAATGGTTGAAAAAGAATCTCGATGAAGATATTGTGAAACCTTACTATCTTCAATCAGATCCTGATGTGCTCATGATAGAAGAGGATACACCTGATGTAATAATACTAGAGAATAATGGAACCGGCACCCCTAAGAATGATAACATACATAACGAGAAAGCTGATATTATCAAGTTGGCAACTGGACTGAGGCAGCAAGGATACACCATAACAGCTATTGCAAATCACTTCAATATGAATATGAAAACTCTCGCACATTGGCTCAAATTCTACGAGAAATCAAATAAGATTCCTGCGAAAATGGGAGGCCGTGCGAAATTAAATCAAAAACATAAAGATTTTATAACTCAGTTATTAGATAATAAGGACAAGCCTGTAAGTTCATACAAAGTGATCAAATCTAGTTTGGAGAATAAATTTAATTTGAAAATGAGTATTGGTGCCGTTCTGAAAACTATGAAGTCTTTAGGCTATACAAAGAAGAAAGCAAAGATGATCCCTATGGACAGAAATTCCGAAAGAGTGATCAATCTAAGAAAGAAAATTGTGATGCAAATGATTTCAAAATGGAGTTGCAAAAAAATTCCAATTTTCATAGACGAAACAGGATTTCAAAACAGTATGCTTCAAGAGTACTATTCAAAAAAAGGAGAACCAGTATATAAAAAAGGTGGAGTTGTCAAAACTACAGTAATCACAGTTATACTTGCTATCACTAACGACACTCTCATTGGTTATCAATGCTTCAAAAGAGAGATCACTGCATCTGATTTCCATGCATTTCTAACTGAATTCCTAAAAAATAATCAAGACATCTATGATCACCTCGATGATTATGTGTTCGTGATGGACAACTCACCCATCCATAAACATTCAGATCACATGCAGTTTCGTGAGTCTTTGCAGATAATATATCTACCTCCTTACTCTCCGTTTTTGAACCCTATCGAAGAATTGTTCAGTCAATGGAAGAGGATCTTCAGAGAGAAACCATGTAAAGGGTTGAAAGAAGTGTTGAATTCGATTCATTCTTCATTAATGGAGATCGATTATTCACTGATACCAAAGGTATATTCTCACTCGCTTAGTTTCTACCCTCAATGCCTTAAGTGTTTACCGATTGGATGGGGAACAAAATAAGGCATACTTTTCCTGCTTTCATGATGATATATGAGTAGTTTATCAGAGTAATATTTTAAACATTGAGGTTTTTATGTTACATTAACTGGATTAAATGAATTATAGTTTAATGACTTTAATTATTAATACAGTGGTCTGACTAACAATTTTAAAAATTGTCAGTTAAAACCCCATATCTGCTGATTAACTTAATAAGCGATTCATCGAGCTATCATCTCGTTCATTATATCTAAGATCAAAAGAGTTAATCAAGCATTTATTCAAGCACTGGTAGAGCATCTTGAGGCTGGTCTGTCTGAGTCTTAAACGCATTGTATGGAAGAGTTTATATGTTAAATCGAATGGGAGGTTTATTGGTAGTCCTTTAATCAGTTCTAAATAGTATACAAGCTTTGTTATTCATTAGCAATCAAGGAGACTCCATCTGAAATGGAACAATACATCTCTACTTTTTATATTGCAATCCTCCAACACTAGAAATTAATGAATCCAAATTTTAAATTATTTAATTGAGTTACTATCCATTTGTTCTCTTGATGGTAAATTCGAGAAACCGGTTTGCCTGTGAAAGTATGTCCAGAAGAACGAATACACTTAAGGGATGTATTTCTTTTTAATACTTCTTTTTGGTATCAGCTGGAAAATTTTTTTGAGGGTTTCTTTTCCTCTCAGACGTAGGTACCAAATGCTATTGTAATGCTTGAGACTGTCTAGTGTTCTCGGTGGCTTGAATCTATTTTATCAACTCAAAAAATTTGAGATTGGTGTATGATTTTAATTATTCTTAAAAATTCTTTGTATTCATATCTCAGAGCATTGAGTATTGTGTTCAGGCAACATCATTAATATCCATATCAATGTATAAAAAAATGATTGTAATCTCGACGTGTTAATTTGGTCTTTAGTAAAAAACCCCAAACGCTTTGAGAGCACTTAATTTTAGGTCTGCATAAATGAAGGTCGAAATAAATTAAAAAATTAGAATTATACAGAGTTAATTTCCTTATTCAGACAGAAATGTGAATTTAATTGCGATAGTTACAGCTCAACTCATCAATACAAAAATGGGGAAAAATAATAATTTCCTCTCATTAAGTTTGTACGCTTTTTAAATTATAAGCTGAGTATAAAATTCATTGAATTCTGATTATTAGTCTGCACATTTTGCTGTAGCAATTGATATTTAAAGTCACGTAATCGGTCTAATGAGAATATATGAAAAATATCGATGCAAATTTATACTGATCATTTGGCTGTTTTAAAATACATTTTTAGAAGAATCAAATGGATCTCTGAAAATGGTTTGAGCTTGTGGGTTTTTGCATTTTCTCAAAAAAATTAGGTTTCCTGGATAGTCTTCTCTATATAGATTACAATTTATGAGGTTTCCAAGAAAGAAACTAGCATCTCATTTTTAAAATTTTGGATAATTTCTGCAAGGAGTAAAGGGGAATGTTCCAATACGGTTTTCAAATTTGATTTCAGCGTTAAACTTTATATGTATAAAAATCCAATAGTCGGATTTTATGACGAAGTAGTCGGTTTTTCAGCCAGGGTTACCCGATCTTGTAAAAGGGACCGGACCGAAATTTTTTAAGCAAGCAACAATAAAAAAATTACCTTTTTTGGCTTTGTCCATAATAGACAGGTTCAAAATTTACACTGTCGGATTTTTAGCTAATTTTGAGAAATTTTGTCGGATTTTTTTGCTCCCCTACCCGACTAGAGTCGGAATCTAAGAAAGGCGAAAGTTAAACGCTGTTTGATTTTTTAATATATTGTCTTCATAACTTTTGAATGTTTTATCCCCAATGTAAGCCAAATAGGTGTTGTATTAAGATGCACATATTTTAACTATTGTATTATGCCCGTCAATATCCATAACTAATCCCTAAGATATTCGATAACTGCTGAAGAGCTGTATTACGTAAGCAGCTTCATGAATTAAGGTAATTAAAATCTATTTAAACTGAGAATTTACGAATTTAATTCCTTATGGAACACTTTATTGGTAAGGATTTCTAGACGTAGTATGAATATTACCTAACTATAAATAGTAGCAGTCAGCAAGATTTGTAATGTGATGAATATCAAGTTTTTTCATATTTTCGAAAATTCTTAGTGGATTGGATAAGAATTCTCAAACTGTTCATTCTTATTTTTCTAATTATCTCTATCAAAGGAAATAAAGCGGATAAATGAGCAAACTAAATAGAGCATTCAAATATGAAATGAAATTAGACAATAAGAGGCCGTGAAGCATAAATTATCATCCTGAGACCTAATGTATTATGAATATTTCCCTTCCTTTTTTTCGATAATCAAGTGGACAATATAACTATCATCAGAATTCGAGTTAAATTTGATAGTTGATTTTTTCAGAAGTTCTATTTTTTTGGATAAATCTTTAAGATTGCGAGAATCAAGACATCTTTCATCGTTATCATCATCATCAAAGTCAAGATTTGCAATTCGAAACAATTCTCCTGTATTAAGAGTCTCTATGAGAAGGACAAGTTCATTGTGATCTCCCAAGTGCCAAATATCAAAACTTATATTAATGGTTTTAATGTTTGGAAGCTTAAGGAATTCTTTCAGCAGATCACAGATGTTAGGCGATTTCTCTAATCCATGAAGGTTCAGGTTCAAATTTTCCAATTTCGCTTTGTTCACTATTACTTTTCTTATGTCTTGAATACTAATTAGCGGATCTTCTCCTCCATAAACCCAAGAAAAGGTGTTGATAACCAATTTTTTCAAAGAATCCAAAGTCGCCAGTTTTTGAATTGGAACACAGACATCATCATTATGGGGCTGGTCAAACCAAATTTCTCTAATTTTAGAGCCGTATTGTAGAACATCATCATGTAGCTGCATATAATAATCACAGAATACTAATAAATCATTAAAAACGAGCTGTCCTTGCTCGAATTTGAATTTATACCACATTGAATTACCTCCATAAGGTGAGCCTGTGGCAACAAATTCAACCCTCAATCCATTTTTGCTAATCATTTGTGGCAATTTTAAGGTGGCAAGTAGGTTGCTAGATTCAAACTCTATATATTCTTCAACCATTGATGAGACTTCCATCTTAATCGTTAGGGTTGAATTTCCTGGATTTTGAAAATTTTTAATCCAATCTTCCCAGTCCAGATCATCATCATCTTTGAGAGAAAGGATGAAATCAAGCTTCCTCAACATTTTTAAATTTGAAAATATGATACCAATTTTATGAGAAAACTCAGTGAAAAATTTGACTGAAGTCGCTTCTACTTCCAGGATTTTAAGAGTTTCTATTGTAGACAAGCTGGTAAAAAAGCTGAAGTTTAACATCTCTTCTGTGATATTAATTGACAAGCGAGTTAATTTACTCAGTCGGTAGCAACTGAAGCTTGTGAGTTCAGCTTCGCTAAAAAGTGGTACAAATTTCATGAGGTTTTTGATATTATTTGCTTTATCGCTGAAAAAAGAGGAGGAATCAGGTGGGTTAGAAGAGGAAGTCCGAGAGGAAAATAAAACATAACTGATTCCATAAAGCGAAACTAAAGAAAAACTTGCCTTGGCACGAGTAAGATAGTGCACTGCAAACTTCAATTTTTTTCGCGATTGAATTCTGATATAATGCCCCTTAACAAATTGTACGTTTTGCAAATATTTTAAGCATTTTATCATCCGTTTAAATCCTGAATATGAGATCTCATTGTGACCTAGTTTTGCATATTGGCATTTCTGGATCTGTTGAGCTGAAATCCATTTTTCCTTAGTAATAATTGTAAGCTCGAATCCCACCCTCACACTTTTATAGTTAAATATCCATGCTCGATCTCTCTCGTGGAATTGTTCTTCATGATTCGAAGGTAATAGTTTATTGAATTGCTTACAGTCCCGATATGACCCTCGAACGTATCTATTTTTGCGTGAAAACTCTGAACGAGCTCTATCGTTTAAACGATCTGTTTGTTTTTCCATTTCCCTGTTAATTTATAATAGAAATATCAATTTATTTCATATAAAATTAGCTGGATACATTAAAATTTGTTTGCATAAGTATAGTTATTCATTATGATTAAACGGAAACCAAAGTTTGTATCACTGTCGCAGTTCTAAGTCAGTCGGCTGCTTATATACATTCGGAATAAATTCCAAAAGGAAATGTCGACATTATGAAGGATGAGTAGTAGAGTAGTAATCAGTTAAGTTCCTCGAATTATAATTTCATCTAAACCTTCAAATTACAATTATGAAGCTTCTTTCCGTAGAACGAAATTTATCATAATTCTAATGATTTTTTTTGTAGAACCAAAGAATTTAAAAGAAGAATGAATTCGCAGTGGTCTCTCTCATTCCAAACACCAAACCGAAAGTCAATAGTTTTGATGCGAGGAAACTTTCAAAGGTCCTTAAGTAGGTAATCTAAATTGTTAAATTTCGAAGATTCAGTTTCAAATTTTCAACTTTTGCTTTCCCTGCTATAGTGTCCCTTAGATTTTCATGGCTAGAATCTGATTTTCGAAGACATTCCTAATTAGATCGAAACCATGCTCAGAAGAGACCAGAAAATACCAATTTTTTGTCGGCATCGCATTCTATTTCTTAATCGCAAGTAATGATTGTAGGACTTGAAGATGCCTGTTTATAAATTTTGCTAAGTTTTATTGACTAAGATTTTTTCTTCCCGTTTCATTTTACACCGCAATCCACATATTTGACCGAAGCTTGATTCTAACCATTATAAATGATATAACTTTAGCAATCATAATTTTATCGAAACTTTCGTGTTTGTTTGAGATGAGAAGGTCCGAAAATAAAGCAATTAGTTATTAATTTCGAGGTATTTTGACATCTAATGCATTCAAAAAATTTTTTAGAAATTTATCCTCAGCTCTTCTGGGTCTTTTTTTAATTTGGAAAATGAGAGAGTTAAAACCTCAGAGAAAGACTGAACTATTGAGATCTACTCAAACTGTTTTTTATCAGGGGCCGCAACCTCCGGAGAAAGTAATCCCACAGAGATCCGTCCCTGAATTTCTTAAAAACTTGAGTAAGACTCTCGGAGAATCTTTGGATAGAATGGACATAGACCAAAAATCAGCCAATTCTAATATTCCCGAGAATACGAAGTTTGTGCTGTATGCACACCTCAATAGCTTAACGTCCAGCGATTTTGAAGGACTCCTACTCCATCCAAATTTGATCCACGCTGCGCTGGAATTAGATTGGAAAAAACTCCTATTACTTACCGCAAGAGAAGTTGGCGCAGCCGTCTGGGATAGTATCAGAAGTTGGGAGACTATTTACTCTGTGCTAGAGTATACTCGGCTCATGTATATAGAGCTGATTAACATTCGAGAAGAAGTGCATCGCCTTCAAGGAAGTCTAAATTTAACAGATAGAAAAATCGAAACTAAGCCGACAACACCCGCCAAGGAGTACGTGCAAAAGAGTCATGACCCTTGGACGTTGGAAAAAATTCGGCTTTGCCGGTTAGCATCTGAACTTAGCCCTCCCTCATCTGATCTTAGCGCTCCCTCATCTGATGAGGAGAGATTCCCACAACCTCCTGCAAAGCACAGCAGAAATACCGGTGGACAGGAAAACTCAATCAAAAAGGAATCAAAGAACAAGACTAGAGGCAGTAAGAGGGGGAAGACTGAAAAAAAGGAAATTAAAAGCTCTCCCACAAAAGTGGTGCGTTTTACTGATTATAATCAGGGTGCTCATTTTCTCGAAGAAAAAAGTGTGATAGAAAGTAGAGATACTCTAACCACAGTACCAGGAAAAAAAAGCCTGGAAAAGACGCCAAAAAGTAGACAGATCACCCAACCTGAAGAAAAACAAAGCTCGGATCGGATCAATGCTGATGACGATGAAATTGAAAATCTAACGAAAAAGGATATAAGGAAGGTTGATGACGTCATTAATATCAAATTGGAACAGCCTGCCGAGATAATTAAGAAATTACCGACGATCGAACAACTTGATAAACCGTACAAGTTTGCTATCCGATTTGGAGATGAGTCAAAAGATCAGAAATATAGTTCCACTGATAAGCAAACAGGAATGGATCACTCCCATCAATCTCAGGATAGAAGAAGGACAGGTCCTTCGGACAGAAATGTTTACGGTGGAAAAACTAAAAGAGCTGATTCGTAGTTTGGAGACAGCCAAGTATGAGACACGCGATTTCGTGCTGGAGAGGTCGATGCAACAAGGATATGAGCGTGTCTTTCTATATGAAACAAAATGGAGTAAAATTACTCATGGAATTAATGTTAGCTACTGTTTCTGTTGAATCTTATAATAGTTATTGTTTGTTTGAACAAATTATCATGAACCAAAGTGGTGTGGGCTGGATAACGTACCGCCTCCATAAAAAAATTAAAAAAATTAAAAACTCTTTTCAGAAGATACAAAAACAAAAACAAATTTATCCTCAGGAAAAGAATACAGATTAATAAGAATTTAGTCAATACTGACAGTACGCCGATCCTTAAATCTAACAAACTTGACTCACAATATTGGAGTGTTATCGCTCTAGTACTAATCAATGCTCTAGAGCGTAGTATTCTTCTATTGTGGGCAAAAATTGCAAAAAAAGGTCAATGTATGAAATTCAGTAAATGAACTGAATTACTGATGAGAGAATGAATCCTGAAAAAAATCTGCTTCTTAACGATCAACATTAATTAGAATGACAAGTAGAATACTGAAAGAGAAGCTAATTCGAAGCCTTCCACAATAAAAAATTTATATAAATTCAGATCGAGTGGCTTAAGCGCGATACATATTCTACCTAAAACATGATACAAAAAAGAATTAGAGCAGAGACTGAGAACGACATAGATGCCCTTCCTGTCAAAAAAAGTAATATTGTTTGTTCAGATCAAAAAGAAGCTTTTTTGTTCATATATAAGAGGGATCACTCTGCATATATTAGTTCAGATGCGGACATACAATCACTAGATCTTTCTTGGAAAAAATCTACACAAATGATCAAAATCACAATGCATAAGCAAAGGTTTGAAGGTTCGGAAGATAGCAATAATCAACTTGATGAGAATTGTTGTTGGGAATGGTTGAAAAAGAATCTCGATGAAGATATTGTGAAACTTTACTGTCCTCAATCAGACCCTGATGTCATAATAATAGAAGAGGATACACCTGATGTGATAATACTAGAGGATAATAGAACCAACACCCCTAAGAATGATAAAATACCTAACGCTAGAGCTGATATTATCAAGTTGACAACTGAACTGAGGCAGCAAGGATTCCTGCTAAAAGCTATTGCAAATCACTTCAATATGAATATAAAAACTCTCGCATTATGGCTCAAACTCTACAAGAAATCAAATAAAGTTCCTGCGGAAAGAGGAGGAAAGAATGGCAAATTAGGTCAAATACATCGAGATTTTATAACTCAGTTATTAGATAATAAGGACAAGCCTGTAAGTTCATTAAGAGAGATCCAATCTAGTTTGGATAATAAATTTAACATGAAAGTGCATCTTAATACCGTTCATAAGACTATCAAAACTTTAGGCTATAAAAAAAGAAAAGCAAAGATGATCCCTATGGACAGAAATTCCGAAAGAGTGATCAATCTAAGAAAGAAAATTGTGATGCAAATGATTTCAAAATGGAGTTGCAAAAAAATTCCAATTTTCATAGACGAAACAGGATTTCAAAACAGTATGCTTCAAGAGTACTATTCAAAAAAAGGAGAACCAGTATATAAAAAAGGTGGAGTTGTCAAAACTACAGTAATCACAGTTATACTTGCTATCACTAACGACACTCTCATTGGTTATCAATGCTTCAAAAGAGAGATCACTGCATCTGATTTCCATGCATTTCTAACTGAATTCCTAAAAAATAATCAAGACATCTATGATCACCTCGATGATTATGTGTTCGTGATGGACAACTCACCCATCCATAAACATTCAGATCACCTGCAGTTCCGCCAGTTTTTGCAGATAATATATCTACCTCCTTATTCACCGTTTTTGAATCCCATCGAAGAAGTGTTCAGTCAATGGAAGAGGATCTTTAGAGAGAAACCATGTAAAGGATTGAAAGAAGTGTTAAATTCGATTCATTCTTCATTCAAAGAGATCAACTATTCACTGATACCAAAGGTATATTCTCATTCGCTTAGTTTCTATCCCAAATGTCTTAAATGTTTGCCGATTGTATAAGGGAGAATGCGATAAGCATGGTTTTTCTCCTTTTCGTGATTATATCAAAGTCTGATTTATCACAATAATATTATTAAAATCTAAGTTTTATATTACTTGGACTGAATTAAATGTATTAATTATATATTAATGACTCTAATTATTCATATGACTACTGATTAGTGTAATGAGCGATTAATCGGAGTATCTTCTTGTTCATTATATTAAAGATCGAAAGATTTCTCCAAACTCTTATTTATTAGCTGAAAGGATACCTTAGCACTGATCTGCCTTTAGTACTAAACGCAATGTGTGGAGAATTTTCTAAGTTAAATTGGATTGGGGATTTATTGATGGTGCTTTTACAAGTCTTGAATTGCAAAAAACTCTGCTTGTTCATTAGCAATCAAGGAAACTCCATCTAAAATATAACAGTAGATCTCTACGTTTTACATACATGTATATTGCAATCCTCCAGCCTTGGAAATTAATGAAACGAAACTTTAAACTATTTAATTGATTGGATCTGTCGTTATTACTGCTGATGGCAAAATAGAGGCCATTGTGCCAGGAGATCTTTTTTTTAATACTTAACTTCTCTTTGTCTCAGAGATAGGTCCCAAATACAATTTTAATGCTTGGGGCTATTCAGTCTTCTGCCCTGATTCTATTTTATCAACTCAAAAATCCGAGATCGATATCTGATTTTAAATCATAGTTATAAATTCTTTGCACTTACTGTAAATATATTCTATTAATCGCCGAAAAAACAGCCTTAAAAAATTTTTAAGGTGGCGGTGATTTATAGAATATTTACGGCATATCTCTGCACAATTAGTATTGTGTTCAAGCAATGTCACTAATATCCTTATAGAAATATAAAATAGAAGGGTTGAATCCTCTTATCTGATAAAAGAGGAAATTTTATCATCAACATCATCAGAATTCTCTTGTCTTTCATCAATAGTTCTAAGCAAATCCAATAGAGAGCGCCCAATCTAGTTAACGATAAATCATTTAGAAACTTGCAAATTTACGATCAGGCTGAGCCTTGTCAGATTCCTTCGTCAATACTGTCTTCCGAGTATCAAATTCAATCAATTTTACAACTCTTTCATCTGAAGAAGTTGCAAAAAATTTTCCACACGGGCTCCATTTAACAGAACGAACATAGTCTAATATTTGTTAAGAGTCAATCTTTCTTTCATTTATTGACTGATTCTGCTTACCAGTATGTAAATTGACGAACTTGTGGACTAAATTATATTGTCTTCTATCATAAACAGCTACGAATTTGTATCGATTGCTACAAGCAATCAAATCACCATGAGGATGCCAATCAATCCAACTTATCCCTTCTGGACCATAGTATTTGAGCATGTATCAAACCATCAGGATAACTTGATTAATGATACCTTCACTCTTTAGAATATGAGTAACCACATCTTTTTCTGGATCAGTGAACTCGATATTTGCTCCTCCGTAAGTAGTTGAAATCAATGGATGCAGAGGATTCCAGCGACAACGATTAAACCAAACTAATGCAGATATTAAGCCCCAAATATTAGATCGGATTTTACCAGAAACGGAATTTCTGTACAGTTTTTCTGAAACTAAGCCGGTATCTACGTTAAAAAGAAAGTTTTTTGCATCTCTACTGATGCAAGCAATAAATCTCCCCTCAGTATCAAAATCCATTCCCTCAATTACAGCTGAATTGAATTATTTTTAAATGAATGAGTCCTAATTCTTGGTGTTTGGTGTTACAAGCGGAGGCTGATATTCTGGGTGTTTTTATCAACTTCATTGTTTTATAGTCAAATAAATGATAAGCGACACCCGCATATGATAACAGAGCTAAAAACCCTCTCTTTTCATTGGTTGCAAGGTCCGTTATTACTTTCGAGAATTAATCTGTATTCAGAAGAATTAACTTAAATTTACCTCCATCAGCATCACCATGTTGATATACTTTTTTACTGGTGGTACCTGAGAGCTCTAACACTTCGAAATTGGAGTGATCTCTCCAGTTGTAAATAGATGATATAAAATAGTCTGTCCCTTTCAATGGTGTTAGTAGTGTGAAGCCTCTGTCAGAACCTTTTTAAACTATCGTTATTGTGAGAATAATACTTTAAAAGCACCTGACAGATGATTGAGTTGAGCTCCTTGATATGTATTACAGAGAAAGTCATTTTCGACGCTTGAGATGTAGATCAAATTTGTGTGTTGAGAGCACCAGCAAATTGAAGAAAACCCAAAATTCTTTGTCTCGGCTGATGATAGCATGATATCCCTTTCTTTTTGAGTGGAAGGTGGCTGGAATTATATTTTATTTAAAAAGATAAGAAAATAATAAAATTATCGCTAAGATCATAAGAGTATTAGCTTTGGGATATTTCACAGCCTAAAAAGAAAGAATTCAGTCTCGATTAAAGAAAATTCTGATATTTTTTAGTAGAAGAGAGAGGATATAGATAGGGATGAGATCTCTCTCCGTATCGCATATTTTCTGATTATGATTGCTTAAAGCTCTTTAATGTTGATTAAAATTGATAAATCTCGACTCAACAGAGCATTCCATATATAATAAATATGACTTATTTTAAGGCTTACAATTACTTATGAAGATTTCTGAGTAAGAATGTCAGGCTTAATCTATTAATGATTTAATGGAAATGGCATAAAGGACATTCTTTTCCTAAGCAATCTAAGATTTTGGCGTGGCACTCATCATGGTATATGTGTCCGCACTCCAGTTTGGATTTGGTATCTTTCACTGCTGCTTTACAGAGCAAACAGCAAGTTCCTTGCTTCTCAGGCTTAGTTGGCTTATACTTTGTATAAATTTTTAAATTCAGCCACTGTGCAACTCCAGATCCCCTTGGGTCAAAATATTTATAGAGATTCCCAACTTCAATCCAATCTTGCTTCGCTATTCTCAGTGGTTTACCATCACTTGCAGTTTTGATACCACTAAAGGTGTAATAACAGATGTTGAACCCGCAACTTTTAGGTTCGACAAATTCATTGCACATAGGACATTTGCATTTTTCTGTGTCTAACATCAGGTCAAAAGTTCCCATGCCTATATTCATGATGACCTGGCGACCAAATGCACAACAACCGAAATTCATACAGATGCCTTCAAGACATAATCCTGGTTTTGCAACTCTCCAATCAGGGGCTGAAGTCGACCACTCTAGATTGATTGCACTCTTTTCATTAGAGATATCAACAAAAGATCTACCTCCATCTCCACCACCTCTCAGTCTAAGAACAAGATGTAAAACAGATTCTTCTATGATATCACATTCATAGATCATTTCGTGATCCTCTAGCTGACATCCGCAAAATATTATTCTTTGCTGATCTGGAGGTATCCCTTCTTTGTCTTGTATCTTATTCTTAACAATCTCAATAGTATCAAAAGGCGAAACATTAATTGTAATGCGTTTTCCAGTGAGGGTCTTAACCCATACTTCAAATTCTTTTGATTTAGCTGTGAGACCGGCCAGCTTATCTTTCAAAACAAGCTTATCTCCATTATTCAAAATCGAATTAAGAGCTTGGCTTTTCAAGCCAGCAATACGTGAGTTCGGCGTGCTAATTCTCAGTACTACATGTATGGTTTCTCCTTCTTTTAAACCGATTGTTGAGATAACATTGGTTGCCTGTAACTGCCTTCCATTCCAAATGAGCCTCATTTGATCTTGTGGCACTTTTGTAACTACAGAGTACTCTTCCATTAATTTCTCGACGGTATCATCTTCGAATACCACGAAATCATATGATGCTCCAGTCAAATTCTTCATATTAATTTTTATTTTCTTTCTCTTTGAGTTTTTGAGCACACTATCGATATCAACCATATCATATTCAGGCCTTTCTACTTCTTTGGGTTTTGGACGTTCAAAACCTAACCCTTTAAACTCTCTACCAAGTTTTTTAGCAATTAAACCTTGCAAATCTTCAAAAGTCCACTCTTCGCAAATTTCTATTTCTAAGCTTCGACTGCTGAATGGGATGCTTGAATCGAGTAGCATTTCTAACTTCATATTTTTCGCAAAATGGAAATATAAGGGTTGAGAATCACGGTAATATGATATCGGCTGATGGATATCAACAGAATCCATAAAGTAGGAGCCAGTGATAACAACACCTGCTCCTTTGAGCATGCCGGTGATTTGAACTGCGATCTGTTTTAACGTGAGAGAATCTTCCTCACTCTTGTCAATTAGCAGTCCAAAGATTTCTTTTGTGTCTTCTGAGACAAAGACATAAGAAATGGGCTCTGTAGTTTTACAAAGAGAGATAACTCTTTTGAATTTTCCCGTCTTGTCTTCAGTATATGGAAGTTTGACCTCCATAGTAATAGGTATGGGTTTTAAGGCTTCCATAAATTGAAAAAGGTTTCAGGGCTCAGTTTATTATTGATTGAGAGCGTATTCCTTAAATAATTAGCAATCGACTGATCAGAACAGTTAATAACCCAATTGAAATGATGCAGAAGCTATTTGTGTCGGTATACTATTATAATTATGAAATAACATTTGCTTTTTCATAGCATAATGTGAGTGCAATCACTATTCTCTTAGCGTCGAGAAAGCATCCATTTCATGTTTTACAGTGTATGCTTTTACTAATGCTCAGCAACAAAATGGAAGACAAACAGTTCTAAAATAATTTTATAGTCCCAGACATTTCCAGAATAATCAAAAAACCTTCGAAAATGGTTGATGCTGATGTTCCGTACATAATACAATACTTAATTTTTTAATTCTTAAGGTTCATATGGATGATAAAAGCTCGATTTAACAATTTAGCAGCCAATCTGTATATTCTCCAGCATTTGATTTGACACATGATTATTTCCTGTTAAATGTTTCTGTTTGAGGTTATAGATATTTGATTATTCTTAGTTTGTAGCATTGGATCAAATTTATATAGAGAGAGAGTTTCTGCTATCAAATAGGCTTATTTTTCCTTAATTATAGCTCTTAGAAAACATAATCTAATGGATTATTGGCTTCGAAAAAGCCGTTCGCAACTTGTGTGTTATTAAATGATTTAGTATCAAGGAATTCGTCTCCAAAATTGTTGTCTTCTTCGAGCCCACCCCAATTGCTTTCATCCTCAAATTCATTCTCAAGATTTGTGGAACTAAGGGTTGGAGGCTTGAATACTGGATTTGCATTAATTTGAATGTAGCCGTCTTGGATTGCCAGTGAGATTGTTGACATATCAACATCAAGAGAATTAGGTAGAGGGAAGGAAGCGGCTGAGAAGTCTATCTTCGGGATAGTAAGATTTGCAACCTGATTCAAACCTTGCTGCATTTTTGTTCCTTCAATATCTCCGACGCTTGTTCTTGTTATGCTTATCGTTCGAACATTTCCATTTTCAATGGTCGGTTTGAGGGTCCAATCGCTAATGTCAAATCGGGTGTGAAGATCGAGATCACAGTCAGCAGAGAAGATTTCAATCTTCTGGGATCCGACAACAGCAGATAGAATAATCTCAACAGTAAGAGCTACTTGAATGTTATTCTTCGTTAAGGTTAGAGTAGGGTTGTTCTTCGAGGACACATCAAGCACTAAAAGAGTTTGAGAGTCGTAGTACTGAGAAATTTGAGAAATGAATTGCTGCAGCCAAGCGACGTTGAACTTGAAGCCTGCAGGCTCAAAGAGGGATGTGCTGACTTGAAATTTGAGCATTCCAGCATGCCAAGCGGAATATAATCCACTATTGAAAACATATTGGCTCAAGAATAACTCGATTTGGCTCCCAGAGGTTGCATCGTAATCAGGTATAGGTCCTGCTGGAGTTATTGGAGGTGTGATCTTTCCTACGTTGGTCTCATAGAAAGTTCCATCGACAGGGAGACTGAAATAGCCTGGTGTAACAACAGGGTTAGAAATAAGATTGTAGGCAATGGCAAGAGGAGTGCCTTTAATAGAAGCGGAGTTGGGTATTCTCTCAATAGCTGCATTGATCGAATTTGCAAGAGTCTCTCCTACTTTAGAAGAGATCATTTTTGAGATTGTGTTTTGTAAAGGACCTCTGAAGAGGTTTACGATAGCTGCTGCGGCCTTTGCAATTATTGAACTTCCAAAGTGAATGTCAAGGTTTTTGATCTTGACTTCGAAGCTTTTAACGCTGATTTGAGGATGCAGATTAGCATATGTGAACGATATATCAGACATAGCAGAAGAGTCGTGACAGGTAGCTGTAACACCAACCTTGACTTTGATGAAAAGTATCTTAACTTCTGCATGCGCGCTCACTTCAACGCCGAAGTTCTCTGTCCCAAGAACAAGATCATTATTTCCGAATCGCACAACAATGGCATTCGATGGTAAGGACATTTTACTAACCACAATATTTGTGATGCTGACTCCTCCATCATGAACATCGGGAATATTAATTGGTTTGAGACGAGAAACGATAATTGGAAGGATGTTATCGTTAAAGTTTTTGATTGCAGCAGGCGTGACAGCAACTTTTATACCTGGATTCTGGCCATAAATGCTCCAGAGAGACAGCAGCAGCGTTGCAAAAATCATACCTTTCATTCTTTCCGGTTATCTTGAATTTAATTCTGATTAATTGATTTTGAGGCTATACATACGTAAAGATAATTATCATATCTCGGTTTTGGATATATCATTAGCCTCAATTGAAATAATAATTTAGGGTCGAACCAAAACAGATACTGCTTTATAAATCATAGTCAATTGTGGAAAGTCTGGCTCATAGCATTATAACACTGAATTTGATGAATCTCAATTAATTATATCCAACTAGTGACACTTTTGAAAATTTTGCATATAGGTTAACTTAGTTCAAAAATATATAAGAAATGTATAAGCAAAGAATAAAAAATCCACATTAGATAAGTTAGCGATATGGCTTTATGAATAATGTATCACCAGCAAAAAGGAAAACTATTCTTGTAGTATCTCCTAAATAATCTGGCAGAAATGATACATAATCACCTTCTAATTTTTGAACTTGCCCTTGCATATCCTCTATTGCTTGCTTAATCGTAGATAATGGGAGCATTCTAACCTCTTTTCGTCCAAAAACACCGTCTTCGATATACATCAAAACCTTTTTTTCAAGGCAAAAACCGCTGTGAAGAGGCTTCTTGGTTGTTACTGTTCCTAATAGATGTGCTTTGGTATCATCATAATACTATATATTGATTATCTCTTGAAGTTGTGGAGTTGTCTTCCCAATCATGAGTAGAGACTCTGAATGAATCCAACCCAGAAATCGTGCACCCCGACCGTAACTTGACTGATCCAGTGGCAGCGTTCTCGCTGGACATGTGCCTATAGAATCTAATTGAAAAATGACGATCGAAGCTGTTCCTACCACCAATAGGTGGTTACTGCAGTTATCATACGAAATATTCGTGAATCTTTCTTTTGCATTGTGCAATTTAGCATCATAAATAATTCGTTTTACCGCTGAATCCTTTGCTAATACAACAGTACTGCCTATCGCAAGAGCGAATTGTTCAAGAAACGGGATGTAAGTCACATCAATAGAAGTTTTTAACTCATTTGCCTTTGAATTTAGATCTAAGCCACTGAAAATACCCTCTAAGCCACAAGTTGTGACCACTTTGAGAGAAATCAAACTCCTCACTTCGACAATAGGATGCTGTTCATGATAAAACACAAAAAAGCGACTGTCATAGTGGCATAATTTAAACACTGTAGAATAACTCTGATCAAATTGAGTAATTCTTACTGGAACTCTCTTAACTATCGGAAATCTTCTCATGAATAAAGTTTCCAGAACCAGCGGAGATTCTGCTCCTCTTCTTAAGCATACTTGAGTGCAAAGACTGAAATTCCGGACGACTCCAATGTTAAGTCCTCCTCCAGTACGAAAAACATGGGGTATTGTTTGAGTTTTGCCTTGCCCTAGGTCTCTGAAATAGAACGGAACCTCATTACTGTGTTCTTTGGATGGTTTTATACCAAAATTCATGTAAACTCGGTTTAGGTAAAATCGATTAAAATAATTGGTACAATCCTCAATCAAATAAACAATAAATAGTACACTCCGATAAAAAAGGCATCTCAATGTCAACCTACAAAGGTGCTTGATAATTCGCTTTCAATTTGGAGAAGAGAGAATACTTTTCTGATAGAGTTCAGTTTAGTGTGTCATGTTTTTTTCCCCCTTTAATTCCATTTTAAGGGGTTTTTTCCATTTTAAGGGTTTTTTTCCTTCGATAATTTTGAATTTACCCGCCATTGAAATGAAGGGGAAAATTTTTCTTCGATTACGGATTCATGCTACTTATAATTAGGGTTTCTTTTTCATCCCTTCGGCGATCGGGACCGATCCGATTATTTTTTCTGAGAATCGGATTTCTATAAATTCAGGTCTCGTTTTTTTTTACAAGCACAAAAAAAAGGTATTTTTTGGTTCCATGAGCAAAAAAAAAACCAAAAAAAAGATTAAATTTTTCGGAATCCCTTTTTGAGCATTGCCAGGATATTGAGATATTAGGACAGGTACTACTACAAAAATATCCGGTGGAAAAAAATGCTATTCGGAAATAAATCCGGCCCCTTTTCCTCAGTTTTGGAAATTGTCTTGCAAAATCGGGAAAATCCGGTGAAAATCCGGCCAAAAACAAACCCTAGTTGTAATCTCAGGGCAGTGTCTACATTGCGGTTTGCACCTGTGATTTATATCTCTTTTGCCAATTTTTAGTGGATTAATAAATAAACTATATGGGCACTGTTTAAGGATAGTTCTGGTTGAAGATTCAAAAGCCTTGCTCTTAATGAGAAAATTTTACAGAGAAAAGCATACTTAATTAATAATAAGGCTAGAGGCATACACATTTTATTCGAACTCTCAAATTTCTATCTTATACAATTGAGACATGATTGAGGTCAAATTAACTTGGTTATCGTACTCAATAGTTCAATCGAACATATTGAGTAAGGTTTAAATTAATTCTATACACATGAAACATCAAAAAAACCTACTTTTATTCATTCTACCTTGTCCTTTCCATATCAAAAATCGTTTGAATATCATCCAAACTTGACGGCGATTGATCTGAGTCATTACTGTTTCGATATCTCAGCATACTTAACATGAGTCTTGTATCTCTACTTAGATCATCCTCTACTAATTCAATGGTGTGGAGTTTCGGCCAACTTGCATTAGCTATGAGTGTCAATACAGACTCATCCGTAACTTTGAAATCGTTGGTTAACTCAATAATTTCGAGAAGAGACCAGTTTTTATTAACCGCGAGATTCCTAATACCAGAATCATCAAAATGATTCCCTGTAAGAGAGAGTATATTTAGCTTCTCCCAAGAGGAATTTTTAGCCAATCGCTCAAGACCTCCGTTTCCGATAGAGTTTAACGAGAGATCGAGTTCTTCAAGGTTGATCCAACTCTTGTTTGAAGCTAAACCAGCCACTCCCGAATCACCGATATTGTTGCTTGATAAATCGAGTATCCTTAAATCATTCCAGCTTTCATTCGCCCCTAACGCTGCTGCTCCTTGATCGCTTATGTTATTCTGTTCGAGGTTGAGGAACTTGAGTTTTCTCCAGGTCTTATTGTCCGCAAGTTTAGCTGCACCTGAAGCAGTAATTCCAGTCTTTGACAAATCGAGAGTCCCAAGGTTAATCCAGGCGCTGTTTTCAGCCAAACTTGCAATTCCGTCTTCTTCTATTTCGTTCTCAGCGAGATCTAGCTGCGTAAGTCGTGTCCAAGTCTTGTTGCGAGTCAATGCAATGATACCGTCTGTTTTTATACCACATCCTCTCAATTCGAGGATCTCTAAACAAGTCCAGCTTGCATTTTCTGCAAGATACATTGCTCCTTTATTGCCGAGACAATTGAAGCTCAACGTCAGAATCCTCAAGTTCACCCAACTATCATTCAAGCTTAGTTTCGACATCCCTTCACTGCCAATCTCATTATCAGCGAGAGATAAGATGTCTAAGTTTTTCCAAGTTTTATTTGCAGCTAATTTTGCTGCTCCTTCATCTCTGATCTCGTTCGATGCAAGATCTATTTGTATAAGGTTTAACGATTCCGAAATGACCGCCAGTTCACCAACGCCTTGATCTCCAAGTCCACTGTGGACTAAACTCATGATTTCAGGATTCGCCCAGCTTTTAACTAAACTTCGATTTCCATCATAGCAGTCTTCAATAAAGCTATTGAATGATACAAATTTAGAATCACCTGCGTAATTTCCAGCCATAGCTGTATATGATTCCGATCCTAATTGATTGAAGATATCCTCTTTCTTCTCCCTGAATGAATCGGATTGGTTCATGGGAGCTTTTGCGATTTCCAAATCTTTGTGAAATGAATCTAACATGGCCTAATATTCTTAATTTTTCTGTGTTCTAATATATTAAGGAAAAGATTAATTAATAAAGACCTTTTAAGTTAATTCTCAACCAGCTCAAAATAATTAACAGTGATTACTGTATTAAATTACAAACATACTTTGATATTTAGACAGTGAATCTCCGCTAAATCTCTGAATTATTTTTGTAAATCCATGAAATTAAATCAGTAAGAGAAGTTCGTCATGATCTTTTCATCAGTAAGATAAACACCTAAAATGAAAGATCATATTTGAAAACGGTAAATTTTTGGCAAGGAAGCTAATTGAGTCTTTGATTGAAATCAAGGCACTATTCAAGCCAAGACTTTGAGTCTATACCCATTTGGCGAATTGAGGTATATAGTTTTTGTTATCTGAATCCTAATCCACTCTTTGAATTTTTTAATGAGGATATTACAGGGAAAAGCACCAAATGAGGATGCTACAGGCAATAACTCTGAAATTTTGTGTGTTTAGGCTTGTAATTTTAAGAAAGTAGATTCCAAGAGTAGTTGCTATTGGCTATATATTGGGAGACGCTGAACTGTTCAAAATATGTGCTGCTTTCTATTTCGTAAATAACTGAAGAAAAAACAAGTGTGATTTTTTTGATTAACTGTCTAAACTTTGGATATTAATTCAATTTAGTCATTAAGTTATGAGTGAATTCTATCGGTTATATGGCAACTCAAAGGATTCTTTCATGTATAGTCGGTGTCTTTGTCAGTTTTGAATCGAACAGGAAAGATTACAGGAAAAATTCGAATTGGTTGTTAGATTTCATGAGAAAAGAAGATGAGTAATGTGATTTCCGTGTAAAATAAAAGACTTAGATTTCTTTGAATTCGCCAGTGAGTTACTGCAGAATAGAGGAAGGTGTATTAATTTCCAAAATTCACTGATGATTATTAAGTATTTTAAATAAATTAATTGATTGATTTGATGTCTTTGTTCGCGTAAGGAACTCCTCAAACTTGCAGAAGGAAATTCTAAAAGAGAGGTCTTAAATCTCAAATCCGATGAGAGTCTTTCAAAGAAGAACGCAATTTCATGAGGATAGAGCTCTTTACCGTATAATTGTTGTCGACCTTTTTGGGTTTAAATCCAGCGCAGATAATTCAAGCAATTAAATAACTTCATGATAGCTCGTGCTTTTACAAACTCGTTGTTTCAGAATTCAATACAGTCTAGCCGCCAAGACTGTTTGATCCCTTGTCAGTTCTTACAGCTGTTTCAATCATTAAAGGAAAATAAACATCTTTGAAATTAAACATTGGAAATTCACAGAGTAAATAATGCTAAAGCTTCTTTTCTCTTAATTAGCGAAGCTTGCAGGGATTGTTTCTAAGTTACTGCATCCTTTCAAATGATTTTTTATATTAAAAAATGTATTCTATTTGATTATTATGTGTTTTCTAAAACTTCCTCCATCATCATCTGCAGCTCCAGTCGCTTTGGTTTTTGAATCATCAAGCATAATTGTGAAAGCATGCTCTATCCTAAAACGTAAATAGATGAGAACTCTACTGTCTGATAGAATGATTTATGAGAATATCATAAATTTCCAGACATTGACATATAGCGATTTCCAGACACACATATAGTTATTTCCCATGTGATCTTCAGTATCAAACAGAGGTTAGCATGATTCAAATTTTATAACTTCGAGAATGAGTCTTCTAGGGCAGATGAATTTTTAGTGTGAAAAGATGATTTTTTTGCCATGATCATCTTGATACTATCAAATAGCAACAATGTAAAGCCTATCTTTTACTTCTTTGGTTAAAAAATTAGAATGTAAAAAGCTGATAATAATAGGGTAAACGACACTCCTTGATCCTTATTTGCTGCTATATAGTATTGCTTCTTTATGATTTTCAAAGACTGATTGTGAATCTCCTTCACTTTAGGTCAGAATTCTTTTTTCTACTGAAAATCATTAAGATGGAGTTCAAGAGTTATTTAAAGTTCGAATTTTATTCGATAAGGTGCCTTAAGCTCTCATTTTCGGTCAAGCTGTTTATCAAAGGAAAGACGATGCTGGGCTTCTCCTCTTCCTCTCTATAAAATTGAATATATAGAATCAATATCTGCTTTTTCCATATTTATTTTATTGTAGCTCAAGTAATTCCTCAAATATCTAATTTGCAAACGGATCCTAATCAATTTTTTTCGAATACTTACTGTTTCTTTGGTGATTGCTGTCTCCATGGCAAAAAAACATAGAATTCTTACGAAAGACATAAAAAATTTCCTTGTTATTGCATTGCCAAAGAGAGGCTCCAACAATTGAATCTCATAGAAAAACTCAAGTGCCGTAAAATTCAAAGAACCTACAGTCTAAAATAGTCAACTAACTAATCGCAACCAACTTTATTGTCTCATTCTATTTACGTGGAATGGTTAATTTGGAATGAATGAATCTGATTAATCAATACCAATTTGAATTTCTGGAACACAAGCTGAAGTTAAATCACAAACGCATTTAACCCCTATACAGGCTTTGAGCTGGCCGATTCGAAATACTGACATGAAAACCAAGTTGTAATTTTTACAGCAGCTAGCAAAAATCTTTCGCATTATGTTTATTCATGATGTTTAAGACCGTTTGCGGATGTATTCTCACTGATTTAAATCGTAATTCTCATTCTTTGATACAAATTTTCTTTCACTTTTAGCTTAAGAAAGCGTAAATACCTTACCTTTGTATTAGTTAATTCGAGCTATATAGAGGAACTTAATAATCCTAAGAAAAAGCAAACTAAGCCTAAGACTAAGAAATCTGAACGGTTTGTAATTAAAAACACAAAACCTCCTCAATTTTCAATTTTTCATATTTATTAGTTTACCTCGTCTAGCAAATTCACATATCCATTTTGAATTCTTCAAAATTACTGTTCAGCAACCTAATTGAATAAGACCTGGTCTGGATCAAACTTTATTTAACCTCATTTTCAGAGCTATTTCATTAATTATGCGAATATCCGCTAATTCAAAGAGCTCCTTGAAGTTTTTTATATTTGTATGATTGACCAGCTACGAAGTTGTTTCTGATATTATCAAGATTCAGAATTTTAGCCTCTTAAAATTCACTCGCATCTTCAGATTACCTTCTTGTTGAGTTTTCAATTATGTCAAAAATATTTTGGCGAATTAGGTGAAAGGAGATGACGAATATTTATGATCAGTTTTTGCACTAACAAAAAGTGCAATTTTATTTGAATTTTAAACTTCTTATCAGTGATTTGATCAAAAATTTGATGAAAAAATATTAAATTTTGAATAACTTCGAGTAAATTTTTATTATCATTGCACCGATGAACTGTTGGATTTCTTATTTACCGGAGCTTTTTCTCATTTCCGAAAGAGGTGCAGTTTCAGAAAAATTGAAAATAATCATTTGGCTTTGGATTATACTACCTGCAGAAGCTCTTCATGTAGTGGATAGAGTGGTTCTTTACCATTTAATAGCTCTGATCTAAATATCTCTTTATACTCTGAAAGATCAGAGCAATTGCACCAATACTAAAAATTTTTTTTTCCGTTTTAGGCTGCCTTTCTCTGAAATGCCTTCATTATTGCTTGTTGAGCAGATGAAAATTGATTACACAATCTCTAAGCCCAATGAGTAAAAAGCTGTCACGTGCTCTATCTTAGTATGGACCACAGATAATTACTGCTTATGAATGAAAATCTTAAGTCTGAATCTTGCTGGGTGCACATCCGTATATATACATGTATAATCTATAATAATATAGGGTTAAGGACCTAATACCCATCCAATAGCTTAAATAGCTGACTAAGGATCTTTGAGATTTAAATTCGATTTAAAAAATTTACAACGAATATAGAATATTACTGAATATCCATAAACATCTCAACAAGTGTAAAATTTCTGAGAATTCATGCTCCATTGCACAAAAAATGATATAAACAGTGCTGTAGAATCCAGATTCATTATATTTAACTAGACACATTATTTTATGAGCTTCTATACAATATAGTCAAACTAACCCAAAATTAAAGTGGTCAATCTGATATAAACTTACCTTAGGGTTGTTTCAGCTCTTAATAATCTGGTTATAATTTAAAAATAAACGCAGCCATTATGATTCATATAATTGGAACTCAAGAGGATTTGTATATTAAACACGTATACAAAAATAAACGTAGAATAATCTCCCCTTAATTACATTTATGAGTTGGGTTGCAACTTAGGGTTACTTATAGAACAATGAACATAAAATTAGCATTAATAAACATTGAATTAACAAATATGAAAAGCTCCCGAAGCCTCATACATCGCCTTTAGCAGTTTTTCTTTAAGTATCTCTTTAGATGAGTATTCTGGCAAATCTAAACTTCGGTTGCTATTATTGAATCAATAGTTTAGAGCAATGAAGGAGGAAAAAATTATACCAAGTATGTGCAACAGGTAAGCTGGTAGAATCTGATCGATAGTTAATCTCGATTGGCTGCTCCTTAAACCCTCCAAACGGTACTTTTGTGCTACCTGAAACATAATAAAGAAAAGCAGAAAGCTGATTTTGATCAAATTCTTCAAGAATCTCCCAAAGCCACTGTTGGAAGTTAGCGTTATATTGACTGATGTTTGTATTTTGTTTTAAATCTTCAACGCTAATCTTTGAAGCGCCGGCTATAACAGCTTCAAGTTCTGCAGGCATAAAATTATTTAGCAGCGAGGTCTGAAGCACGGTATTGAAGCCGAAGAGGAAGGCGTTTATCTCTGCTGAGACTTCTTTTCTCATCTTTGCTACGGCGAGAAACTTAACGAAGAGCTCTTTATTCTCATTTGTGACGTATATCTTTGAGCCATTTGTTGTGAGTTCCACCGCATGTCTTTCGCCGCATAAATCTATTTCGTACGAGAACGTATGGAAGAGAGCATCAACGTCGTTATCAAGGATCCATCTTAGACTAGAATGCCATGCGCTGTCGACTTCTTCGAGATCACTTAAAGTCAATGGACGATCTTTATAAAGTTTAGATTCAATCACTAATTACTCGTAGAAAATTACCAAGTATGATTTTGTAAAAGCTCTTTGTGAAATGGACGTCAATGATGGACTTGGTTCTTATCGCCTATGTTAATTAAGTTACATGTAATACCACCAGATCTGAATGTATAGGTACCATAGCAATATGATATCCAGCGTATTCAAACAGCGTCAGATGTCCAGGGACTAATTTTGCTGTAGGACTCGGATGTATCATCCTGGAGTCATGACTCATTTTGAATAATCCAAACGACGGGCTGAATAGGATTTTAGTATTCTCAACAAACCAAGACCTCAATAAACCACCTAACAGATTAGATATTACGTCTAAATACTCAGAAAATATTGGTTATACCTGCATCAATGCCTGATTCATGCTTATATGAAATCTTTGGCTTGCATCTTGCACGCTCGTTATTGGATAAAGCAGCCCAGGCCAAAACTGATTCCTGTAAATGATATTTTCTGTCGATTTCGAATGCTATTAATTTGTTAAGGATTTAATAACCGTGATATACAGAGTCTATTACTTTTATGTGAAGAAGGTGCTTCCCGTATTCCTGCATCTCGCTCTTTCTGTGCTAAATTTTGCAAGAATGAGAACTTCGCACAGAATAGGGTCTTCGAAAAATCAGAATCAGGCATCTTAGCTAAAAGATCAACGATAAAAGCTCGATCTGTCCTCATAAGTGCATGGAGTAAGATGTCATCGAGTTTCAGTAAGGTTCGGCTGTCGTTTATTTCAGTGAACGTCAACGAGATCGGTAGAACCTCAGGTGCTTCGATAAGATCTGTTGATACATATCTATGGAGAGAAAGATCTAATAATTCAGCGTCCAGATCCTCAGCTTTTTCTTCCTCTCCTTTTTTTTCTTCTTCTTCCCTCTGCTCCATTTTAATTTCTAGCTCTCCGTCCTCTTTTCCTTTACCTTTTTTGTCCTCTTCAAGGTCTATTTTCTTCCAAGAGGGCACTTTTTCAGAGACAGCAATCTCCTTTACCAGTATTACGGAACTTTCGATCTGGACTATTAATTTAAACAGCTGTTCGGTAAGATTATTGCTCTTGGAATTCTGCTCAAGTTTCTTAGATTCAAGACATATGATTTCAAAAGCGGAGAGTATTAGATCAATAAAATCTTTTGAATTGATGAGATCGCTAACGAAGAGCTCCAAAATCAAAGACCATCTCCCAAGAACGCCTTTGGATTCTTCGTTTTTCTCTCTGTAGTCTTTCCTGCTCGTGATTCCTCGGAATTGACTGATAATTGATTCACATAATATATCTGTTAGCCAAGTTAAAGGTTTTATGTTGCTTTCATACTCAGCTTGGAAAGCCGCAAGCGATTTTTCCTTCGTTTTAAGCTCAGGGAGCAGCGTGAGAAGTTGCTCCTTAGCTTTATGGAAATGATTTAGATACACGTACAAGAACTCATGCTTGAGAGAGTTGAAAAAACTATAACTCTTGAACAGTGACCTCGACCATTGGAAAAACCTTTGATAGTGCTCACGATCACTTTGGTTGTTGCTTTTCAAGATATCGACCAAAAAATACCAGCATTTTTCAGCGGTCTCTATGCTTAACATTTGATGATGATACTGCCCCAATTCATAGTAATTTGGATCTTTTACAACAAAGAAACCATTTATTCTTTCCAAGTAATTTGTTGCAAGTCTGATTATCCCTCGCACGCAATGTCTCTTCTGTTCAATCTGATTATCAAAAAGCAGCGACATTATTCTTTCAAACCCATTTCTTTGGTAGCTGGTAAGAATCTCAAGATCGTCGTTCTCGCTTTTCAGTACTGGCAATACATAATTTTTCAGACAAGCCTCCGGTACCTTCAGAGAGACTAGGGAAGACACGTGCACAGGTAACCCATCAGCTAAAAAGTTAATTATCTCAGCGGCTAAATCATTATATTCAAGTTTGATTTCTTGATTGCAAGCACTCACCAGCTTTTGGAATTTTATGAGGGTTTTGTCTTCGAGCAACTCCAACAACGAGCCAATGAATCGTAACTCATTGATCAGGTTCAAAAGGAAAAGATCTGGAATTGGTATCTTATTCCAATTCTTGCAGGCACAAAAGAGGAGGAGTTTTTCCATTTCGGAATCTTTGAGTTCAAGCCATTTTACCGAGTTTGAAGCTCTCTCAATCATTTCGGGATCTTCGAAAAACTTTTTCTTAACCGTAAAGAACACGAACTCTTGTAATTCATTATATTCGATAACTTGTTTGGGATTTACACATTTCTTGGGAGGGTTTGGGTTCTTTTCGTTTGCATTTGCATTCAGGGGTTTGTTGCTAAATTGGAAATTCAGAGCATCGAAGAGTTCAATCTGAGTGTATTGATGCAAATTATCCAGTTCTAATACCTGCTTTATCGTATCATAACAGAGTAGATAGAGCTCATCATCGCCTTCTGACTTACTCTTAATCAAATCTTTGAATTGCTGCGAAAGGAAGAGCCAAAACAGCTTGAGGTACTGGCTAGGCAGACTTTGCAAAAATTCCTTGAGGAAATCTCGCCGGGCTTCCATGATTACTTCTAATTGCAAGACTATGGCATTCAAATAATATCTTGCTTCGAAGGTAAGTAAACGCTCGAAGAATCTCTTTTGAAGATGGCAAACTTCTTGACAGTGAACCTCCAACACGTCGCGGTCTTTCCCCATCTCAAAAATTTCTTCATAAAGGCTTATGTTTAGCTTATCGCTGAACGAAATTTCACTTGGAACGTTTTTCTTCTCAGCCTCGATCTCAGTTGGTACATTCAAAGAGTCTACAATTACTTTGTCTTGAGGTTCCGATGGCAATGATTTCGTTACTCCGCTCAATTCAATACTTTCAATTTTGATTTCTTCTTCGCCGTTCTTTTCTTCCACAGGTTGTGCTTTTTGATTCTTGCCTTCGCTGCTGGTTGGAAACTGCTTCTCTTTAACAAATGGCAGTAGCTTGGATTCTATATTGTCAACAGAATTTGCCAGGTCACCTGGGGGAGAATCCCCTCCTAGTGACGAATAAAAATCTTCCATATACTCAGCTGTGGTTATAAACCTCATTTTCCTGTTTATATTTTCTTTAATCTGCTTTGAAACATCAGGAAGATTGCCAAGTGACTCATCAGCATCGTCGAATGTCTCATAATAATTTGATTCACTCCTTCCATCGAACCCGGACCAGTTCAATCTCTTTGTGCTCAAAGAAAAGTTAGACTTTTTCTCGATTCCCTCAGCTGGTATTCTATCATGCTTGAAATAGAATACTAAGTTTGAAGGGTTGTTTTTAAGACAATTCTGAGGCTCTTCTAAGGAATGCAGTACATCGAGCTTTGTGAGAATAAAAGCATGCTGCTTTTTCCAATTCATCTGTGCTGCTGTGTTAAAACCATAAGCGGCTTCAAATAGTGTTTGAAGAGACATCATCAATAATTTGAAATTGATCATCTGAATTTTGATTTTATCGTTCTTGAAGAGTAATTCACAAAAAATTAAATAGATAATACCGCTGATATCTTCAATAACTACTTTGAAATCATTTTTTACTGTGCCAGGCAACTTTTTGATTCCAGAACTGATTTGGCGTGTTAATGCCTGGAGAAGTTTGAAATAGTTATTGAAAGTATATATCGGCATCTTCGCTGGATTTTTATTAAATTCTGCCAATGTGTGCTTGAGAGCTTTGCCTACGATAATCAAAATCTCAAGCGAGATAAGCGAGCTAAAATTGACGGGCTTTTCGGTTTCAGCAGACGAAGGAGCAAAGATGTATTCTCCGTTTTTTATCAGGACTTGGATCAAGCTTTCAACCAGCAAGGGTTGATATGTAAAAGCAACAGTTAGAATCAGCTCAAGGAAATACAATTCGGGACGGTCGCTTTGAAAATTCTCTGAGGATTGCCTCATATCAATTGATTTCTCGTTCAAAAGGACTCTTTTCTTCAGTAGGTAAGGAATCATGTAGAAATGGGTGTCTATGATGGTTATTATATGAGATAAACACCAGCTGAGCTGCTCATTTTCTTGGATCATCGATTCTTTGGCTACTCGGCTCAGGCATGAAAAAATCGACTCGAGGATTTTATCAATTATTTCGATTGAATTCGGAGAGAACGCTGCAGATGAAAGGTACTCAAGCACGGTGGTTTTGTCCTTCGTTGAATATGAAAGCACTGAGAGGTCTAATTATAGAGAGTTTAGAATCAATAGAAGGATAAATAATCATACCGGTAAATTGTGACACTTTAGTTTTCGCTGAAAGATGTTGTTCTTCAATGCTGCCTGAAAGATCCAAAAACGAATAAAAATAGTCAGGGAGCCAGTTGGGAAGAAGCGTGATGCGTGCATCCATTACTTTTGAAAGCACATCAATTAATTTAAATGATTCTTGGAGACGATTATTAAAAATTTGATAGTTCAGCCTTATTTCAAGAAGAACTTCTTGGTCGATGCTGCCCGATAGCACTTGAGCTAAAAATAATCCTTCGAACTCATTATCTAGACTAAACCTGGTGCTCGGTGTCGTCAACAAATGCTTCAATTCTTTATCGTCAAGAAAGCTTCCTTCACTGAAATTCTCTTGGTAAGAAGCGAATAAAAAGTTCAGCACTCCAAACATTTTAGTGGTTGAAGTTATTTCAAATACGCTGCTAGGATCATCTTCTGATTTTTGGTATGCTTTGGAAAATTTGTAGCTCAAAAGAATTAGCTCTCTCACATTTTTCCACACCTTTAACTTTTGCTCAGGATCACACTCAGAATAAAGCTCAATGAGACTATTGCTCATGCAGATAGGCAGTAAGAATATCAGATTTACGGCCTTGTGGAATACTTTCTTGATTACTGAGTAATGCGCTGAACTTGTTGGTTCTCTTTTGAAAGCATGTTCAATGTGAATTGCCAATACATTTTCCTGAAGGAAAGAACTCACTCCTAACAGCATTCCTAATCTCTTCTTCAAATCGCTTTCTTGCCTGGTTAGATATGATTTATAAACAAAATTCGCGATCAATAGTTTTTGAATTGAACAGTATAACAGTGGCTGGTCTTTTTCCAGAAATCCACAACTCGAGGAGGCTTCTGCCACAAAATTTCCTAAGGTTTCGATGATATTATCCGAGCTGCATTTCGAGGGGATAAACTCGTCTAACTGCGCAAATTTCTCATAAGGTAGCCCCTGACTTAGCAGCTTCTGTTCATACTCCTTATTTTTTTGTGAAAAAGCAACAGGAGATCTCAGCTTGAATAACGTCCAGAGAAAAGCGTTCTTTTTGTCGATGTCGTTCTTGAAAGCACTATCCTTTGATTCTAAAATAATTAATTGAAAGATTCAGATAAAGATTATCATACCTGCAACAAGGGATTTGTATAACCCCATAAGCATTTCCCCGAAAGAAGCAGAATCGCTTAAAAACAGGAGGCTTTTCTTGGCTAGCTCTGGCAGTCTTCCAAAGAAATCATCAAAAGCATTTGTACACAGAGAAAACCGCTCTGGTTCTTCAATTCCAAAATCTTTATTCAGCATAGCTCTCTTCAAGAAGCTTTCTTTCATGATCTCACTGAGGATATCCAACCATACTTTCTTTTCTTTCTTCTCAATCTGACCAAATATCTCAACTTGGCTTTCCAGGGCGATTATCCAATTAAAAAACTTGCCAAGAGATTCAGAGCGCTGGATAATTCTAAGGCTAATTAGACGCTGATTTCTCACCAGACTTGCAATGTTTTTCAAAGCCAGCTCAAAAAATTTGGAAATGACATGGTTTTTGAAGATCTTTTTGGCCAGCTGAAATTTATCCGAGAGGTCTTCCATTCCAATCATCTCTAGCTCTTCAAACACGGGAATGTTATCCCAGGCTTTGTGCTCTGGATGCACGATGAAACAAAGATTCAGGCAATTCCAGATATATTTAATAAATTTAACCAGCGTATTTCCATTGATATATGCACTTGTTATCTGCTTATATGACTTTTCATAATCAACGGAGGGTCCTTCTTTACGGCAGAGAGCCTCAAAATACTTTTCTGAAAGCCTGACGAAGATTCTGAGAGACGCCATTAAAAAATTTTCAAATGAAATCCCGTGTGTTATAATTGACGTCCTAATAATTTGAGAAAGCACAGGCAGTTTAGTCTTAGCCCAGTCATACCCTAACATAAACCAAGGAGTTTGGCCGCAAACAGAATGATTCAACGCGAAATGTAAGTAGTGAACGAACTTTAGTGAATCCAGGCTGAAAGACTCATAAAAATAATCTGTTTTAAAATTTTCTGTCTTCTGGAAATGCTTGAACAGCTCAATCAATCGTTCTTCTTTCAAGATTTCTATTGTTTCAAAGTTCATTAGACTCGTATTTGATTGAATTTTGATGTATTGGTCATAGTTTAATTCAAGGTTTTCCGTTATTTCAGAGCATTTCGTGACCCCAAGCTCGATATCAGTGCATAATTCCGTGTATTTTGAATCCGAGTAGAGAACCATCCAAGGCTGGGAAATCCATTTTATTTTGATCATTCTATTCGTGTCAATAACTTGCTGAGGAATATCGATTGTATTGGCAAATTTCTTGAGAAGAGAAGCCAGAATGCTGACATAATACCTTTCACGATGTAGACTCATCATCAACCTCTTATAATCTCCGTGTGTTTGGTAATCACTCTCTACTTGCTTCACTAATGCCTCAACCTTTTGGTACTTTTGCTGTATTATGTAGAATACTATCTTATGGCAAGTCGTAATACTGTTGAGGAGCTGGAACCTTTTGGGGGATAATTCTTCTCTCTCTCCAGTAAGAAACTGTTTTTCTAAGGCCTCAACCACCCTTTCAGAATTTACTCTGAACGGAATAGAAGAATTACCCTCGAAGAATGATACAATACAAGATTCTATCATCCCTCCTTGCAATAGATACTTCTTTTCGAATTTAGGGCTCTTGCTAAGACAGAGAATATACGGAATATCCGAGAACTTTTCCCACCTTTCTTGATAGAATTCACAGACAAAATTCAGGAAGGATTCAAAACTTTGACTTGATTCAAGGCGTTCAAGGTAAATAGGTCTCATTTCTTGCTTTCGGGCTATTTGCTGGAAGACTGAAGTTAGATATAGCCGTGTTGAGAGATAAATGAACTCGTATTTTTTAAAAAGATCTTTTTTAAGCGAAATAAGCTCAAAAAGGCGACTGCCCAAGATCATCGACAGCATCTTGTCGCTATTTCTACTAATTAAAGGATTTTCTACATACATTTTCTGATCTTTATCTCCAATACAGACGTTCATGAGCTTAGAGAGATAATAGGAAATCCATAGCAGCCGAAATGATCTCATGTCATTACTGAAATGTAATGAAAAATCTAAACCCAATAAAAAATCGCTGTCGTAAAGTTCGAAAAGCGTACTTTCCATTTTCGAAAAGATCGCTTCAACTTTGAAGGTTTCAAGGCATTTCTCTATCTGAGAGACCAGGACTTGAATGTAAATGAAGTAGAAGGTATCGAAATGAGTATCATAATATTGCTTTACATTTAGACTGAGGATTGTTTCTTGCGCGAAGCTCACAACTTCAATGATGAATTCCTGGAAATTTTCATCTAACGGCTGCCTGAGTTGTATGGTGCCCCTCAATAATATTTTAAAAGCTCTCAATAGCCACCGTTGGGCATGGCTTAGATTTTCTCTCTTTTGACTAACACTGGCATCTCTTCCAAATTTGAGTACATATCTCGTGATCGATTGGAGCACAAATGAAAATGAAGCAAAAAGGGGATTGTTCTTGCTTGGAGAGATCAATTTCTGCTGGAATTCCTGGAACTTTTCCTGAAGAACTTGACTGGAGACGAGAAAAAACTCTGAGGGATTTTTTATAGGCTGCCTTAGATATGCAGATGCAAATTTAACAAAATCATATAGCGCTACGGCGAATTCTTTAAGCGCTTCAGTCTCTGATTCAGTTGCATTTTCGATGTTAACTGCGATTTCAGCAACCCAATCAACGTAGGAAGGGTCTAAACAAAATGGAAATTCAAGAAGTTTTCCCACTCCAAATTTTCTTCCTCTCTTGCAAAATCTTGACAGTGTTACTCTTACCTTTGCTTTTTTTTGGAAAATAATTAGAGCACAATTACAAAGAATTTTACCCAGAAATGCTTGTGCAATGGCTACCTTGCGAAGCATGTTAGTTATCCCAGAATTAGCATCAAATAAAATGTCTCTAAGGTCGAATAAGAACGCTAACCCACCAACAATCGTTCCTTCTGATTCTGCTGATAACTCAGTAGCTTTCATAATAGTCGCATATTCCAATAAATCTTTTTGATCAGGTTTATCAAGTAATATCTCTTTTGCACTAGTCATCCAAGACTCCCAAAACTCAACGGTTTTGTCTCCTTTGAAGTTCTCGATCACAATCTTGACTATATTTTCGATCGTTTGCTCTTGTTTATTTATTTTGGCTTTTTCTTGAAGTTCATTCAACAATTTTTTCAAGCTTGTTAAATCATTGGCTGCCAGCATCAAGCTATAGGGCTTCAAATACGAAATAGTAATTGTTAAAAAATCGTTTATTCTTTTTGAAAGAGGTAATACTGCCATAGCAGTAAGCAGCCAATTTGTGACTAATTTCGAGTCTCGGCTATGAGATAGCAGGTTTAGAGGAGGAAACTCGATAGCAGCATCATTGTTTGCGCAAAAGCGATCAAATGAAAATATTTTATTGATAGTTTCAAGAGTTAATTGCGTTTTTCTGTCGTCAGATTGAGGAGAGAGTCTTGAGATTAGCGTTGATAAAGACTGTTCCTTTGCTTTTAAGATTGATGGAATGTACTCCAAGTCGAAACGCAAGGGTCGCTTATTAAACACTCCGCTCAAAAAGAAACTTTCTTGAAACAACTCTAGGTCATTTGCCAACTCAAAGATCTTTTCATCGGTAAAATCGACATATTTCTGGTTTATTTCTATTACGAAATCCTAGATACATATACAAATAAGTGACCATTAGAAGTTGAGTGTACCGAGAGTCCTCTGGATTCAGAGAGAAACAGGTTTTTCATACTTTGACCGCACAGGATGAGATTTCTGTTGATTGCGCTCAATATAATTTGATCTGATTTAATAGCATAATCAAGCCTGTAAACCAATAAATTCATACAAATTCCAATAGAAAAATGAGATCATAAATTAAATCTGATGACGGATTACTCTCTTTAGAAAATTTATCACTAAGTTGTTGATTCTAATCATCAGGAAAAAACCGAATCTTATTGTTTAGGTTATACATTTGGTTAACCTTCCTTATCATAGCTATAATCAAGCGGGAAAAATAGAAAATTAACTCAAACTGAGCTAATCCTCTTTTGATTTGTCTAATTAAAGAAAATTGGGTTTTGGAAAGCAAAGATGAAAACAAAGCGTCAATGTAGATGTTCATTTTGTTTGGAAAATTGATGTTATATTCATTTTTTCTGTGAATAAGCAAGGTTTAAATTGGTTATTTTGAGATTAATTGAGAGATTTAAGCTCTTGATTTAATCTAGCTCGAATAATTCACAATTTTATGACTGTTTCGATATCCTGCTTCATTAAAGATTAATATCGAATTCTTGTTCCAGCAAGTTCAAATTGTGAAGCCTTATCATTTAAAAAGTCAATCTCATTTTGGTTTATCGATCTATGGAATTAGAAGATTGAAATTGAAGATGATAAATTGATCTAAAATTTTGCACATTATATTAACGCAACGGAAAGATAAAGACTTCTTTAAACGACAAGACTAGCCAGTTTGACTGACCAAGTTTGACATATTCATCTGAGCAAACAATTAATTTAGAATAATTGTTTGTTGAAAGTATGAACGTATTCATATATAAGAGATTTTTATCCCTTACAATTTTCGATTCTCAGTGGGAGGTGTGCATGAGATGTACGCTAGATGTGGAAAGTATGTTCAAATTGCAACAAAAACTTTTAGTTGTCTTTCAAATTTTACCTCATATAAGTTTTGAGTCAATCTGGAAGTTCAAATTTTAGTTGAAGAGGAGAAATTTATGGTATAGCTTGAGATGGCTGAGGAATTATATTATATTGTAAAGTTTCATTCATATAAAGTAATAATGTAGCTTTGTAATGTCGGCATGCTGCCAGTTTTGAGAAAAATTTTGATTATTAGATTTTAAAATTAAACTTTAAAATACAATAAAAGTATGTAGGATCCTGGAACCACATAGAAAAATTGTTCATAAATTTTAGTGGCAAATTCAGAAAAGAAAGACGTAAAAATACGTATTAGTTAGTATATAGCGGTCTCAAAGTTATCTTACGATGATTGTATTACTACACTTAGTAAATATATTACTTGTTCTTCTTGTATTTTTTGCAGATTCGTTGGAAATACTTTGGAAATAGTATCTATAAGCATGCTTGTCTTTACCCTGGTATTCTCAAGAATGCTTTTAAAACCTACGGGGATGCCCTTTGATCGACATATTTTGCAAGCTCCACAACATTCACTAGCAAATTTCCCGCTTCTGTGATTGTAGTATTGGAAAAGATCTGGATTTGTCATCAAAACAATCAAATTATCAGCTGTTTCGATCTCTTTTATAAATTTCCCGCCCTTAGGAGAGCCATCCTTAATTACCAGGGTAAAGACCATTAAAAGGTTCACCACAAACAGAATATCACAAAAGCATTTGAGAAGACATTCGTTATTCAAAAGAAGCTTTATTGATGGATCATTTTTCATGAGCTGGCATGCCTTTATCGCTTGGTCTGCAAATGTCTTGCGATTGAAGATTCGATTCCAGTGCTCAGGCTTCACAAGGCAGATTTTATTGTTTTTCTTGTATGAGAGACAATCTCTAAACTCTTTCCAAATCTGCTGTAAGATCGAAACTTCAGATTGGATGAGATCTTCAGTGGGCATTACTTGAGCTTTTTCATCGAAAGCAGTGTGAATCGAGTTCATAATCTTGGAAGATGCTCTTAAAAACACGCTTACAACACTCTCTTCTGTAGCAGAAGCCAGATTTTCCACTAGCAACTTTGCGATTTTCCTGCTAAACTTCAGGCTGTCTTTACTATGAGATTTTTTTCCCAAATCCTTTGACTCACTGTCATTGCTCCTTGAAATATTAGGAGTTAACTTGCCACCAAAGTTATCTTCTTCAGCCTTTATAAGATACGAAGCTGACTGGCCTGAATTCTCTGCAGAGTATGCAGCAAAATGAGTTGGGATGGAGAAAAGGCTTGGAGTCTCATCTATTATACCTTTCGACTGGAACTGCTTATCTATGTTTTCAAAGTCGAGGAATCCATATACATCATTTTGATAATCAAACTCAATATCCATTGAGATCATCTTTTGTTTAGAATCTGGAATTTAATTGTTTAATGTTTGCTAATATATTATAAAATTTCGCTTGCTGCAACTAAAAGGATCTCTATCACTGTATATTTTGTAAAACTGGTCAATTTTTTTTTGGATTTAAATGGAAAATTTTTTTTAGAAGTAATGAGCTTAATTTAAAATTTTTTTCATTATTTTAATTACGTACTGTCAGTTTTTACTGAGTAATTATCAATTTGGTTAGTGGTGTTGAGCCGAGAGATCCTTGAAATAGAAGACTTATTAAATTGATTCTGACTTATAAACAAATAATAGAGACTTCGATAGTGCTCTAGATATATGCTGGGCAAAAAAGCAAATACGGCGTGCATTCCAACAATCCTGAGAAAGATGAGCTAGTTCATTGAACAGATATCTTTTCAATTTTGTAGATGTGATTGAGAAATCCTCGCATCTGATCTTGATTCATTATAACAGATAATTTATATTTCCTAACTTCTATCTCGATGATCTGCCCCCAGAAGGCAGCTGCTTCACATTTATTCGAAGCTGAGGGTTAACGACCCATCAATTCTGACACATTAAGGAGGTTCAATTAGGAACTAATAAAATTTCATCAGCTCATTAAAACTGGCAGTGAATTAAATTTATTTGAAGCTCACTGCTCAATGTTGAAAATTAATCAAAATATGACTGTACGCTTAGAATGGTGAATTTTGAATTCAAATGATTGGTGGGAATATTAGAGAGAAAGGCACCTGAATTGGCTTGGTGAGAGCTAAAAACCATTTAGCTAGTAAAAGAGTAGCTACATGAATGCATTGTGTCAAAGCTATTTTATCTCACCGCTTATTAGGAAACCTGAAAAGAATGAGATCATTTGATAATACCATATCTTAGGAACGCTGCCAATTTCCGTTTGATTTTCAGTAAATTTTGTTTTCAAAAATCGATAATGAATAAAACTTTTAGAACTATCTATTTAAATCCATAGTGACCTAGTCCATACTAATTGAAAAGTACTACCTATTGAGATTTACTGTAGATTTGGCACCTTTTTTGTTATTTGTTGGAGATCTTTTCGGTTCTAATTACGTAAAGAAAATTTCAGATTTCTAATATTCAGTAAATTAAGAAAGATTTGTGAGGGAGATTAGAAAGTTAGTTTAATTAATCAACCTGATTAACAGGTAAGATATAACTCCAGGAAATCATCAGTTTTGAACTCTCCATTAAGTTAAGAACCAGAAAAAAATTTCTAATCTTCATGAGCAAGCTTCAGCTTGAGGGTTTTCGCACATAAGGGATATTTTTTTCATTTTTCATTGGCAGTGATGAGTAAAATTTACGAATCATTGTGAGCTATACCAAAAGGAAAATTTGATAACCAGTCTAGAGTATACAAGATTGCATCTATAAAAGAGTGATGCCTGATTATCTAATTATGAATAAAATAAGAAAAAAGATTGGAAAAGTTTTAGTCAAACAAAATGGACATTTAGAAGGTAGTCCTCTCCTGTCGCAAAATTTCGTGGTCACATTTTACAAGGAATTCAAGACTTACAGCATCGTCTTACCATTTTTAAAGAATGGACACAAAAATAAAACAGAGCATATGGCTTAGTAGAGACCCAACTTAGATTTGTTACATAGAATAAGACGCATGCCTATGTCCAGTTTCATTATTCTATGGAATTGTCCTTCACTGAAGGATTGAACCAGTTTTCTAATCTTACTTATGATGGGTTTCTCATCGATGTACGTCGGATTCAATAGGGATACAATGGAACAAACTGAAAAGAATGTTCAAATTCTTAAGGAAAATGGTTTACCTAATGATATTGATCGGAGAACAAAAGGAACTGTGACTCCAATCAATAACCAAGGACAATGTGGTTTTTATTGGTAATTCTAAACAACAGGTGCATTAGAAAGAAGCTCTCTATTATTTAAAAAAGAACATTTTGATTGCCTTGTCTGAGCAACAATTAGTAGATTGTTCGAGCCCTTATTGCAACCGAGGTTGTACTGGTGTATTCATGAACTATGCTTTTAAATATACAAGGGACAAAGGACCATGAAAGGAAGCGACTATACATACAAGGATAAAATCGGTACATGGAGAGAGAAAGGATATCCGAATAGCGATCGAAACTCAGAATAGCGGCGCTGGAGTTTGCTGTATTAACGATGTCGCTTCGTATACTAATGCATAGCTGTAGGTTATATTATCATACAATTTGAAACTTAAATAATACGTATCATTGAAGTAATAGCTAATGATTGAAACTATACTTGAATTTTGATGAGTAAACAACATTTATTTCTATCTCAAGCACATCAGATTAATAATATGGATTCTAATATTTCTAAATCTAAAAATTCTTAATGACTCTCTACATTTCAGACAATAAAGAAGAGTGCGCTTTTATTTGTAGTGTATTAGTGAAGACAACATGCAACTCTCTGAATTAAGTAAGTAGCATAAACCAGAAAAAGAAGCTGGCTTAGATAGAAAGTTTAATATTGAGGACTTCTAAAGATCGAACTTATCTAAGTGAAGTGAGAACTTATTAAGTCATATATTGCTTTTTTGTTACTGCTACTGTTCAGACATAAGTGATCAAAAATAATTTCAGAAACCTCAAAAATTAATAAATTTATTATCTGATCCGAATGAACAGTATTCTCTATAATTGATACCTCAGAATCTCAAAAGATTATCTTTACCTTATCATGAATTATCAGATGCTGAATACAGAATTGCTCGAGGAAGGTCAACGAGAACCCGCTGATATCAAAGTATTTCATTATCCAGTTTCCATTAAACTTGATTAACTCATAAAGCATAACGATATCGCCATAGAGATCAAAGAAGATCAACAACCCATACAACAAAACAAAACTACAACAGCAGGGTCAACCCACAGCCAGTTTGAACCCGTTCAAATCGATGTCCAAAATCAAGTTTTACCAGAACAGGAGGCCAGTCAAAACATTATACAAACCAAAAAACTCTTCTCTATAGATCCTCGTCTAAAATCCACAAATTCTTTTGATTGTACAATCTGCTTTCAAACTCTTCATAATCTTCGGATGATTCCTTTCGAATGTGAACACAAATTCTGTAGAGACTGCATCGATAGGTACCTTCGGGGACTCATCAGTGAAAAAAAGGTATTTTCTCATTTGATTCTTGATGAATATAAATCTCAATAACTTCTTATCTGTAATGTTTCTAATACTGATGCATAGGTAAGGAAAATAGTTTGTCCATTCGAAGGATGCAAACTTGAAATCAATGAGTATTTCATCAGTGAATTCTCAAAGGAATTAGGGCGCTCTTACCTATACGCAAGGCAGTTTGTATCACCAAATCTTCGCAGATGTGTTGGAAAAGATTGTGACGAATTTCTTGAAGGAACAGCTGAAAATATTCATTTGATTTGTGCCTGCGGATCTGAACTGTGCTTTAAGTGTGGTGCAAGTTGGCACTCTGATCTCACTTGTGAACAGGTATATATAGTTTTATCCGCTTTTCAAGTTATAATTTGTCATGATACTCTCTTCAGGCACTCGAGAAAGACCTTGAAGACGACCCACAAAAAAAAGAAGTCAAACTTTGTCCATGTTGCAGGATAAGAATTCACAAATTTGAGGGATGTGACAATATAACATGCTAGTAACTCAGCAATTTTTATTTCAGCTCTTCTCTCATTATTTATATAATCTCATCTTTGAGTAATAATTAACAATTCATTATATTATAGTGTATGTCAATCTGGGTGGTGTTGGTCGTGTGGAACACAGAATCCAAATCATGCGGTTAATTGCCCTCACCTTCCAGGCAATGGTAAATAATCAGCAAAGATAGTTTTCTATCAATTTCAATTACTATGATAGGTCTTCCCGTGCAGCAAGATCAACTTCAACCTGAGGTGATTGGTCAACAACCCAATGTGATTGGTCAACAACCCAATGCGATTGGCCAACCTAATGCAATTATTCAGCAACCTGCAAGGAGATGCTGCCAAAGCAAGGTATTCAAGGCAATTAAAACTGTCTTGCTTTCCATATTGCAAATTTTGACAGGGATAATTATGGTTGCTTTGCTCCCAGTGGCATTGGCTATTTATATCATTGGGTGGCCCGCATTTATGTATTATTTCGATAAAAACAGGCCAGGTAAGAAAAGGAAGTGTATTCCCTTTTTCTTGCTATTCTTGCTGGGTATAGTCGCATTTCCAGTGCTGATTGCAGCAATCCCGATCTATCTGACTGTGCTACTACTTTTCTCAATAGTGTATTTCGGAGCTGCGGCATTAAAATGCTTAGGGCTTCGACCACCTTGCTTGGGAGATTATCGTGCATGATGCAGAATAACTCCCCTGGCTTTATTAATTGCTGCTTTAATTGAGAATGAAGTGCCTTAACTATATTATTTAATTATTTATTCCTAGTTCATATTTCCAATTCTTATCTAATTATTTTTACGTCAAGAAGAATAGAATTGTTATTTTTATTAAGAGTTAATTATCAACTTATGAATAATGCCTCAATTTAATATTTGCATAGTGTTGCTAAAATAAACTTTCCTAACCGGCTAGCGGCAAAGGATTTGACTCTCGAGTCTTCGACTCCATTTTGGTAATTATGAAAAGCCGAGATGATGAGCAAAATTTTATGATTTTAGGATTTACCCCAATTATTTTTGTTTAAACATCCTCTCGTATTTAATTAATCCATGCTTATCCCTATAATTTCTTTATCGGTGCAAACCACCTTACATTTAGTCACTTACATTGCGGAATCAACTGCAAGTTTATCAATCTAATCCTACAAGTTTTTAGAAGAGAGAAATTGTCCCTCGCTAATAATAATTCAACCTTTTCACCTATTCGAGCCTAAATTTTCAGGAATATACTTGCTTCTTGACTTCGCAAGAGGATGCTTCTAATGTATCTATATTATTCGCTGTTTCTCTACGCATTCTATTTACCAACTCAAATGAGTTATAAATATCCAATGGTTTCAGAGAAGACAGACAGCTTTATTTGCGAAAATAATCACTAATACTCTTCAAAGTTTGAGTCGCTTTTTATATAGAATAATTGATTATAGACTATCTATTCAAAGTTCTTTCATAAAAAGGATACTGTAATTTATAATTTATTAATTTCTGGTAAAACTGTTGATTCACTTCAAATTTGAGGAATTTAAGTCTCAATCTGAATTGTATTGTGACTGTAATAAACGGATTGTGTTTCCATACAACTTTCATATTGTGATCCTTTAGCAGTATCTTGGCAGCATTGTTCTCTCATTGCTTCATTTATTCCGCTCGTTAGGCCGTATACTAGAGCATTAAGCATCCCTTGTAGCAACCAAAGAGATTCAACAATAATTTCCACCACAGTCGAAGTGTATTCAAGACCTTTAATGTAGATATAAAGCATAACCAAACTCTTTGGTAAATTGCAAACGGCAAGGGCCCCTGGATATATTAAAAGTATCCAAGGAATATGATTTCTCCTTAGAAATGCAAGTTTAAGTCCTTTGATGTAATATATCAAATTAATAATGAAGCTAATTAATGGCACAACGAGAACGAGAATCCAAAAGAACATAAGAAATACTTCAGACTCGTTTTCTTCACTTATCAAGTAGAACATAGCGAGACAATTAAGAATAGCTGAAATGAATCCGATTAAATAGCTGGTTTTAGTATATATTTTATGCTGAGACTGTAAAAACTCTTCGGATCCTTCTTTTCCGATATAATACAAACAATGAGCAAAGCAACAAGCCCATACCAGAGTACCAGAAGCTCCGAACCCAAGCAAAAAGTGACAAACGTAATATAGCCCCAATGAGAGGGAATCTTGGTCTGGTGGTTCCGAATTGCATACGAGATCTTGGATGATTGCTGATAAAGCCAGTAATAGACCACATATTGATAGTTGTATAACCATCTTTCCCAAAGGGTTGCTATACATTTTCTTGAGTAAAACTGTTACCATTAGATTTAGGACACAGCCAACTAGTGAAAAATTGCAAATATACTTTGGAGTAACATCAAGTCAACTGTTTATTTTTAAATAAATCTTTTTAGTTTGATTATGATCGTTCAGGGCTTATTCTTATTTGGACTCATGCTATTTGTTAGATTGATTAATAAGGATATCTTCAAATGAAAATCGACTCAGGAAAACTCTGACTTTATTCATTCGATTCTAACTCCAAAAACCAAATAATAAAATACAAAAAGTCTCATGGAATACAGGCCAGGAAACCAACTATACAAATGAGTGCATTTTGAATCTGAGCTTCAGTAAATTAAAATCTCAGTCCGCTGATTTAATCCGTTAAGAATTAAGGGGCACTTTTCGTGGCTACATGTGAAGATGAATTAATTATAAAGCCGTGAATTGAAAAATAAAAATGGCCTCAAATTCAAACTGAGATTATGATTGCTTTCACCCCGATCTGAGTATCAAATGTTCTCAAATCTGACTGACCTATCTCTTTTTGCATGCGGTTTTTTTGTATATTTGCACACAATTTCCAATCCTAATATCAAATATTTGAAGCCGAAGCATAGTAAATCAGTTCCGTAAACTGCCGGAGAGCAGTACTATCTGGGCAGATTCGGTAAGTTAGTTAATGATCTTTTGTTTAGAATATATTATGAACATAGAAGGTATTCGCATATATAAATAGAGAATCCACCGGGATTGGAGCATGAGGTTTCATCTCTCGAAATTAAAAAATCAAGTGCTACGGAGATACGAACCTACTCTTCGATTTTGTCAAAAATTGTTGGTTATGTAATAATGAGCAAAGCTGGCCTCTTAAAGTATTAGAACTTTATTGTAGTTTATCATTAAAAGGGATTTATCATTGAATATCTTATATCTTTGGCTTTTAGTGAGTTTGATATATCTTAAAAATTGTCATTAAAGCTGAGGAGTTCAAATTGAGATCTCAATCAGAAAGAAAACTAATTTGAAATTTCGATGTAATCAGTTGTTCGTCTGATGATAAAGTAGTTATAAAAATTTTTGGTTTATAGAAAACCTATTTGGCTGATGATTCAATATTTTTCTAAGTATTTTAATCAAAATTGAGAGATATATTTTTTTTTGTTTGTTTGAGTAAGTTATTTATTCAAATGAACAAATTTCCTTGTTCCTGGATACACTGGTCGCAATCCAGTTGCTTTAGGCTTAGGCTTGGGATTGGGATTAAGATTGGAATTGGAATGAGACGACTTACGTTTTTGTCTTGGTCTAGATTCATCAAAATTCCTTGAAGCTTGTGTAACAAATGGTTCTTGTTCTCGAACAGAAGCATTCAGACTCTGTACACTCTCGAGTAAATCCAATCCTTCAATTTTTTTCCGTTGAGTGAAAGTTGTCAGAAGCTCAAATACTGTAATTGTTAATAACACAAGAGAGAAAATGCAATCGACAGTGCAACCGATGAGTGTTAAAACGATAAGAGCAATACCAATATCAATGTTGGACTGAGTTTGCTGAGAAATGGCATTAGTCGCTTGATTCGCTCCAAGAGCCAACGCCAGGAATCCCATTATATTCTTGCATATTTGATTGAATACTATTACTCCCATCTTCAGTTTTGATTTGAAGGGTCTACATCCCAAGATAATCACCAAATAAATAACATTGACTGATGTATACAGAGCTGGAGCTGTGTAACCCAACGTCTGAACAAAAAATACCGTAAAAATAACTGTCACATATTGGAGGACGTAAATAATCGTGAAATTTCTGCTGATCCAGAAATTATCTTTAAACCCTTCACAAATTGTCTTCATAGATTTAGGAATTTCCACTCTATTATGCTGTTTTTGCGAAGAACTCTCTTTAGATGAAGATTTTTTTCGGTTTAAAAGGTAGGCAATGTAGGGTATTAGTACAGCGTACGTTAGAACCACCACCGAAGCAGCTCCCATAGAAACACCTGCATACGTGTTTTGACTGATATTTTCTCTCATTTGAATCATGCTATTTAACAGCAAATTGCTAAAATCTTGTAGCAAAAAGCTAATTAACCCATTCCATCTGAAAATATCTCTACATTTTTTCATTGCTTTCTCAGTTTGAGGATGGTTCCTGAACAGGAAAGAAAGGATTGAAAAAATAGCAATAACGAGGAGAGTTAAGATCTCTTTTATGATTTGAATTCCAGAATTCTCAAAGAGGACTGTGCTTGTTTCCCAGAAACCAAACATCCCTATCGTAGAGTTTTTAGGAATCTGACTCGTTCCTCTGATGTATGAAAGAGGGTTTAAAGATTTTTGTTTCTGAAGCATCCCTCTTGTAAACTGAACGTAAATATCTGGGAATCCAACATAAAGATAAATAAATATGGAGATATCTGCAGGAAATGAAATTGACATGATACTTGGGATAGTTAAACCACCAAGCAGGAACACAGATGAAGCTGAACTAAGTATATTTACTGCATTAGTACCTGTAATAATCGCACCCATCAGGGAGCTTGTGCCGGATGTAGGACACCCGTTGACGGACGAGTTAGTACAAAGCAAGCAAGTAAAAGTAGTATTATCCTTGAAATATCCGAAGGGACAGTTGAGCAAACAAGTACTGTTGATCGGATAATAATATGTATCACGTAGACAACTTAGACAATCAGTTGATTTGCCACCATTACAAGTTAAACAGCCTCTTTCACTATTATTATTTGAAGGAAAGTAACAACTGAGACAAACATTAGTTCCCGGATACCATCCAATAACTGGACAATCGAGAACACACATTCGATTGCTTGGCAAGAAGTATATACCAGAGTAGCAACTAATGCAATCAGTGCTTAGAGGACCAAGACATGTTTGGCAAGGTTCAGAGGTATTTGATCCTTGAAAGCATTTCATGCACGTATTATTTGATGTATTTCCATAGTATCCATTGGGACAAGAACTGTAGCATGTTTTTAGACTTGTTAAAAGAAAAGCACTTGTTTCACAAGATAAGCAGCTGTTTGACGTTGCCCCATCACAGGTGATACAAGTTCGGTTTGTAGTCGTCGGATCAGAAGTTTGATAGCATTTCAAACAGGTAAATGTTGTAGAATCAACAAAAAATCCTTTAGGACACCTTCCCAAACAAGAGTGGTTGCTCATGTGATAGTAGTTCCCACTCAAGCAAGTAAGACAATTTGTGCTTGCTGGCCCATTGCATGTTTTACAACTTTTATTTATATCCGTGAGAGGGTTTGCTGCTAGATAGCAAAGGGCACACTTATTGCTAATAGAATCATTCCAATATCCAATAGGACACGTGTTTACACAAGTGCTGGTGGTTGGATCTAAGAGTAGAGGGGAACTACAAGAGAGGCAGTTATTTGAGTTGGTTCCATTGCAAGTAGTACAAGTATTTTTAGTAGGCGCTGTAGATGTGTACTGATAACATTGCTTGCATTGTTTTGATGGACTGTCTCCCCACCAACCAACAGGACATGTTATGAGACAAGTTCCATTTGGAGAATACAGATAAGCTGCTCCGGCTACACAAGAAGTACAATTCCTTGAACTAGGCTGAGTACATGTATAGCAAGTTTGCTCATAAGCAGTCGCAGACACTGCCTGAAAGCATAATTTGCAGGTTTTAGAAGATGAATCATTCCAATACCCTGTGGGACAGGTAGTAACACATTTATTCGATGTAGAGTCGAGATAATAAGTTGCACTACAAGAGAGACAGTTATTTGAATTAGAACCATTGCAGGTTACACAGGTTCCATTGGGCCCAGTTGTTGAATTATTTTGATAGCATTTAGAGCAGTTATTATTCGGATAGGTTGTACTCGCAGGATAATAATCGCTAGGACAATTTAAAATACATGTGCCATCAATAAAGAGGAATGTTCCTTGAGGACAAGTGAGACAACTTGTTGCAGAAGGGCCGCTGCAGGTTGCGCAGGCCAGTTTTGAGGCTGGTGTAGTTGAGGGAGAATAGCAAGGTTGACACTTCCCAGTAGTAGAGTCTTTATATGTTTGATCTGGGCAAGGATCCATACAAGCACCACTACCAGTATCAAAAAAGTCACCTGAATTACAAGAGATGCAGTTTGTTGATAGTTGCCCCATACAATCATAACAACTTTGAATATTAGGATAACTTGGATTATATTGATAACATTTGACACATGTCCCGGTAGTATTGTCCTTAATATAATTTATTGGACAAGTACTTTTGCAAGTGTTGCCTGGATTAAGGAAGGTTCCGAGAGGACAAGAAAGGCAATTATTACTTGCAGTGCCACTACAAGTATAACAAGTGTAATCGCAAGTACTGAGTCTTATTTGAATACTACTGAATCCAAATGATTCATCTATACTGACATCATTTAAATTCGAGGTTATATTAATTTTCAAGCTTGCGTTTGTATGCTTGAAAGGGATTAGTTCTCTATCAAAAATTTGATCATTCCAAGTAGCCCCGCACAATTGCATAGTGGCTTGTCCGACGACCCACTTTTCTTGGTATCGCAAAGTATCATCAATGAATATTTGAAGTTCCTCAGTATCCCAACTATCGATGAAAAATAATCTAATGCTGAGGATTATTGAGTTGTGAGTTGCGAGGCCAGAATAAGTCCTTGTTGCATAATGATTCATTCCAAAGCGGGAATATCCTCCAACCAACTGTTCCCCAGAGCAAGTATTTTCCAACGTGCACCCACAATTTGAACTCCAAGTTGATGTGTCAAAATTGTATGGAAAGAGATCTTGAATAATAATTTTGCCATTGTGGTTTATGACTGTCTCAATCCCTATTCTTATGAGACTACTCAAAGAAATAAAGACTTATTTACCTATGACACCTCTTAAATTGATCCATAGAAGGATTATCAGTGTTGAAGCTAAGTTCACTTTCATTCTTTGTATTGATAATTTGATGACAATTTGAGAGAATAAAAATTCACAATTTAATCTTATGCTAATTAAAAATACTGAATCAATCAATTAAAGAGGGAGAAGAAGTATTTTACCAAAATACAACATTTTAATCTTATAAAGAGGTATTTTAAATGCAAATATTAAGATATTTCAAGTACCAAAATTTCATACAAGTTAGAGACCGGTTGAAGTCAAATTGAAAGCAAAATCTCTGACTGATAGCAGAATATTCTAAGAATGCAGTCTCTTTCAGCAAAATAATTTATCAAATTTTCTGGAGTTGATTGCACATTTTGTTTTTTAGATGGCTGGTCACTTGGTGATAGTTCAATTAAATGTAAAACCCTTTAATTCTAACGGGTTTCCAGTTTATATCTTTTATCGCATCTACCTGTTTTCTAAAAATGGACTCAAACAGGAGTTCATCTGACTCGATGGTATTAACAATGAGTTGGTTAATTGATTATTTCTCAAAAATAATTTAAACTATGAGTTATTTTTAGGTCTTTATGAAATGCTAAAAATATAGAGCAAAATTTCTAAAAACTCCACAATGTTCAGGCTGAATTTTTATCTCTTAAGAAGCGAGCATCGCTTTGCTGTTTGAGAAATGCCAGAATTATAGAAAGGAAATGAAAGATTGATTTTAAGTTACTTACCTCTACTTTCATAAAGTGTTCTCTTACAGTCTTATTATGGAGCATCCAGTATTTTGCGTCGGATAAGTCTCGAAATGAACATTATTTCAATCACGGCAATTATTTTTCTTGTGAATCACAATATCGTTTCTCCTAACACCTGAAATAAATAATTCCTACACCAAAAACAGTAGCACATCAAACAAAGGATATCAAGGATCATAAATTAATATGCTTCAGTTATGCTCGAATTATACAACTTGACTTAATAGAAATTATGGATTATAGTTAGTCCTCATAAAAAACGCTGAAAGCCAAGCAATCAATATACTAGTGTAAATAAAATCGAGCAAAGTAAAGTCAATAATTATATGGAAAACTATAAGAAATATAGAGTAAAAATAAAAGAAAATTACTAGTTACACGCTGAGTCATATTGGCGATTTGAGACTTAATTAATGACTTAATAAATCATTTCACATGCTTTCGATTAGTACCAACCAAAAGAAATAAGAACGGGAGCATTTGAACTATATAGAAACGATGTAATCAGATTCTTACCAGATTGCACGAGGAATTAAGCGAAAGACAAATTTTATTTCCAGCACAGTGGGATCCGAAGCTTGGAATTCACGTGACTTGAAGTCGCGGCC
>JADMIO011398591.1_pt1 | contig 76457 bp, 66 predicted proteins | sample 8958161 | NCBI WGS metagenome assembly JADMIO01 (sample SAMN16585339, study PRJNA669376) | soil metagenome | isolation source: Crop rotation soil | place: USA: Cullars Rotation, Alabama | collected 2011
CGCGACAACTTGTCCACGTGGAATTCTAAGCTTAGGATCCCAATGTGCTGGAAAGATGCAGGGCTAAAGCCCAGAGATCGCGTCGCATATCTAACCCCAGCCTTAAGGCTGGGGTTTTGGAACGATAGACTATCCGGGCTTTAGCCCCAGTATTTATGTTTTGCCGATATCACTTCCCTAGCCTTATACTTTCTTAAATAACTTAAAGCCGTTGCAACGACGCGCAAATGCTCAAATAAGACTCGCACGGAGCTAGCAGAGCAAACAGAGAAAAAAAGTTTGATAAGAAATTTCTCCGCTTGCTCTGATTCCTCTGCGCGAGGCTATCAAATTTTCCTAAATAGTTTAAAGCCTCCATAACATACCCCCAGTATCAAAAAATAAATCAACGCAAGTTTCAGATCATAAATTGTCATTGCGATTAATGACAAAACTGCAATGATCAAAGCGACGATGGGAAAAACCGGGTACATCGGCACTTTGAAAGGGCGGTCCAATTGCGGCTCCGTTTTTCTTAATCTTAATAGCGAGATCATGGAAACAATATACAATGTCAACGCCCCGAATACAGAAATGATGATGATATCACCCGCCCTTCCTGTAAGTAATGCCACTATGCCGATGGCCATGTTCACCAGCAATGCATTTGATGGCGTCTGAAATTTTTTATGAATTCTTCCAAGGAATGACGGAGCAAATCCTACGCGTCCAAACTCGAAAGTTGATCTTCCTGCTGCGAGTATGATCCCATGAAATGAAGCAACCAACCCAAATAATCCAATTGTAACAAGTAAATGAAACAGTACGTTGTTTTTATCAACTACGTGTGCCATGGCAAGCGGCAAAGGTGAATCAGATGGCTGCCCATTCTTGTCAAAATAGATAGCCTCCCACCCGGCTACGCCCACTGAACTCATGAAAACAAGTATACACAAAACGACCAGGGTCGCGATCGCTGAACCGAAACCGATCAGGATCGTCCTTCTCGGATTCACAGCTTCTTCGGCGACATTTGCCACGCCTTCTATAGCAAGAAAGAACCAAATGGCAAATGGTATCGCAGCAAATACGCCGGTCCAACCATGAGGCAGAGAATTGTGTTGCAGATTTTGCCATTCGAAATGTGGAATAGTAACACCGGTAAATAAAAGTAATTCTCCAACTGCAAGCAATGTAATGATCAATTCAAATGTAGCTGCAGCTTTGACACCATAAATATTCAACGCGGTAAATACTATATAACTGAAAATAGCAAATGCTAATACGTCGATGTTGGTAAGGAGATTAAAATATGAACCGATAGCGAATGCGATCGCCGGTGGTGCAAAAAGAAATTCTATGTTTTGTGCCATACCCGCAATAAAACCCCAATCCTTGCCCAATGCACGGTTTGCATAATCGAAGCCACCGCCGGCTTTTGGGATGGCACATGCCAGTTCAGTATAGCTGAAGGTGAATGTGACATACATGATGATGATAAAAAAGGTCGCGATGGCCAGGCCAAGCGTACCGCCTTTTTCCAGTCCATAGTTCCATCCGAAATACATACCGGAGATGACGTAGCCGACACCAAGTCCCCAAAGCATGAGAGGAGTAAGGGTCCGTTTTAGTTCATTAGTTGCGGACAAAGAATATATTTTAATTGACGTAACGGCAAATGGCCATTGAAATTACAGCCAATGTCAGCATTACAGCGATAATATTGGTTGCTCTAAAGATCCTTTTTCGCAATATGTTCAATTCATTCAACTGGTCAGCCGTGGGCGGAGCGCCGGTTTTCGCTATCGCATCACCAATTCTGCCAATGCGGTCTGCGCTTGGGCGATTCACGAAGAAACCAATGAGAAATGCAATAATGGATATTCCACCACCTGTTGTTAAGATTCTCGCGTAGTTGCTGCGGAACCAGCCGGTTTCAAATCCGGCGGATAATTTCCACATGATCCATATTCCGGTAACAATGGTGATCAGTCCGGTTATCGCCATCACTTTTGGAAAGCTTGACTTGCCAAGTTGCTGCAGGAATTTTGCGCCATCGGGTCCGAGTTTGACTATCGTTGGTTGAATGAATAAGGCAAAGTTCAGAACCGTTCCAACCCAAAAAACACCAAAAGTAATATGGAATATTCGGAGATAAAGGATCATTTCCTGGTCAGTCATATCAGTAGGTTTTGCTTATGGAAGATATTGATTTATTATTAATGTTAAGTCTATGGTTTGTAGTCTATGGTTTATGGTTCTTTACAAGGGTAAAGTCTTTCCGATAACGATTCCTCCTCAAATACGAACCATGAAACCCCTAAACCATGAAACCTTTAAACCCTTAAACCATGAAACCCTTGAACCCTTGAACCCTTGAACCTTTGAACCCTTGAACCTTTGAACCCTTGAACCCTTGAACCTCTAAACCCGACTTCATCATTTTATAGGCATCAACATAGAACTCCCTTTTCCCTTCAACGCCCTTATCAACTTATCAATGTTCTTGTTCAGGGCTTCTTCGCTTTTCAGGTTATTCAGATAACGGTTAATCTCTTTTTGTCTTGACGGAGTAAACTGTTGAAACGTTTCGAGCAAATCATGCTCGGCTAACCGTCCTTTGAATGCCATATGCATCGGGTGATCCCTGTTTCTTTCCAATGTGTCTTGTTCAATCGTAAAATGCGCAGTTTGTCCCAGCTTCAGGTTGGCACCTTTTAACATCGGCCCATTTACATATAACCGATATCCTTCGTTTTTTACAGGAACAAGTGTTTGCTGAAAAAAATGGTCCTCAATTTTTCCTTTCACAGGAATGTAACCCTTGGTCGCGATAAGTTTATTTGATATCCGTTTTGGGACTTTAACGCAGGGATTGATACCAACCTTGTAAATTCTTGCTTTGAATGAAAATTTCATGACTTGCTGAAAGCCGCACCACGCTTTCAAATGAATTTGATTGCCAAACTACAATTATAGTTATTGTGTAGCACGAAGGACACTAAGTCCCGATAGCTATCGGGACACGAAGGACACGAATTTGAGAATCCTCCGTGTACTTCGTGGTCCTTCGTGTGCTTTGTGCTCCAATGCTTCTAAGGCGGCCTTGACGAGTAAAAATGACCAGTTTTGAGACCTAATTCATGTTAATCACTATCAAAGTCCAGCGAGATATTGGGTTTGTATGTATTCTGCCACCTTCGTCAAACTCTTCGTTTGAACAAATACGCCCAATTGCCTGTCAGCTCCCGTACCTTGTTCCAGCATTTTATGGACATAAGCGAGACGATGCCTGCTTCCAAGTTCATCGACTACGTCGTCAACAAAATCCAATAGCTCATAAATCAATACCCTTGTATTCACTTCTTCTTCTTTTCCAAAATCGATCAGTCGTCCATCAATACCATAACGGCTCGCCCGCCATTTGTTTTCGTTTAATAAAGCGCGGGAATACTGAATGAAGTTCATGTTTTGCGAACGCAGCTTATAGATCTTCGCACAAATCGCCTGGAATAAAGCCGTAATCGCAATTGTTTCATCCACTGTCATAGGTACATCACAGATGCGGAATTCAACGGTATTAAAAAATGGATGCACGCGCAGGTCCCACCAGATCTTTTTTGCATTGTCGATGCAATGCGTTTTCATGAGCAACTTCACATAATTATCGTATGATTCTATACTATCGAATGCATCCGGAATACCGGTCCGGGGAAATTTATCAAATACTTTTGTGCGGAATGATTTATACCCCGTAGATCTTCCTTCCCAGAATGGAGAGTTGGTGCTGAGCGCATAAATATGTGGAAGAAAGTACCTGGTTGAATTTGCGATATGATTGGCCATTTCACGTGTTTGCATGCCCACGTGCACGTGTAAGCCGAAGATCAAATTACTTCGCGCCGCTTCCTGCAATTCATTTACTATTTCATTGTAACGCACATGATCAGTGATCAACTGGCTTTCCCAGTGACTAAATGGATGTGTGCCGGATGCGCCCATTGCAAACCCAAGCGTATCAGCGATACCGGAAATTGTTTTACGCAATGTAGCAACATCGTTGTATGCTTCATCTACATCTTTACAAATGTCGGTCCCTACTTCAACAACGGCCTGGTGCATTTCGGCTTTGACTTTGTCTTTGATCACCTTTTGGCCTTCCTGGACTATTTTTTGTTCGTGGCTCTTTAGCTCGTGTGTCTTAGGATCAAGCACCATGTACTCTTCTTCCACGCCAAGTGTGAAACTCTTGTAATTAAGATTCATAACAGTTGTTTGGGAAACCAGGTTCCAAATGTCCAATAAGTTTAAAAGTTCAAAAGGTTAGTGTGCAGGAAACCTTTTAAACTTTGGAACTCCTGAGACTTTTTAAGCTCTTTTATACTAGTTGCAATTTGTTTGATCCGCGTCTTACATATTCACCCCAGGTCAGGTTATCACCACCATTACTATGCAGTGCTTTTTCAATCGCAAAGTTGGCCGACGTTTCAACGACCCATTCAAAATTCTCCTCGCCAACGCTGGCACGATCAGCATCCGGTGCAGGATTGCAAAAATCAATTGCAAATGGAACGCCATCACGCAGCGCCAGCTCAACTGTGTTGAAATCGTAACCTAAGTATTTATTGATGGCCAGAACAATGTCCGTCATCAGTTGCAACTTTTCTTCCGAGGGTTTGAAATCGGCGACATAGCGAAGATGATGCGGATTGCGTGGTTCATACGGCATGATGCGTACATATTTTCCGCCAATGCAGTAACAACGATAATATTCTTCAAAAACAATTTCTTCCTGCAGCAACATTACAAGCTGGCCGGTTTCGCTATGTTTCTGGAAAAAATCTTCGGCACTGTTTAATTTATAAACATGCTTCCATCCACCTCCTGCAAATGGTTTCATATATGCCGGGAACCCGACATAACTGAATATTGCATCCCAATCCAGCGGAAATGCAAGGTTACTGAATGATTCTTCAGATGTATCGGTTGGAAGTTCTCTCGAAGGAAGGATTGCCGTCTTCGGTACGGGTACACCGACTTTTGTCATGAGGCAATTGTTGAAGTATTTATCATCGGCGCTCCACCAGAATGGGTTGTTGATAACTGCGGTCCCGGTTAATGCCGCATTTTTTAACCATGTACGATAAAATGGTACATCCTGTGAGATTCGATCAATGATGACAGAATACCCACTCGGCTCACCCTGTAATGCTTTATCGATCCGGACCGGCTCAGCAATGATTCCCGGGATGCTTTTATTATTGACCCTGGCTACAAACGCTTCAGGAAAGGAGCGTTCCTTTCCATGCAGAATTCCAATTTTTTTCATAAACAAAATTTTAGGTGAATGTAATAACCGGGCAGGGTGACAGATCCCGGCTCTGCCAAATATCGGAAATTCCCTGAATACGGGTCTCTGTCATCACCCGCGAACTAAATCTAAATCGTCGTTCTTAATTGATTACGGTTGGTACAGACAGGGCATGCCCTGTCTGTACCACACATGATGATGAACGACTAGCGACTCCCGACTCATTACTCCTGACTCCAGACTCAGGACTAATGACTATTTTTGAATCCATGCAGTCGATAAATGTGCCCGGCATTCTCGTCGAGAATGCTATAGTCAAATCTCATTACCTCGGGCGGGATGTGAAGGTTGATTTCTATCTCCCAAAGAATGTGCGTGATCCCAATTCGATGAGCTTATTGCTGATCAACGATGGCCAGGATATGGACGTGCTGGGACTGGAAAACATGTTGACGCAGTTGTACCTGGAAAATGCTATACGACCGATACTATGTGTAGGTATTCATGCAAATAAGGACCGTAAAAAGGAATATGGCGTGGCCGGGCAACCGGATTATTTGGGTCGCGGCGGAAAGGCGGGTTTACACACATCTTTTGTATTGGAAGAACTGATCCCGTTTATTCATAAATCCTATGCAATAGAATCTTTTCGTGAGAAGGCCTTTGCAGGTTTTTCCCTGGGTGGGCTCATGGCGCTCGATATTGTGTGGAAGCATCCCGATCAATTCAGCCAGGTGGGCGTATTCTCCGGTTCATTGTGGTGGCGGCATGTGGATCAAACGGAAGAGCATTATGATGATCATAAGCACCGCATCATGCACCAGCAAATACGGTATGGCAAATATCAACCGGGGTTGAAATTCTTCTTTCAATGCGGGAACATGGATGAAACGAAGGATCGCAATAATAATGGTATCATCGATTCTATTGACGATACGCTTGATCTGATCAAAGAACTTGAGTTAAAAGGCTATGACATAAAAGAAGATATCTATTACCTCGAAATGAATGACGGCAGGCATGACGTGCCAACCTGGGGACGGGCGATGCCTGTGTTTTTGAAATGGGCGTTTGGAGCAGGAGATAGTCGAGAGTCGATAGTCGTTAGTCGTTAGTCCGGTCTACGCTTTATTTGAGAATCATAATCGACAACTGTAAATACGTTTTCTGTTATTTGTAGAGACAGGGCATGCGCTATCTCTACCTCATTCGGAAATCACCCGTCAAAATCGGAAGGTCGATTGAGAACATTTGTTGCCATATTATTGATTATTAAGCCATAAGGTCCATTAGCATTGTAATAATCAATAATTAATAATTAATAATTTCTATTGTAAAGGACGGCCCCTAACGTTAATAAAAAATGCAAAAACAGGCTCTATTTATACTTTTTAGTATAAATGATCCGTACCTTTGAGGCGATGAAAACAGACACTGCCCAATTGCCCAAAAAAAATGCTTCCGGAGGTGAATTAAGCCCGATAGAGAGCGCCGTTCTTAACGACTATAAGTATGGTTTTGTCACGGATATAGAGTCCGATTCTGCGCCAAAAGGCCTGAATGAAGACATAGTTCGCTTTATTTCGGCAAAGAAGAATGAGCCTGAATGGATGCTTGAATGGCGGTTAAAAGCATATCGTCAATGGCTCAAAATGGAAGAACCCAAATGGGCCAATATCAAATATCCCCCGATCGACTACCAGGATGTCATTTACTACTCGGCTCCAAAACAAAAAATTAATCCAAACAACCTGGATGAAGTAGATCCTGAATTGCGTAGAACTTTTGAGAAACTCGGAATATCACTGGATGAACAAAAGCGTCTTACGGGTGTCGCGGTTGATGCGGTTATTGACAGCGTATCAATTGGCACAAGCTTCAAAAAACAATTGTCGGAACTGGGCATCATCTTTTGTTCAATGAGCGAAGCGATCCAGGAACATCCTGAACTGATCAAAAAGCACCTGAGCTCCGTCGTTCCGGCGACCGATAACTACTTTGCAGCATTAAACTCTGCTGTTTTTAGCGATGGTTCATTTTGTTATATTCCAAAAGGCGTTCGCTGCCCGATGGAACTGTCAACTTATTTCCGGATCAATGCTGAGAATACGGGTCAATTTGAAAGAACATTGATTGTCGCCGAGGAAGGAAGTTATGTCAGCTATCTCGAGGGTTGTACAGCGCCGATGCGTGACGAAAATCAATTGCATGCAGCCGTTGTTGAACTGATCGCAATGGACAATGCAGAAATAAAATACTCGACTGTTCAAAATTGGTACCCGGGTGATAAAGAAGGCAGAGGTGGTATTTACAATTTTGTAACCAAGCGCGGGATTTGCAAAGGAAATAACTCGAGGATCTCGTGGACGCAGGTGGAAACCGGTTCATCTATTACATGGAAATATCCGAGCGTTATACTTAAGGGTGATAATTCAGTAGGCGAGTTTTATTCAGTGGCTGTTACGAACAATCACCAACAAGCCGATACAGGTACGAAGATGCAGCATCTTGGAAAAAATACACGGAGCAGGATCGTTTCGAAAGGAATTTCTGCCGGTGTCAGCAACAATAGTTATCGTGGATTGGTACATGTCGGAAAGAATGCTGTTAACGCAAGAAATTTTTCCCAATGTGATTCCCTTTTGCTCGGTGATAAATGCGGAGCACATACATTTCCATATATAGAAGTCAAAAATAAAACGGCGATCGTGGAGCACGAAGCGACCACGTCAAAGATAGGCGAGGACCAGATCTTTTATTGCAACCAGCGTGGAATTGATACGGAAACTGCTGTAGCACTGATCGTAAACGGATTTGCAAAAGAAGTCATGAACCAATTGCCTATGGAATTTGCGGTTGAAGCGCAGAAATTGTTAGCGATTAGCCTGGAAGGCAGTGTGGGGTAGTCGTTAGTCGATAGTCGGAAGTTGGGGCTCATTAAATAGGTATTGTAGAGACAGGGCACGCCCTGCCTTTGAAAAATTAATAATAAATATTCATCATGCTGAAGATTCAAAATTTACACGCAAGCGTTGAAGGAAAGAAGATATTAAATGGTATCAACCTGGAAATAAAAGCGGGGGAAGTTCATGCGATTATGGGACCAAATGGTTCAGGCAAAAGCACGCTCGCATCAGTATTGGCAGGAAGGAAGGAATATGAAGTAACGGAAGGGACCGTTGAATTTCTTGGAAAAGATCTTTTAGAACTGGATCCCGAGGAACGTGCAGGTGAGGGATTGTTCCTGGCATTCCAATACCCGGTTGAGATCCCGGGATTGACGACCACCAATTTTATTAAGACCGCAGTGAATGAGATCCGCAAATATCGTGGACAAGATAGCCTCGACGCTGTGGGTTTTCTGAAATTGATGAAAGAGAAGATGGCATTGATGAATATTGACCAGTCGCTCCTGAGCCGACCATTGAATGAAGGATTTTCAGGCGGCGAAAAAAAGCGCAACGAGATCTTTCAAATGGCGATGCTCCAACCGAAACTCGCTATCCTCGACGAAACTGATTCTGGTTTGGATATAGACGCAATACGTATTGTAGCCAATGGTGTCAACAAACTTCATACGAAAGAAAACGGTGTCCTGGTCGTTACGCACTACCAGCGTTTACTCGACTATATCATTCCTGATTTTGTTCACATATTATATAATGGACGGATTGTAAGATCGGGAACAAAAGAGTTGGCCCTTGAGTTGGAAGAAAGAGGTTATGATTTCATCAAGAGCGAAATTGATATTACCGTTTAATGATTTGTGGTTATTAAAACTAAGGAATGAACACGATAGAATATTATAAAGAACGATTTGACCAGTTGCAATCAGCAAATCCCCGCAATGAACTAACGAGGCTCAGGCAGGATGCATTTGCCGCGTTTAGCAAGACCGGTATTCCCACCAGCAAGAATGAAGAATGGAAGTATACACGCGTAAGTAGTTTATTCAACAAACCATACAGCGAACCAGGAACAAAAGTTCAATCGATTACGGTAAAAACATTGGATGGACTTCGTTTGCCCGGTCATCAGGAAGCAAATGAACTTGTATTTGTCAACGGGTACTTCAATGAATCTTTATCAAAGATAATTTCAAACGAGCTGATCACGATGTCGTTGGAGGAAGCGGCCGTATCGGCCGAATTTGGTGGTATCGTTAAGCAAAACCTGGGTCACAGCCGACAATACCTGAAAGATGGGATCAATGCACTGAATACGGCATTCATTCAAGACGGTGTTTTTGTTCACGTGAGAAAAGGAAATGCTACAGAGCACCCGGTATACATATACAATATTACAGATGCAGGATCAGGAAATATTTTTTCACAACCCAGGAGCCTTATTCATATCAGTGAAAACGGGCATATACAGATTGTCGAAACTTATGTTTCGATCGGCGCATCGGATAGTTTTACCAACCAGGTGATGGAAATAGTGATTGAAAAAGATGCCAATGTTGAATACTACAAGATTCAAAATGATGTCAGCAATGCAAGCCTTGTTAGTACGACGCATTTCAGACTTGTGGGCAAATGTTATTTACACACGGTAACGATTTCTTTAAATGGATCGATCGTTCGCAATAATCTTGAAGTTGTACTTGATGCCGAACGCTGCGAAGCACATTTATACGGATTGTATTTTCATGGCGGAAAGACTCATATCGACAACCATACCGTCGTAGACAATGTAAAACCAAATTGCTTTAGCAACGAGTTGTATAAAGGTGTCATGAACGATGAGGCAACAGGTGTGTTTAACGGGAAAATTTATGTGAGGCAGGATGCCCAGAAAACTAATGCATACCAGTCAAACAAGAATATACTTCTTTCGGATAGCGCTACCATCAACAGCAAACCACAATTGGAAATATTTGCTGATGATGTAAAATGTTCGCACGGATGTACCGTGGGCCAGTTGGACGAAGAGGCACTGTTCTATCTGCAATCGAGAGGGATCAGCGAAAGCTCCGCCAGGTCATTGCTGGTACATGCTTTTGCGGAAGATATCATGGAGCATATCAAGTTGGAACCGATACACAATTATCTTGATCAATTGATCGCAAATCGCTTAAATAACGATACAGCATGATCAAAACTGCCGGCATACAAACCAAGCTGGATGTAACAGCCATTCGCCAGCAATTCCCGATACTCAATCGCGAGGTGAAAGGAAAGCGTTTAGTCTATTTTGACAACGCTGCCACTGCGCAAAAGCCACAAGTGGTTATTGACGCGTTGGTGAATTATTACACTCATTACAATGCTAATATTCACCGTGGTATTCACACGCTGGCTGAAGAAGCGACCGCAGCTTACGAGGCTACCCGTGATACTGTCCGGGAATTCATCAATGCATCGTCAAGGGAAGAGATCATTTTTACGAAAGGAACGACTGAAGGCATTAATCTCGTGGCTGCAACATGGGGCCGGCAAAATATAAAAGCGGGGGATGAGATCATTATATCGACAATAGAACATCACTCTAACATTGTTCCCTGGCAAGTATTGTGTGAAGAAAAAAAGGCGATCTTAAAAGTTATCCCGGTAAACGACGATGGAGAATTGATGATAGATGAATATAAAAAACTGCTTGGCCCGAAAACAAAATTGGTTTCCGTTGTGCATGTCTCAAATGCACTTGGTACAGTGAATCCCGTGCGGGAGATGATCGAACTTGCCCATGCAGCCGGTGCGGTGGTGATGGTTGATGGTGCGCAATCAACCGTGCATCTTGATATAGACGTACAGGAAATGGATTGCGATTTCTTTGCCTTCTCTTCGCATAAACTATATGGCCCGACCGGCGTGGGTGTGTTATATGGAAAGAAAGCCTTGCTTGAATCAATGCCCGTATTCGAGGGTGGAGGTGAGATGATTAAGGAAGTCACCTTCCAGGGAACGATTTTTAATGACTTACCATATAAATACGAAGCGGGCACGCCAAACATTGCCGATACAATTGCATTTAAAGCGGCATTAGATTTCGTCACTGCGACGGGCAAGGAGAAAATAAGAAGACATGAGGATGAATTATTGCAATACGCAACGGACGAGTTAGAACAAATACCAGGATTAAGAATACTCGGCAAAGCAAGGGAAAAAACAAGCCTGGTTTCATTCGTGGTGGATAAAATCCATCCGCAGGACCTGGGAATACTATTGGATAATCGCGGTATTGCTGTGCGAACGGGACATCATTGCGCTCAGCCGTGTATGATCCGGTATGAGATTCCGGGTACGGTCAGGGCATCGTTTGCAATGTATAATACCAAAGAAGAGATCGATGAACTGATAAGCGGGTTGAAGAAGGCGATAAAAACATTATTATGATACGATGAGTTATACCTCGGAATATCCAAGAATGGAAAGGGCTAAAACGATAGAAGAAACCGAAAACGAAATTGTCGAAGAGTTTTCACTCTTTGACTCGTGGGATGATAAGTATGAATATATAATTGACCTGGGAAAAAAATTGGCACCACTTGATGATAAATATAAGATCGATGAAAACAAGGTGAGGGGCTGTCAATCTACTGTATGGTTAATAGCAGATCACCTCGATGGAAATGTTTACTATAAAGCTGAAAGTGACGCCGTGATCGTGAAAGGACTGATTAGTTTGCTGATAAGGGTGTTGTCTGGTCATACGCCTGACGAGGTCATCAATGCGCGATTGGATTTTATACAAAAGATCGGCATGACAACACACCTGGCGCAAACGCGTTCGAACGGGTTACTCGCAATGGTTAAACAAATGAAGCATTACGCCCTGGCGTATAAAATAAAAAATTCGGCCGCTTAGGAAATGATACAGGACCCTGAAATATTGAAACAAAAAGTGATCGAGTGTTTACATACGATCTATGATCCCGAAATACCGGTCAACATTTATGAACTGGGATTGATCTATGAAATAAACATTTTGCCGATCAGTAATGTGCAGATCGTGATGACGCTGACTTCACCGGCATGCCCGGCGGCACAAACGATTCCCGTTGAAGTTGATCAAAAAGTCAGGCAGGTCGAAGGTGTGAATGATGTGCATGTAGCAGTTACATGGACGCCGCCCTGGGACAAGAGTATGATGTCGGAAGCGGCACAGTTGGAATTGGGGATGCTTTGATTGAAAGCCTTGTAGTTTAAATAGAAAAATAAAATAAACAGATATGCCACAAATAAGTATAAAAAGCCTGATGAATAACAACGCACCAACCTATGATCCTGAATTGGTGCAACCGTTCAGGGATGAATTGACAGCGGTTGGATTTAAAGAATTACTGACTCCTGCCGATGTGGACGCTGCTTTGGGAAAAGAAGATGATAAGGTTGTTCTCACGGTTCTTAATTCAGTCTGCGGATGTGCGGCAGGTAAGGCAAGGCCCGGCGTATTAGTTTCAATGCTTAATGGCCTTGTTCCGGACGAATACGTAACTGTGTTTGCGGGGATGGAAAAAGAAGCGGTCGATCATTTCAGAACAAAATACCTGCAGGAATACACGCCATCGTCGCCGAACATTGCTTTATTTAAAAACGGTAAAGTTGTTCATATCCTGCAGCGTTACCAGGTTGAAGGAAAAAGCGCCTGGGAAATCGCAGATGAATTGACTACGGCGTATGATAAGGTTTGTGCAAAAACAAATAACGAAGATGAACGTCGTAGCATAAAAGACTATATCGAAAAAAAGTACCAGGTCAATATTGACTGATCAATATAACGATCGTTATGAAAATTACCGCACAGGAAGAATATGGATTGCGCATTTTGATTCGCATCGCGGCATGCCGGACAGATGACGGTATGAGTATTCCGCAGTTGAGTGAAGCGGAAGGCATTACTCCGCATTACGTTGCAAAGTTAGCACGCGTCTTACGCATGGAAGGCTTTATCAACAGCACGCCCGGGAATAAAGGCGGTTATATTTTAGCCAAACCGGCAAAGGAAATAGTGATCCGCAGTGTATTAAAGGCACTTGGCGGCACGATGTTTAACAATGAGTTTTGCGGAGTACATGCGGGCGCAGTTAATCTTTGCACGAATTCCGTTGATTGCTCCGCTCGTTCTTTATGGAAAATGATTCAATTCACCGTCGACAATCTGTTAGACAAAATAACTTTGCATGAATTGATAACAACGGAAAAAGAATCTACAAAGATTTTGTCACAGATACTGGTGCAAACGAACGAAATAAAATAATGCAAAAAGGACAAGGGAGAAAACGAGGAATAAGGTAATGGTAATAATGTATTCCTCACCTCCTTTACTCTTTTTAACTCTTAGCCTAAAACAAACCGGCTCCACGCTCCTTTATCTCAGGAATCTATACGTCCACTTTACAAGAAAGATATTTCTTCCCTGGTCGGCAAAGATGTTGTCAAAAAGACTCTTTGGCAATGGGGTGTTAAGGTCAGCAAATGCATCCGGCGTATTGCCTTGCGACCAGACGAGGTAAAGTTCGGAGCCTCTTCTGTATTCCCATCGCACAACAAGATTAGAACGGAATTGCACGAAATTAAAATCAGGTTTACCAAAACTGTAATCAATGGCCCCATCATGATTTTCATCTATGATATAACTGCCACTGGCATTGTCAAAGAGAATTTCATTCGACGTGAATACATGAAAGCGATCATTGAATTTTTTTGCCATTGGGTTTGACACATAAGCAAAATTGCTGTAAACCGGGCGTGTAATATAAGGCTGGCCGTAGTATTGCAACGTTAGATCAGGCGTGATATTATAATTGATCCTTGCAGTGAAACGAAGCGTCTTTTGTTTAACGGAACTTACAATTGAACGGGTACCACCGGGAAATTGGATATTCTCAACAAACTGGTCCTGTCTCCGCCAATAATACTGGTAACTTCCGGCGACACTGATGTTAAGCGCATTCAGTGGTTGCAGTGTAATTTGAAGATTGGCATTGCGGCTTTTGACAGTGTGTTCAAAACCCTGGAATCCGCCAAGGTTGAGATTGGCATAAACTTTTTTGCGGTAATCGCTGGTAATATACATGTTTGGTCCAACGCCAATTGGCCTACGCATTGTGGCTGCACCGCGTAAAGCATTATTTGAAATTTCAAAAGGGTTATATGAAAAACCTATTCCCGACTGCCAGTTGTTTTTAAATACTGCATGGGCATTCGTGTTGAGAAAATCAAAGATGAACCTGCCACTGAAATCCCACCTGGCCCAATGGTTTAGATTGAATCTTGCATTGCGGAAAATAGAGAAAGGTCTTTGAAACTGCCAACCTGCCCATGTAAAATGATTGATCTCATTTGCTGCAAGCATGAAACCAATATCGTTCAGTTCCAGTTGCGGCGAACGGAACGTGAATCCTGTTTCGAATTTAAATACTTCTCCGTGCTTGCCTGACTTACCGCCAGACTTACCAAACTTAATAGTGCCTCCCGTTCCATTCAATGAAGTGCGGGTAGGATCCAACGAAATTTCTTTTGCATCGGGACGCTGGAACAAATGTTCGAATGCGGTCTGTGTTTGGAGAATAGCTTCTTTGGTCCCTTCAACGCGGCTGAATATGACATTACCGGCAACATACCAGGTCCTGTTCTTCCAAAATCGTTTGAAATCGAAGCCGCCGGAATATGCATTTCGAAGAAGGATGTCGTTTAAACCTTTTGCCCTGTTCACACCGGTTAAAATTCCCCCGATGATTGTATTTCCTCCATCATAGTCTTTTTGCAATCTGGCAACTGCATAGTTTGTCAATGGTTCTACCAGTTCTTTTCTTTTTTGTCCGTTGAAATCGATCGTCGCCATTTCCCTTTCTGTCACACTTTCAAGAACACCGATACTCAATCCATTCTTTGTTTTGCCACTGAATTTTGTGGCACCGAGGATAGAAGTGTTCTGCGGATATTTCACATATTCATTCGGCCCGGTCGTTGGATAACCATGGGGCGAACTTCCAATGCGTCGGGAATAAAATAAAAGATCAGCATCGTAATCGCCTCCAAGTTGTGAACCGGTCAATTGATAGTCGAAAATATTGCGGCTTTCTATAAAGAATGGTCTTTGCTCAGGGAAGAAATTCTGAAAACCGTCAATACGAACCTGAGAAGGATCGGCCTCGACTTGTCCGAAGTCAGGGTTAACGGTGAAGTCCAGGATCAAATCATTTGTTACGGCAAACTTTCCGTCGACACCGGCTGAAAGTTTTTTGTCAAAACCTTTAGCGAAAGGATTGCCAGGTTCTTTTTTATATGTATCAGCCTGCGCAATGACGTATGGCGCAATTTCTATTTGCTTATGCGTGGGAATATCTTTCAGACCGTGTAATTCGCCGAATCGGCTGACCCATCCGCCAATATTTTGAGGAATATGTTGCCAGAACGAACGCTCTTCCTTCCTGAACAAGCGCCGGGTGACCTGGAACCCCCATACTTTGTCCGGTTCATTTCCATAACGCAACTGGCTGAAAGGGATCTTTACTTCGGCGGTCCATCCTTTATCGTTCACATTTGTCTTTGAATACCAGATCGGGTTCCAACTTACGTCCCAGTTGTTGCCATCGTTGGAAACAAATTCATCGCCACGTACGCCAGATACGGACAAAGTGAAGGAAAAGGCTGTCCGATGATCGTGGTAGCTGTCAATATTGATTTCAATCCAATCGCCGGGAAATTGATCACGCCTGCTCATTCGCCTGATCACGGAGTCGGCAGACACGTCATGACATTGATATGCGATATAAAGAAATCTATCATCGTAGACGATCTTAAAATTGCTGGGTTGTGAAGGAGGCCTGCCTTCATGAGGTTGCCATTGAATAAAATCGCCACCCCATTCAACAATGTTCCATGCTTCTTCATTCGGTATGCCATCTAAATTGATCGTACCCTTTAATCGCTGGGTGTAATATTTCTTGATAATAATGCTTGAGTCGGAAGGAGTAGCTTTCGCGCCGATAAGGGTAAGAGCCAGCAATGACAGTAGTAGGCCTGGTTTTCTCATGTACCAATAATAACCGCTGTTTTCCGAACTAAAAATGTAAAATATAACAACGGTAATTTTTGCAATATATGCGGCTGGCTGATAGATACTGGATGCTCTATCCTGGATGCTGGATAAGAGGTCGTGCCTAAAAAACTCAAAGTTCTTTTAACAATCGTTGCGCCTTTGAAAAGACAGGAGCATCAGCAGGGATCTTGTTCAGCCATTCTTTACAAGTCGTTTCATTTTTATCTTTTAAGTAAGAGAGGGCAATATAAAATGCGGCTTCATATCTAAAAACTGAAGTGCCATTGTATAGTTGCGTTAATTCAATCCTCGACTTGCTCAATTGGTCCGTTTCGAGTAATGCTATCGCGTAATAGAAATGCAGGAAACTATTGGCGGTATCTGTGCTCAATAAAGTTTCAAACTGCGGAATTGTTTCAGCGAATTTCTTTTCATTGAATCTTTTGGTAATACTCTTTTGTATTGAATCGGAAGTGCCACCTCTTTCAGTAAGTCCGGGCATTTCAATAGAAGCAAATTGACGAAAAGTGTCTGGTTGCGACCACGGGGCCCAAACAAAAAGGGCAATGATCAATATGGCGGCAGCGGCAGCAATCCATGTGAAAGATCTGATCCTTGCTGTTTTTGCCAATGGTCTTTCCTGTACATCACTTGTTGAGAAATACTTCCCTCGCAAATTTTGAATGGTATCTTTTAAGGCCAATTCTCCTTCCCCGGGATGAAGCTGGTTCTTTAAGCTCTCATTGACTTCCCTGTACAGTTCAACTTCCTTTTTCAATTCTTCATCGTCCCGGAGCAATTGTTCGAAGTCCTGCCTTTCCCCGGCAGTCATGTCATTGTCGACATAGAGACTTATTTTATCGTAATCAAGGGCACTCATTCATTTTGATTTTGTGATCGGATTGATTTCAGTAAAGTGGCCATACATTCTGATTTCTTTTTTCTCAAATATGCATAGGTCACTTGTAACGAGGCAGCAACTTCTTCCTGTGGCTGTCCGCCGAGGCAAAGCCGAATGATCTCACGGCATCTTTCGCCCAGTTTTTCAAACATGGTCAAAAACAGTTTTGCACGATCATCCCTGGCCTGCAATTGTTCAGCCATGGCAAAAACGTCCTCGCCAATATTAAATAACTCATCGGTGCCGGTTGTTACCGGTCGGCGGCCCCTTTTTTTTAATTCATTTAACCATTTTCTTTTGCAGATCAATAACAAAAAGGCTTCAAACGGGCAGGTGAGCAATAATCCCTTTTCTTTAGCCTGGCGGTAAATGTCTACTAATGCTTCCTGGAATATATCGGCCGCATCGTCCTCGCTACCATTATTTTGAAGAATATGGGTCTTCACTTTCTGCGAAAATCGCTCATAGATCTCATTGATTATTGTCGCGTCATTTTGCAATAACGCAATAATAAACCGCTGGTCAGTATGAATGATCGTGGCGGCCCCGGCCATAGACGATTGTCAATTTTTCGATTCTAAAAGTAATTCTTCTTTTGATGGTAACGACAATTCAACCCATTCGGGTTGCAGGTCGCGCGATTATCTGACCCCTGGTTGCATCAGGGGGTACGATATTGAAGCCATCCGGGCTTCTTTCTGCACTGTTCCCAATGAAACGTTTGTCGTATTCCCCAATCATTCATCCAAATAATGAGTTTTCAATACTACAATTGATGCGAATTCAGATTATGTCGATAGGAAAAAGCCCGGAGGGCTTTAACCTTGATAATCCCTGATGCAATCAGGGGATTCTCGCACATGAACGGTACCAACCCCGGAGGGGTTGAATTATCCTGGCTATTAGAATAAAGGCTTAGTACTCTAAATCGCCTTGTATTCGAACCAATTGCTACGGCTCCGGGAAATCTTGTGCGAGACCGGGTAACAATTCTCTCGCCCCGTTGATATATCTGCAGAAACAAATTCACCACAGTTCAATTGACGGAAATGAAAGCAAAAATAATTTTTATGATAGCCTTTGGCCTGTACGTAACAATCGTGCTGGCGAGCTGATATAAATAAATGTAATCTATTTCATAAATAAATAACGGCGATTGCCGAAAAGCCATAAGAGAGTAGGCGCAACCATAAAATTTTCAGCAATGAAAACAAGAATACTTTTTCTGATTCCCGCATTGATATTTACAATGCTGTCAAATTTCTCCTGTAAAAAATTAGAGCTTGAATTCGATCATGAACTTCATCATGATCACCCGCAGCAGGGTGTTCCATATTATTCAACAGTCAGTGAATTTAAAGATGGACTGTATAAAGCGGCCAGCAAGATCCAATCCTATCAGCTTCGTGCCTATAAAGACACACTTTCAAACGGCAAACCGGATATCAATGGTCGTAAAGAACCTTTGATCTATTTCGTGCAAGCCATTTTGGAAAAACTCCAGGGTAACAAGGTAGAAGAAGCAGTACACGATGTATTTCATTTTGACGGTGCCACATTCTCACTCTTTTCTTACCTGATGAAAGCAAGAATGGTAAATGACATCAGCCCCGCAACACTTACATCGATTCTTGCAGAAATTCCGCTTCCTCCCGTTCCAATGGCCGGATTTGCACCGCCGATAGTTCCGGTTGCCGAAGCAGTTCCCATCGTAGCCGTTTGTAAATGCAAACCGAAAGTGAAGATCAGGGTAACATTTGTTTACATTCCTGATTGCGGCAATTATAAGAAAGAAACTACCGGGTATGTTGTCAACAACAAACTCACCAACATGAGCAGTGGTATGTACTATAAGATTGTTCCAGAAGTTGAAGGTTGCGGTTGTGCCGGCACATGGACTCACACGATGACCGCACCTGCAGGTGCAAGCTATGGAAGTGGTTACTCCGGTAGCCCGGCAAATGGCGTCAACTTCCAGGGCATTTCAAGTGGCACATACACTTTCACTTTCACGTATACATGTGGTTGTGTCGGTTGTGGCGCAAGTGATTCGCAAACATTATCTATCAGTATTAAATAGAAAACCTTTAAAGGCGGGAGCCGAAAAGCCTGCTTGTCTTTCGACAATCGAATAACAAGCTTTAATAGAGTAGGCATCATTAAATCTTAAAATCATGAAAAGGACGATTCTTTTGTTAGCAACAGGTTTGATTGTATTACAATCGTATTCACAAACACAAAAAGGTCATTGGATGCTCAGCGCTTCGATGGCAAGTGCGGGTTTCAGCTCGAACAAATCACACACCAAGTACTCTGATTCCCCTATCGAGTACAATTCAGCCGGAAAGAATTTGGGAGTGTCAGTATTCCCGTCAGCGCTTTATTTCATAAAAGACAATATAGCGCTCGGCGGAAACTTTGGTGCGAGCTTTTCTACTTCAAAAACGCAAAATTCCAACACAACATCGCCAGGTGTATCGAAGAACAAATCTCATTTCACGACTTTCTCTTTTGGACCGCAGATCAGGTGTTATTTCGGTGAGAGTGGTTCAAAAGGACAGCCCTGGGTGGAAGCCAATGCAGGCATTTCTACAAGCCCCGGCAAGTCGGATTACAGCAACACCATTTCTATGAACAGTACGGAAAATGATAGCCGATCTAATAATTGGAATGCAGGTGTAAACCTTGGTTACTCGCATTTCATCAATTCTGTTATCGGGTTCCAATATTATGTCGGGTACAGGCACTCTCATTCATCAGGTGGTTCAGACGTTACACCTAGCCCGGGCACGCCTTATTCCTTCAAAACGACAACGGACAACAACAATATAAACTTTGGCCTGGGTTTCCAGGTTCACATTCCTTCTTCGGTAGCGAAAAACAGGAATAAGTAATCGGTCCCTCAGCAAAAACTAAACATGAAGACGAAGGTGCTATAGTAGCAAGATCCGGAACACCATTCAATAATTGGCCCGTTTTGTATCCGCACCTGGAAAGGCCGGCTTTTGCTGTCGGCCTTTTTAGAATTAAAATGAAAGAATAAAACTATTTTTATGTCATCCAAATTCTTCGTCGTGGATTCGTCAAAGGCCATAATCCTGCTGGCAATGATGCAAGTAATGGCGGCAACATTGCAGGCGCAGGATGTTGATACCGCATCGGCAAATATTCAAATCAAGATAGATAACAACAAGGCAAATTTCAATTCAACATTACGTCCGCTGCATCAAATTGCCGGCGCACCGTCTGCCTTTTACACGCATTTCTGGGAATTTGGTGATGGAAAATTCAGTTTTGAAGCAAATCCATCACATGTTTACAGTGACACCGGGAACTACAATGTGATCTATTATGCCACTAATAACTATGATGATGGAAAACCTCCGCCGCGCCGGCGGAAAAGAGTCTCGGTGAATAGTAACCTGGCGTATGCAGAACAATCAACGCCTTCCTTTTTTAAAGAAGGCGGGGCAATTGAAATGAAAGTAAACCGTATGCCCCGCGCAGATGAGGATCTTGTGCTGATCATCGGTTACCGCAATCAAAGAAGTAATACAGCACAATCCGGGTCGCTGGTTTTGTTTTATAATGAAAAGCAATTCCGAGCAAATTCCTTTCAGCTTGCAGAAGAACGAGCTTATTACGGAGAGAAAGTTTCTTCGATCCAATCAATCGCAGCCATCGACAATGAGATCACTGAAGCAAAAGGTTTGCATCTTGCATCCGGCCCAAGTGCCGGGCAAGATAACCAGTGGAATGATTTGTATGCCGGCAAGGTAGCTGATTTGTTGAGATCAAAACAACGGGTCTTCCGTCAAAACAATGCGTGGAAGTTTGAAGGCTTACAGAAATATGAAGAGAAATATTTCTTCCTGACCTTGCATACCATGCCGGAAATGATAAAGGATACAAATGGAGTTGTTACCATCACCGGTATGTTTATACCTGATGATGGCGGCGATCTTGAAGAATATGAACTCGAATTGCAGATTGTCGCTTCGCATGATCCAAACAGGATGATCCTTCGCAACCGGCGATTGAACTACCGGTTTACCAGCTCCCATAAAGAAATGACGTATAGAGTAAAATTTCAGAATACAGGTAAAGGTCCGGCACAGCAGATTATGGTTGGCATTAAGGTGCCGGGTTTACTAAATGAAAGATCAGTCAAGCTAATAGATCAGTACCCGGGTTGTATTCCATGTGATTCGGCGGCGGCCGGCCAGAGTTGTATCGATACCATTATCAGGAAGGATAGTGTATATTTTGTTTTTAGGAACATTTATTTACCCGGGTTACAACAGGATGGCAATAGTGATCCTGATTCAACGAAAGGATTTGTCCGATACCGGCTGCAGTTTGATAAGAAACTGAAAAAACTTCCTTTTGAAAGCAGCGCTGCGATCATATTTGACAAGAATGAGCCGATTTATACGAATAAATCAACCGGTTACTTCAAACCCGGAAAATCACCGGGCGTTATTATTGGTTATAACCGATGGATTGATAAAGAAGCAAAGTTTTTTGATGACCGCGATGACCTCGTGGTTGGCGCATGTCTTTCTTCTTTTTCGCCATATAAAAAATACTTCCAATGGGAATTGTTTGCTACCGCCAACAAAACTCCGGAACAGCTCATAAGCCGTGGCCCGGGAAATGATACATTGATCAACGGGCAAATTTGCCGTCAACAGAATATTGATCGTTATGCAAAGGAAAATTCTGTTCGGCTTTATATCGTACCTATCCAATTACGTTATAATTTTTTTGACTGGCTCGGCGGCGGCATTGGTGCGCTTGCTGCAACCGATGCGATGATAAAGATCTCTTCGCGAAAGGAAATTCTTTTAATATGTCCACCCAACCAGGTCATGTCGGTTGCTGCAAAAGATCCCAATCATACCGAATTCTTCAAGAACTGGGATTTCGCTGCGTTTGGAGATGTGCAACTCGGAAAGGTCAGGGTTGGACCAGCGATAGGCCTCCGGTTTATTCATTATTTCAGGATACCGCAAAATCATTTGTTTGTCTATGCAGCATGGAGATTATGACTAACTTTAGTTGAACCCTCCATGGATGAACCATTTTCCTGCTGTGATACGATTAATGCTTCGACTTATATCGGCATTGATTGTATTTTTTATTTTGACCGCGCAGACCCCGACGAATAGTTCAAACCACGAGCTCACAATACCTGATTCGCTCTCGAAAAGATTGGATTCTTTGCGCAATGCAGATAATTTGCAGGAATGGCTGGTCAATTCGATAGAGTATCTTGATAACAAACCTGCCGAAAGAATTTCAATCTTATACACTGCAGAATCAACTGCATGGCGCCTTCCAAAAACCAATGACGAAAAGCTTGCTTGGTTTGATCTCTTAACCAACCAGGGTTATTATGAAATGTACCGGGGAAGCATAGTTCGATCCATTGATGCTTATGAAAAAGCTTATCGTTACTATTTTGACAACCCGCTGGCGGGCGCTGAGGGGGATGTGCTGGAGTATGTATTGAAACCTCTTGGAAATAATTATACCCGGCTCGGCGATTATGACCGGGCATTTTTTATACAGGAAAAGAGCTTATCGATGGCGTTGCAACTGAAAGATTCCATTCAAACGGCTTCGATTTATCACAATCTCGCAACTTCAGCCCGATGGAAAGGCGACCTCGGCCTGGCAGTAAATTATTGTGAAAAGGGATTGATGTTTATCCCTGCACCTAAACCGCGAAGAGGACTATTGTTGTCCGCTTATGGCGAAGTGTTGCTTCTTCAAAATAAATCCGGTGAAGCTGAAACCAGGATGCTGGAAGCGATAAAGATCCTGCAGCAAAATCTTTCTCCGAATGACAAGGATGACATAAACTGGTTGCGGGGAGCTTACCAAGGTTATGGCGAGATATTGAAACAAAAAAATAAGCCAGGTGAAGCATTAGATTATTATGAAAAGGCGGAGACGCTACTGATGAAGTATTTCAAGGGTGAGCGAATCAGAGAGATGGCAAAACTTGATGTACTCACCGGCCAGGCACTGCTCCAGCTAAACCGCCCGGCGGAATCAATTGGAAAATTCAACCGCGCTTTGACCCGGCTGATTCCTTCTTTCTTGTTGAATGATCCGGCGGACCTTCCAAATAAAAATGATTTGTATGCAGAGAATACAATCCTGGATGCGCTGAATGGGAAGGCCTCATGTTTAATGTCAAGCGGAAAGAAGGAACAGGCGTTGGGATGCTTCATGCTCTTATTCAATGTCGAGCGGAAATTGAGATTTGAATTCTTTGGGCTCGTTGCCAGGCAACAACAACAAAGAGAAATGAGAGATTGGGTAGAAGCGGCGATGGAACTTGCCGTTGATTTGGCGGAAACAACCGGTAAAGATGAATACATGAATGACGCACTCTTAATTGCGGAAATGAGCAAATCGCAATTGCTGGTCGATGAGATGGTCAACAATCTTTACTACAAACAACTAAAAGGTGGCGACAGCTTGCTGAAAAAACAGCATCGGCTGATGCAGGCCATGGTGCTGGCACAGCGTGAATCTATTTTGAATGACGAAAATGGGAAAAGGGACAGTAACCTGCTAAAGGCAAAGGATGAAATGCAGTATGACTTCTCGCTTTTGCAAAAGGAGATAAGGGAGAAATATCCCTTTTACAGTCAATACATCGCTGCAGGTGAGCCGGTGATAAATGAACTTTTCAGGATTATCCCGGCATCGGCCACGGTGATCGAATATTTCTCCGGACAAAAGAACATTTATACAATCGAAGTAACAAATAATGGAGTGAAACGGATACAGCGAATTCAAAATGCGAAGATCCTGCAAGAAAGGATAAGAACATTTGTTTTTGAATGGTATCAAAATGGCGCGGAGAAAATGATGAATGCACCGGAAGCGTATCGCCTGGATGCATACCATGTTTATCAATTGCTGTTTGGAAAAAATGAAACTGAAAAGGGCCAGTTGATTATCATACCCGACGGCATTATTGGATATGTTCCGTTCGAGGCCTTAATAACGGACTCGGTGAATCGTTCAAATATAGAAGACTGGCCATTTCTCGTTAAGCGCAGCAATGTTTTTTATAGTTATTCATTACAAACCTGGGAGCAACAGCAGCAGGTTTCTTACGCCAATCATTCATTTGCCGGTTTTTTTCTGTCATTTGATAGCAGCAAACAGGGTTTCCTTCCTTCGGTCAAAAGAGAAAATGAATTGATACGTAAATCGGTACCAGGAAGATTTTATGAAGACCATGCAGCTTCGCTGAGCCAGTTTCAAAAGAATCTTGACCAGGTAAACCTCCTGCATATCAGCACCCATTCGTATCTGCAAGGCGCTGAAAATATGCCCGTGTTGCAATTAGCGGATGACAAATTCTTTTTATTCGAATTATATGGCAGATCGTTCCAGCCGCAATTAGTTGTGCTCAGTGCCTGCCGCACGGGACATGGAATGTTATCAGAAGGAGAGGGCATCATCAGTCTTGCCAGGGGATTTACGGGCACGGGCGCCGGCGGAATTGTCGCGGGCTTGTGGAACATGAACGACGAATCAACTGCTGAAATTATCGGTAGTTTTTATAAGAATCTTAGTGACAATTATCGGCCCGCCGATGCGTTGAGCCTTGCAAAAAAAAATTGGTTGACAAAGGATCAACAACAATCTTTTAAAAAGCTTCCGTATTTCTGGGCCGGGATGATATACGTAGGAAGCAATGACCTGATCAGGATTCAAAAAGAAAAAACTGCGATGCCGCTGGTCTGGGTTGCGGTCGCAGTTGTGCTGGTCATCGTCGCGGGTATATTGTATTTTAAACTTAAAGGAAAGCGAGGCGGCAGTTAATTGTTTCATGAAAGCGAGCTGCTCCATACAAGTTCGTATCCTCCATTTTTTTCTTTTACACAGCTAAATATGAAGCAGGTGATGAAAGGCACGTTGATATCCTCATCATTATTTGAAAGTGAAACGGTGCCACTTACATAAGTTTCCACTGATGATGTTTCCAATGCTTTCGCTGAGCCCGGAACGATCGAATTGCTGTAGCCGATATCGCAACGACGATTAGCCAATTGTTCAATCAGCCCCACTAAGAGTTGTGGTTGTTCGAGAGTCGCAGTGATACTAAGATACTTTTTCATAAAACCGATTTGAAGTGAACAATCAATACTGTTTTACTCTATATCAGCAAACTAACCTGATTGTTACCCCTCATTGTTTGAAATGATACCTGCAAAAAGGTTAAAAATCCAAAATCGGAACAAGTTGATAATCGCGAAAGTACTAAGTAAGAAGGGCGGAGCGCCGGGAGTCAGCCGTTTGCGGCCTCACCCCAATCCTGCGCTGAATCATCTTCGATGTATGAAAGATCGGGTGATTGATCGGGGTCGATTTCTATGATCCTGCCTTGTTCCAGTGGAATGTTCCATTGCATGCGATCGCAGATCTCTAGCCAGAGATTATTGTAGTAAAAGATCGCCTTGCATTCTTTTGATTGGTGAAATATCGATTCTTTGGTTAGCGTGATCAATTCTATATCGGCATAGAACGGTATAAATTTATTAAGCATCCACGAAGCGTGCCTGCGCTCATCGAGGTATTGTTTATGAAGAAGCTTATGCGTTTGCACCATGTTATAGAAGCTGAGCGTTTTCTTTGCCAGTTCTCGATCCCGTTGCAAGGCATCCATCAACATGTTGTTACAATATATTGAAAGTGGTGCCGGAAGGTTCGGGATCAATAAAAGATCTGCGGCATTGAAAATGTTATCGTGCAACATGAATCGTCCGGGAGAGCAATCGACGATACAGACATCATAGTCATCTTCTACTTCTGCAAGTGTAGTCTTAATAAGTTCACTGTTACCAAAGCTCAATGCCGTCATCCTTGAAGCATGCGTCATAAACTGGTCGGAAAACATTGGATCATTGCTGATGACATCGATCTGGTAACTCGGTGTAGAATGAATGACGTCATATATTGTAATATACCGGTCGAATAACCTGCTATGCGTATTGATATTATTATTCTGCCTGTTGAAGAAGAAACTGCTGCCGCCTTGCGGGTCAAGGTCCCAAAGTAAAACGCTAAGTCCGCTTTTTGCCAGGAAACAGGCCAGGTTAACGGATGTGGTGGTCTTTCCAACGCCACCTTTGATGTTATATACGGCGATCTTTTTCAGAATTTGAAACTAGTCACCAAATGAATGTTAAAATAGCAATTGCAGAAAATCCTTTGGGGTTTTGCAGATAGTCCGGTAGTGCCTATAGGTAAAAAGCCGGGAAAGGGATGGGAAGGATGCGTGTATGATGAAAAAAGCTGAAATGTGGGACGAATTTCTGCGGGAAGAAAAAATCGTAACGACATAAAAAACAAAGCTCCATCATAGATGAAGCTTCGTGCCCGGGACTGGACCTGCCTGCCGGCAGGCAGGTTCGAACCTGCACAGTAGATAACTAAAAACAAAAAGCTTCACTTGTTAGTGAAGCTTCGTGCCCGGGACTGGACCTGCCTGCCGGCAGGCAGGTTCGAACCTGCACAGTAGATAACTAAAAACAAAAAGCTTCACTTGTTAGTGAAGCTTCGTGCCCGGGACTGGATTCGAACCAGCACAACCTTTCGGATGCTGCCACCTGAAGACAGTGCGTCTACCAATTTCGCCACCCGGGCTTGTTCAGTCGGTCAGTTCACAGTTGGCAGTCGGCAGTCACATTCGTTTAATGGAAGATTTCCTTTTTCCCCGGACTCCCGACTAACGACTATTGACTATTGACTAACGACTATGGACTACTGACTCCCGACTCATTTAAGGTTGGCAAAGATAGGATATGATACAATCCATTCTATCATGTCCATCGTGTAGTTGTTACATACCATCCCGAGTAAAAAATATACACATATTGGTGCGATCCGTAAAATTACTAACGAGCGTTAGGATAAATGATTTATATTCGGCGGCTTAATTTTTTTTACCACGTTAAAACCAACATCAAGATTATGAGAAGGATTTTACTTTTCACAACATCGCTGTTGTGTACATCCGTATTGTTTTCTCAGAACTACTGGTCTCCGCATACCGATGCGGCAAGGATCATTACTGACAAAGCTGTATCAAGATTATCATTCCCAAGAGATTTCAGGTTATTCGATCTGAATAAATCTCCTATGCAGAATGAACTATTCAAAGTTGTAAACAACAGCGCAAGACACACAACCATCATCTACCTACCTAACGTGGACGGACAAATCGAACAATTTGAAGTTGTCGAAGCATCCAATTTCGAACCTGCATTACAAGCGCAATTCCCGGAAATAAGAGCATTTTCCGGCAAAGGCATTACCGATCCGTATGCCACATTGAAGCTCAGTATCTCCCCGCAGGGAATTCAAACGGTGGTCTTCAGGACCGGCAAAGAAAATGAGTTTATTGAACCTTATTCACGGGATCACACAGTGTATGCCGTATTCAGATCACATCGCGATCCGGCGGCATTGCCATGGAGATGCACAACTCCCGATGAGCAATTGTCCAATGGCCTCGACAAACAAATGACTAACATTAATGCAAGGTCAACCGGTGACTTGAAAACAATGCGGCTTGCACAATCCGTAACCGCTGAATACTCCAATTTTTTCGGAGCAACAAGTGCATCGCAGGTATCGCTTGTGCTGTCGGCAGTGAACGCTACACTCACAAGATGCAATGGTGTTTATGAAAAAGATCTTGCCGTTCATCTTAACCTCATTGCTGCTACGACCAATGTATTTTATTACAATCCATCAACGGATCCATATTCTCCCGCAAGTACCGGAGCCGGCGGCGCATGGAACGGTGAATTGCAAAGCACACTGACTTCTGTAATTGGTGAGGCCAATTATGATATCGGGCATTTGTTCGGTGCATCAGGAGGCGGTGGTAATGCCGGCTGTATCGGATGCATCTGTACGAATAATCAAAAAGGAAGCGGCTTCACTTCACCCGCAGACGCCATTCCGCAGGGTGACAATTTCGATATTGATTATGTCGTACACGAAGTGGGTCACCAAATGGGAGCTAATCATACTTTTTCAATGAGCAACGAAGGCACAGGTGTAAATAAGGAACCGGGCTCAGGTATTACGATCATGGGTTATGCAGGGATCACCAGCCAGGACCTGGCGCCACATTCTATCGATATTTATCACCAGGCTTCTATTGCACAAATACAATCAAATCTGTCAGGTAAGACCTGCCCGGTAACAACAAGTATTGGCGCCAACAATGCAACCCCGGTTGCCAATGCCGGTAATAATTTTACCATACCAATCAGTACCCCATTTGCATTGACTGGTTCTGCCACTGATGCGAATGCAGGTGATGTATTGACTTATTGCTGGGAACAAAACGATAATGCATCATCTTCCCAAACTGGTGCGAGTAGTGTCGCAAGCGCGACAAAAGCAACAGGGCCAAACTGGATATCATTCAGCCCCAGTACATCACCCACAAGATATTTTCCAAAATTGTCAACTATTCTTGCCGGAGGACTAGTATCAGGTCCATTACCCGGAGGCGATGCAGGTGCGAATACGGAAGCATTGAGTTCTGTTTCCAGAACGTTGAATTTCCGATTGACCGTACGGGACAATGCCGTGTTTAGTTCGACAGCACCGGTAAGTGTTGGGCAGACGAATTTTGACGACATGGTTGTAACGGTCAGCAACACATCCGGGCCGTTTTCTGTAACAGCGCCGAATACTGCAGTTTCGTGGGCAGGCAATTCATCTCAAACGGTGACATGGGCCGTTGCAAACACAACTGCAGCACCTGTAAGTTGTGCCAACGTGAAGATTTCAATATCCACTGACGGCGGCAATAATTTTACAACTTTGGTTGCAAGCACTGCGAATGACGGAAGTGAAGTTGTAACAGTTCCGAATACACCAACCACGACTGCACGGATCAAAGTAGAAGCAGTTGGAAATATTTTCTTCGATATATCTAACACAAACTTTACGATCACATCGGGTGCAGGTTGCGGCAGTCCTTCGGGATTGAGTTCTTCATCAATCACTACTTCTTCCGCTACTGTTAGTTGGTCGGCAGTAAGTGGCGCGAACTCGTATGATGTAGATTACAAACTCAATACTTCCGGTACATGGACAAATGCTGCAACGGGAACAAGCTCGTTATCCGTCAATCTTTCCGGTTTGAACTCAGGTTCATTGTATGATTGGAGAGTAAGGGCTAATTGTTCAAGCGGAAGCAGTGCTTATTCCCAGGCGCAATTCACAACGCAATCTGTTGTAACATGTAACGCGCCGACCGGGTTGGCTTCATCAGCTGTTACTTCATCTGCTGCGACAGTCAGTTGGAACGCTGCAAGCGGTGCGCTTTCATATGATGTGGATTACAAACTTAACTCATCAGGCACATGGACCAATGCGGCGACGGGAACCACATCGACTTCTGTTAACCTGAGCGGACTTTCAGCATCTTCATTATACGACTGGAGAGTAAGAACGAACTGTTCAGGTGGAAGTAGTTCCTATGCCCAGGCACAATTTACCACTGCTGCATCTTCAGGTTGCGGAACGGCCTTTGAGCCAAACGAAACATTGGCAGCTGCTGCGGCAGTATCAAGCGGAGTTGTTAACTCAGCAGCAATTACAACAACGACTGACGTAGATTTCTTCAATATAACGACATCCACAACGACCAACAACGTATTTACTCTAACCGGTGTTACCGGATTGGATTATGACCTGTATGTTTATAACAGTGCGGGCACACAGATCGGTTCAAGCACCAGCTCAACGCCCAACGAATCTGTTACGTTGAACGGACAGGCTGCCGGTACTTATTACTTTAAGGTGATCGGTTATAATGGTGCCAACAGCGCGACTTGTTATACGATCACAGCTACCGCAACAACAGTTACCAGTTGTCAAAGCAGCTATGACGTTTCTACCAATGGCTCTGCAAGCGGCGCGGCAACGATACCATTCAATACGGATATTAAAGGTCTTATCAGTCCGACTGGCGACAATGACTATTATAAATTTGTGATCAGCGCGGGAGGGACAGCGACTATTACTTTGACAACGCTGCCAGGTGACTACGACATCCGTTTATATAGCAGTGACGGAACGACTCAGTTAGCCATCTCGCAAAATGGTGGCACGACAAGTGAATCAATCAGCCGTACATATACAGCCGGTACATATTATGTACGTGTGTATGGTTACAATGGCGCCAACAGCGCGACGAACTGCTATACATTGAAAGTGCAATTAGGAACTGCATCCAGGGGAGATGACCTGATCGTCAACGGGAAGATCACTGTATTCCCTAACCCGGTACATGATAAGATCACAGTTCAGATTGATGGCGTTTCAGGTGTTGCGGACGTGAAATTGTTTGACATTTATGGTAAGATGGTGATGCAACAAAGAACGGCTTCTGAGAAAACGCAGTTGGATGTATCTAAACTTCCGGCTGGAGTTTATTTAGTAAGGGTCAAAGACGAAAAGAAAGAAACAAGTACGAAGATTGTTAAAGAATAGAAGAATCTGTTTTCAATAATTCATGCGGCCCTCTTTTATGAGGGCCGTTTTGTTTAATAAAATCGCCGTTGCAAAAAAGAATGGAGTGACGCTCGTCACTGTCCGGTGTGCCTACGCTGAAGCTTCGGCGCAAGCGTAAGGGACAACTTATGGGTAGAATGTCAAGCGTCGGTTGAATGAATGTTCCGTAGGAACATTTCGTGCTACGAGGAAATTTCCGGCCATCACGAAGCGTTCCTATGGAACGCTGACTTCATTTTGTGATTTGCTTGCTGTTTCTACCCGCGAATTGTTCCGCTGGAACACGCGAAAGTCGACATCACGGATGCCGCTCCTCTTTATTGTATTAATGCGTTGATCTTGTTAACCAGGAGTTGAACGTCTCCTCTATCAAGCTCGGCATTTATCCTTTTCGTGTAACCATTTTTCAATTCAAGGTAAATCCGGGGCTTATTCTTCGGCGATTTCGAATACAGGAAACTAATGATGCTTATAAATACTTTTCCTGTGAGTTCATCGGGAGTCCCGTCATCAATGTAAGCTGATTTGATTTCACTTATATTGTAACTCAATGATCTTTTTTTTAACATGATAAAAAGAAGAGCATTGCTGCGCACAACGATCTTGTCAGAATATAAATGAATTTCATCGTCGCCGACACCAAGAAAGAAAAGTAGCCCGATGCCAAATACGATCGAAATCCCTACGGGGTTATCATTGAAATATTGACCGGCTACTATGCAAATCAGAATGATCCCTGCGCGACAAACCAGGTATAAAAAGAATTTTCCCTTCGAAGCCGCTTTATATAAAAGTCTGGAATCTGGCATATATCGACTATACACTCACATTAAAATCCCTCAACGCTTCATTCAAACTTGTCTTGAGATCAGTGCTCGGTTTTCTTTGACCAATGATCAATGCGCAGCCAACTCCGTATTCGCCGGCAGGGAATTTTTTTGTATAAGAACCCGGAATGACGACACTGCGAGCCGGTACCCTTCCTTTATATTCCTGCGGTTGATTTCCGCTTACGTCAATGATCTTTGTAGATTGCGTCAGCACGACATTAGCGCCAAGCACCGCTTCTTTTTCTACTCTCACGCCTTCAACAACGATACATCTGCTACCGATGAAACATCCATCCTCTATTATCACCGGCGATGCTTGTAAAGGTTCCAATACGCCGCCGATCCCAACGCCGCCACTCAGGTGTACACCTTTCCCGATTTGTGCACAGCTTCCTACTGTTGCCCACGTGTCGACCATTGTTCCCTCATCAACGTATGCGCCGATGTTGACGTATGATGGCATGAGCACCACGTTTTTTGCGATATAGGACCCATACCTTGCTACTGCATGTGGAACTGCCCGCACACCGAGATCTTTATAATTCTTCTTCAACAACATTTTATCGTAGAACTCAAATGGTTCCATCGTCCACGTCTGCATCTGCTGAATACCGAAATACATTAGAATTGCTTGTTTGACCCATTCGTTTACCTGCCAACCACCATCGGAAGGCGATGCAACACGCAGTCTTCCTTTATCGATCTTTTCTATTACGATACGGATTGCATCGGCGTATTTGTTTTCTTTCAGTAGTTCGCGGTTGTTCCAGGCTTCCAAAACCAGTTCTTTCATCTTAAAAAATTTGCTGCGAAAATAGTCAATCGTCCACGATGTCGTTTGTCCCTTCTCAGATAAACCCAAAATCTGCGCAGTTAAATCCCGGATTTACGCAGATAACATAAGCTGCCGTTTATTCAACGATTATTGCGGTGATTTTTTTTCGTCTGTGAGATTTCGGGGGGTAACTAATTCAGACTAATCATTTCATTCATCAAAATAATTCTCAATTTTGCAACCTATGAATATCGGCCTTGATGCTAAGATGGCTTATCATAATGGAACGGGGCTTGGACATTTTAGCCGAACGTTGATCAATTCGCTTGCCGAGTATCATACAGAATATGATTACTATCTCTTCAATCCTAAGCCTTCTTCGGTATTCGATTTAAAAGCGAAAAACATATTCGAGGTCTTACCCACGACATTCTTTGACCGTACATTTTCCTCAAAGTGGAGAAATAAGGGAATGATCAAAGATCTTGAAAAGCACAAGATCGATCTTTATCATGGCCTGGATCACGAATTCCCTGAGGGAATTGACGCACTCGCTATGAAAAAAGTTGTCACGATCCATGATTTGATATATGAACGATTCCCTGAACATTATACCAGGGATCAAATAAAGAATTTTTCAAAACGATACCGTCTTGCTTGTGTTCAGGCCGACCGGGTGATCGCGATCAGCAAACAAACGCGGGAGGATATTCTTGAATTTTATAAAATACCGGCGGATAAAATAGTGACCTGTTATCAAAGTTGCAGCCCGGCTTTTTTGAAGACTTCAACAGAGCAGGAGAAGGACAGGGTTAAAAAAATCTATAACCTTCCTGACAAGTTTCTTTTGTATGTGGGTTCCGTGATCGAACGCAAAAACCTGCTCAATATCTGTAAGGCCATTTTTTTAATGAGAAATGAAATAAGCGTACCGCTGATCGTCATCGGGGACGGAAAAAAATATAAGCAAAAGGTCAAGGATTATATCAGGCAAAACGGGTTAGAAAAGAAAATAATATTTCTGTCGGAACATGCCCCGGGCGTGCCCGCGACGGCATTTCAAACCGCTGTTGACTTTCCTCAAATCTACCAGTCCGCCTTGGCGCTGGTTTATCCATCATTTTTTGAAGGGTTTGGAATACCCGTCCTCGAAGCTTTGTGGAGCCGGTTGCCCGTTATAACTTCTGACGTATCTTGCCTCCCGGAAACCGGGGGAGATGCGGCATATTATGTGAATCCCAACAGCGCCGAAGAAATCGCGGAGGGCATAAAGAAAATCAGTGCTGATGAAGCGTTGCGTGAATCGATGAAGGAAAAAGGATGGGTGCATGCGCAGAAATTTACACCGCAAAGAGCTGCATCTTCATTGGCGACTGTTTACCGGGAACTGACAAGAAAAAAGATAAGATTTTAGCGACCGCTGTCGATTGATAACACGATTAAAATCCAAGAGGGCTTTTTGCCTCAACAACTATGAATTTTGAAAAAGATATTGAGCTATGTCTCCAGGCTCTTCGTGGAGGAGGAATTATTCTTTATCCTACTGACACAGTATGGGGAATCGGTTGCGATGCGACGAACGAAAAGGCAATCGAAAGAATTTACAAACTGAAAAAACGAGCTGATAGCAAGGCAATGATCGTCCTGGTGGCAGAAGAACGCGAAGTGTTGCAATACGTGGCCAATCCCGACAGGAGAGTTTTTGATTACCTGCAAGAAGTCACCAAGCCCACAACCGTCATTTACAAAGGAGCGATAGGGCTTGCCGAAAACATTGTCGCCAAGGATGGCAGTGTAGCCATGCGGATTTGCAAAGATGAATTCTGCCGCAGTCTTATCAAACGCATAAGAAAACCGTTGGTTTCAACCTCAGCAAATATCTCAGGCCAGGCGGTAGCAACCAGGTTTGAAGATATAAGTATTGATATCAAGATCGGCGTTGACTATATCGTTACGCATCGACAGGACGAAAAGGAACCCGCTACTCCGTCTACGATTGTAAAATGGGACAAGGGCCAGGCCATCGTTGTCAGGGAATAAACGACCCATGCAAAAATTTCTGATCATACAAACGGCATTTATCGGCGACGCGGTGCTGGCAACGTCTCTTATTGAAAAACTTCACTATCATTTTCCAAAGGCGCAGATCGATTTTTTACTACGTAAAGGGAATGAAACATTACTGAGCAATCATCCATTCCTCGATGAAGTCATTATTTGGGATAAGCAAAAACACAAGTTGCGCAACCTGTTGAAAATAATTCGCCGCGTACGACAAAAAAAATATGACAAGGTGATCAACGTTCAAAGGTTTGCTGCGACCGGGTTGATCACGGCTTTATCCGGCGCCAAAGAAACGATCGGGTTTGATAAGAATCCATTGAGTTTCTTGTTTTCGAAAAAAGTCAAACACGTCATCCAGGGAGAAGTAGGGGTCAAGCATGAAATCGAACGTAACACCGATCTCGTAAAACATTTTTGTGACGCATTGGTAATAAAACCAAAATTATATCCTTCTCCCACGGATGAGTCGAAAGTGTTGATTTATAAAAAGCAGGAGTTTATTACGATCTCGCCTGCCTCGGTTTGGTTCACCAAACAATTTCCTAAAGAAAAATGGATTGAGTTCATCAATACAGTACCATCGAATTATATTGTTTATTTACTCGGATCGGCCGGTGACGCTTCTCTTTGCGACAGTATCCGGGCGGCGAGTGAACATCCGTCTGTTATCAACCTTTGTGGTCAATTGAGCTTTCTTGAGTCGGCGGCGCTGATGAAGGATGCGGTGATGAATTATGTAAATGATTCGGCCCCTATGCATTTTGCTTCATCGGTAAATGCACCCGTTACAGCGGTGTATTGTTCCACTTTACCTTCCTTTGGATTCGGCCCTCTTTCCGATCGCAGTGCCATTGTTGAGATTGAGGAATTATTATTATGCCGCCCCTGCGGTCTTCACGGGCGCAAAGCCTGTCCGCTCGGGCATTTTAATTGTGCTTACAAAATTAAGGTTGATCAATTGATGGCTGCATTGCCCGTTGATAGCTTATCTGCATAAACTCCATTTCCCCCAATTATTTCTTGATTTAATAACCCTTAAACCTTTAAACCTTTGAACCCTTGAACCCTTGAACCCTTAAACCTTTGAACCCTTAAACCTTTGAACCTGAAACCGTCTTATTTTTGTACGATGGATATTCAGTGTTCAGATATGGAATTGTCAATATTGAACAAAGTCGCAGAGGGAGCTTCGGAGATGGGAGTCGAAGCCTACCTGATCGGTGGTTTTGTAAGGGATAAAATTCTTGGAAGACCAACAAAAGATGCTGATATAGTCTGTACAGGTGACGGCATTGAATTGGCCCACGCAGTTGCAAAGAAATTCAAACCGGTCCCGCCAGTAAACTACTTTAAGACTTTCGGAACAGCACATATCAAGATCAATACAAGCACGCTCAATGCTGAAAAGGACTTTCAACCCGATAGTGATCCGTTCGACATTGAATTTGTGGGAGCCCGTAAGGAAAGTTATCGTTCTGATTCTCGCAAACCGGATGTAGAACCGGGAACACTTGAAGACGATCAAAAGCGAAGAGATTTTACTATCAATGCCCTGGCCATAAGCCTGAATAAAAAAGACTATGGTAAGTTGATCGATCCCTTTGGTGGTCTCACCGATCTTGAACGCAAGATCATAAAAACGCCGCTTGATCCATTGCGAACATTTAGCGACGATCCCTTGCGAATGATGAGAGCGATCCGGTTCGCTACGCAATTGCGTTTTACAATAGAAGAAAAAACTTTCCAGGCTATTAAAGACGGAGCAAATCGCATCAGCATCATTTCACAGGAAAGAATAACGGATGAGTTGAACAAGATCATCCTGGCTGAGACGCCCTCGATTGGCTTCGATCTTTTATTCAGGTCGGGGTTGCTACAAATTATTTTTCCACCGATGGTGGAACTTGCCGGTGCCGAATTTAAAGAAGGGATCGGGCACAAGGATAATTTCTATCATACTCTCCAGGTACTTGATAACATTTCAAAGAGTACCGGTGACTTATGGTTGCGATGGGCCGCTGTATTACATGATATAGCCAAACCGGTAACAAAGAAATTTGAGAAGGGTCACGGTTGGACATTTCACGGGCATGAAGTTGTGGGGGCACGAATGGTACCAAAGATATTTACCAAACTGAAGCTGCCGCAGGGGGAGAATATGCGATTTGTAAAAAAGATGGTTGAACTGCATTTGCGGCCGATAAGTTTATCCAAAGAAGATATTACCGATTCTGCAATCCGCCGCATATTGTTTGATGCCGGAGATGATTTTGATTCCCTCATGTTGCTTTGCGAAGCAGATATTACATCGAAGAATAAGCAAAAGGTAAAAAGATATATCGAAAATTTCCAAATTGTCAGGCAACGCTGCAAAGAAGTAGAAGAAAGCGATCACATCCGCAGCTGGCAACCACCGATTGATGGAGAAAAGATTATGGAGATGTTTGATCTGCCACCATCCAAACCGGTCGGTATCCTTAAGAATGCTTTGAAGGACGCAATGCTTGATGGCGAAATACCAAATACATATGAAGCGGCATATGAATTTCTTTTAACAAAGGCGGGTGAAATGGGTTTAAAAGCAATAAAATCATAAATTCGTGTATGGCAATTCTGAGATTCCGGGTATATTTCGAAGAGGATGAAAGTGTTTATCGTGATGTATCAATTCGTCACACACAATCATTCCTCGATCTGCATGAAGCTATCTTAAGGTCTTATGAGTTTGACAATAAACATAAAGCAACTTTTTACCGGAGCAATGATCACTGGCAACGCGGACGCGAGATCAGCCTTGAGCAATATGAAAAGGAATACAAGGCACCGCCATTGCTGATGAAGGATACCACAATTGGCTCAGAGATAAAAAACCCTAACCAGAAGTTTATTTACCAATATGATTTCAACAAGAACTGGACGTTTTTGGTTGAGCTCATTAATGTTTCCAAAGAAGAAAATCCGAAACTGAGCTATCCTTCCACCATGCGCACAGAAGGCATTGCACCGAGTCAGTATGGAACGAAAGGATTGTTAGGCGAAAAGTTTGCGGACGTTGAAGAAAAATACGACCTGACCCAGGGCGCTGAAGGATTTGGTGAAGAAGGCGAGGCAGAAGGAGAGACAGGTGCGGATGAAGCAACCGAGGAAACCGGCAGTGAGGAAGAGGTGTGACTGTTGCCATTGGGATTGGAGATTAATTCACGTGAGCGCCTTATTCTTACAAGCTATTACTGATTATTTATTATTGATTATTGGGTGCACTCAAAACACGGCCACTACCCCTGATTGCGAGTTCATAATAATTAATAATAAATAATTAATAATCGTCTGCATAAACCCAAAATTGAGTTTAATCAATATCTAACCCCGGAATTTTTCGGGGTTTTGTAATCTAAGACGGCGCTGAGACAATAATGGATCCGATAAGAAATAAGACCGTTATCGTTGTAACCGGGCCAACCGCTGTAGGAAAAACTTCTATTGCGATTGGACTAGCAAAACATTTTAACACCGGGATCATTTCTGCTGATAGCCGGCAATGTTTTAGGGAATTGAATATCGGTGTGGCCAGGCCGTCGCCACAGCAATTACATGAAATCAGGCATTATTTCATTGCTTCACATTCAATTCATGACGAAGTCAATGCTGTAACATTTGAATCCTATGCTTTAGAAAAAACCAGGGAGTTGTTTAAAACTCATGATGTAACTATCATGGTCGGAGGAACGGGCTTGTACGTTAAGGCTTATTGTGAAGGATTGGATGATATTCCTTCAATAAAAACTGAAATTCGAAATGAAATAACCAATAACTATGAAAAGAACGGGCTTGCCTGGTTGCAGAATGAAATAAAGTTAAAGGATCCTGAGTTTTATAAAGTAGGAGAGATGCAGAACCCGCAACGAATGATGCGGGCATTGGAAGTAGTTGAATCAACCGGCCAATCGATCCTGCAATTTCGCAAAGGGAAAAAAGCCGAGCGGGATTTTCAAATAATTAAGATCGGTTTGGAATTGCCTAAAGAACAATTGCATCAAAACATCAATCAGCGGGTTGATAAAATGATTGAATCGGGATTGGTTGCGGAAGTTCAGGGCCTGCAGGCATTTTCAGGTTTGAATGCTTTGCAGACTGTCGGCTATACCGAGATTTTCGACTATTTGAATGGAAAGATCTCATTGGAAGAAGCTGTAAAAACTATCAAGACTAATACAAGGCAATATGCGAAGAGACAAATGACGTGGTTTAAGAGGGATAAAGATCTTACGTGGTTTGATCCGTCGAAGATGAATGAGATGATAGGGTTTATTGAAGGGGGAATGGTTTAAGGGTTTAAAGGTTCCATGGTTTAAAGGTTAAATACATAGATCCCTGAAATCCGTGCATCCGTGGCAAAAGCTGTTCTTATCTACATCAAAGCTTCTTATCATTTATCCATGCTGCCAATTCTTTCTTTATCGCCTGCCCGATCTTTTTTCGCCCTTCTTCACTGATCAATAGCTCCCGGCTCGCCGCATTATCACCCACTTCCATCAATACACGGTAAGGAGCCGTATTGACATTTTCATCCAAACTATAGAAACCCAGTTTGCCGGTCGTGGCGCAACGATAATCATTTCTGCCGGTTGTACTATCGAGCCAAACACCCCGGTCCTCCAGACCAGTGGCAGCGAAAATGGCTTTGGCCAATCTTCCCGCCAGTTCTCTGTTGTCGGGTTCATATTTGTCGCCATAGTGAATATAACCCCAGACCGCATTCCGTTTTGTACCGCCATTGTTGTGTACCGCGATAAAAATGGTCGGATGAATTTTATTTGATTGCTGCAACTCATATGCGTACCCCGAAATCTTTCCATCTATCACAGCGGTAGTGTGCAGGATCTTTGTATTACTTCCTGAGTCAGCATGATGATATTCTTCCTTTCCGAGGCTCCAAACCTTATATTCCTTGAATTTAGGTTTGGTTTTCATCGCCGACTCAATGATGGCGCTACATGTAGCGGCTTCGCTGAAATCTTTGCCGGTATCAGTTTGATGCGAGGGCTGCCAGACGACGACCAGGTTTTTCCTGGAATAAGTCTTGTCTCCAAACGATTGAAAAATGAACAGCATTAATACCAGGACGAAATATGTGCGATTTTTCATGAATTGTTATTCTTTTTTATACAACACCCAAATATCATTAATCGTATTAATCTTCTTTGAGGCCAGGAATTCATTGAGGCCCCAGAGAAGTTCTGATGAGCGCATCTCGGGCTTATACCCCAAACTGTCGAGCATCGATCTTCCTTGTTTGAGGTCATTGTAAGTTACGGCAAAGAAAATATCGCCACCGTTGATCGATCTTAAGGTATCAATGTTCGTAATTTTTTCCATCCGGAGATTTTCTGCGCCCAGCTTATAAAAAATAAGCGGTGAACCACCCGGCGTAGCATACGGAGAACGCATGAGGTAGTAGATCGTTGCGGATCTTCCGTCAAACTTGCTTTTCAATTGCGCTGTAAAATGCACAGATTGCGAATAAGGAATGAATGTGAACAGGATCAATACTGCACTGTTTAAAACAATAGTAATGATCAATGTAGTTTTTATCAGAACCGCGATCCATCTTTTACATTGTTCGTAATAAGCGAAAAGATATGGTAAACCGAATCCCACCACAATTGGCAGGGCGTTGAAGATGGGAAAAAGAAACCTTTCTTCTTTATGTCCCACCAGGCAATGAAAGAAAATAAAAAGAAAAACAGCGATGCATACCAGTTGTTTGTAGTTCCTGGCTATCGCTTTACAACCGTAATAAAATAAAATTAAACTAAATGGGGGCGCTGTAATAACGGCTACTAACAGGCCGATGTATCGCAAGAAACTCGATGTCCCGAACTGTGCTGCCCGACCTTCATTGATATTGATGAAGAAATATTTGTAGGGCATGAAGATCCATTCGTGATACAAGCGGTAATCGAGATATGTATTCAGAACAACCGCAACCGCAAAACCGACCGCAATTGGAAGAATGTGAGAATATTTCTTTTGGATAAACAATAACCAAAGGCCAAACCCGGCGATCGCGAATCCCATCTGGAAACGCAAATAAAAGCTTAGCCCAAACAGGAAACCGATCAAAAGAAGAAACAGCCAGCCGGGTGATTTGTCTTTTTTTGATTCATACAGCAGGAATGTCCCAAACAGAAACAAAGAAGAAACAATTTCAGAATTGAACAACGTCCTTGTATACGGTAACATCCATGAAAAATTCATAATCAGCAGAACGCTGTAAAGTACCCGTCGGTCACCATTCTTGAAATAAAAGATAGACGCCAGGTTAAACATAACAAACATCGCTATGCCGAGGATAATTCTCAGTATCGTCAGTTGAATGTATGGATCGTGAATGCCAATCGAACCGCAAATGAGATAATAAGCAGAAAAAATATGGATTTGCAAAGAGGGGCGGACATGATGCTCGAATTCCCACACATGACTGACGCCGGATGGTCTTCCAAGTTGCCACGAAGAGAATTCAACAATTGAAAAATGCTGGTCCGGGTGATAGAATCCAGTGGCAGTAATGCATGTAATGAGTTGAATGATCAACCCTCCCAGGAGAATAAGTTTAATCTTCCGATCATCTTGAATAAGTCTTCGTATCAATGGCCGATTGTTAATTATTAATAATTGATTATTTACAACCATCCCGTCGGTCCCGAATTCCGAATTCCGAATCCCCAATTCCCAATCCCCAATATCGATCATCTACTCCTTTTCATACAGCACCCAAATATCATTGATCGTGTTTATTTTTTTTGAATTTAAGAATTCATTGATGTTCCATAAAAGATTTGATGAATACATCACGGGCTTATAGCCGAGACTGTCCAGCATCGCTCTTTTTTGTTTGCTTTCATTATAGGTTGTCGCAATAAAAATCTGCTGGCCAGCCAGGTTTCGCACAGAGTCAATATCCTTTATCCTTTTTAATTCAAGATTCGGTGCAGACTTACGGTAAAACACGATTGGAATGCTGCTCATGGTTTCAAATGGGGTGCGGATAAGACAATATACGGTTGCAGGCTGACCCTCAAACTTATTCTTCAGGATTTTTGAAAAATAGATTGTCTGGGAATAAGGAATTGATGTGAAAAGGATAAGCAGGATCGTGTTCAATACAACTGAAATGATCAATAAGGTTTTCAATAGCGACCGGACCCATTTTCTGCAACTCCCATAAAAACTGATAAGGTCCGGCAGCGAAAAACCGACGATCAAAGGCAAAGCACTGAAGATCGGGTATAAGAACCGTTCTTCCTTATGCGCGATCAGGCAATGGCCGATGATAAACAACAGCACGGGAAGAAAAATAGGATGATTGTACTTTTTAAAATATGTTTTCAATCCATAGTAAAACAATATAACACTGAACGGGGGAGTAACCAACACGGCCAGCAATAAACCTATGTACTTCAAAAAACTGGATGTTCCGAATTCGGAAGATTTGCCTTCAACGACGTTCCATTGGAAATAACGATAAGCCGAGATGACGAATTCGTGATAGAATTTATAATCCAGGAAAATATTAATGGCGGCCCCGATGATAAATCCAAGAGCAAGCGGCACTAACCGCAAAAAATTTTTATCAAATAAAATGAACCAAATGCCCAGGCCGGCAATGGCCAATCCCATCTGGAAGCGGAAATAAAAGGAGAGACTTAACGTAAAACCAACCAGGACGAGGAAAAGAAATGAAGGATGCTTGTTCCTCCTGCTGTCATATAAATAAAGACCCCAGAAGAAAAACAGGCCGGACATCATTTCTGAATTATATAATGTCCGGGTGTAAGGAAAGATCCAGGTCAGGTTCAGCATCAGCAATACATAATAGAGGATCTTTCGTTCACCATTTCTGAAATAAAAAAGTGCGATCCAGTTAAAAACAGCAAACATGAGTAATCCTATGATGATCCTTAGGATCGTGAGCTGCGTATATGGATCTGTAATACCAATGCCCACGCAACAATTATAAAATGCGGAGAACAGATACACTTGAAGTGTAGGCCTGATCTTGGCCCCTAGCTCAAATGCATATGAAGCCGCATTTTCATGGCCCAGCTGGTAAGATGAAAATTCGACGACTGAGAAATGCTGGTCAAAGTTGGAGAAACCGATGGCGGTGATGCTGGTAATTACCTGTACAATGAGGCCAAATAACAGGATGAGTTGAAGTTTCCTGTCTTCCTGTATTATTTTTTTTATCTCTTTGAACATTGAATCGATGCGCAAAGTAAAAGATAATTCCAATTAGAGTTCTCATCAGATATATGAGAGGTCGCTTCAATGGGAAGTTTTTGGAGGAACACAAAGGACACAAAGATCTAAATTGCCTTTGTGTGCTTAGTGGTTCGTCGTGTTCTTCGTGCTCCATACCACTTATAAGGCGACCGTTCTATCTAGGTTTATCAAAAGAAATGTCCGCAATTAAAAAAGGGTATCAATTGATACCCTTCATCATGGCTTATTCAGGTTTCATCTATATCTTGATCCCAACAGTCAGTACGGCGTTTCCGCCGGTATTCTTAATGGTTGCACCACTAAAGGGCGACTCCTGCAAGCGGTAAGCAAAATGAACATCTTTACCCATCGTGTGCACATAAGCGAGATCGACAAAGAAGCCTTTGTTCCTGTATCCAAGACCACCGGATAACTGGAAGCGGCTTCCTTTTTCTCCCGCAATATTTTTGTAAGGGTTGCCATAATAAGCTCCGCCCAGCCTGACCATCCATGTTGTAAATTTCAGTTCACCACCGAGCCTGAAGTTGAATGCGCCTTTGTATGCATTGTCAATGGCTTTATTCAATGATTTGAGATAATCCTTCGTTGATTGGCTGTTATCGCCTTCTTTATCGGTGCTATAGGATGAAGCTTTATAATTGATAAATTCTATGTCGGCAGTAATAAATCCTTTTTGTTTTCTTACATCTTCGATTTCACGTAATACATAGGAAGCGCTGGCCATGATGCGGTAAGGCGAACGGTAATTATATTTGAATTCGCCATCCCCACCACCGGTAAACATCGAAGAAGATTGGTTCCATTCGCTTCCACCAGGCACATAGCTTTCTGTATTAGCAGTCACAGAAGCATTGTATTTATCTGTAAGGGTTATAAAAGTTGGTGAATGAATAGCAAGCCCAAGGCGGATGTGATCAACCGGCACATAGATCAAACCTGCTTTTACATTGATACCTGTACCAAATGTCCTGAGGTTTTCGGTAATTGAAGCAAAATCAAAATTGTTGATATTAGTTGTTGCATCTGCTTCAAGGAAAGTTTGTTCACGGTTGTAATAGATGAACGGCACGCCAATCGTTCCACCTATGAATAGTTTATCGTCATAATTCATTGCGCCACCCAATGCCAGCTCCGTAATGCCACCTTTGCTGATTACCGTTTGTTGCTGAAGTAGGCCACCGCCGGCCAGCAATGGAGTTGCAAGTGACTTAAAGTTCTTATTGCCCGCCTGCCATCCATTCGCTGTATCGATCCAATAAGTATTGATAGCAAGACTCGTCCCAAACGGATAATCTGATGCTGCAGCATCAGAATGAACATTATTGTTCTTAAGCTCTTCCAGGAATTTTTGTGAATAAGATGATTGGTGATTCAAACCACGGTATAAAAGATTGCTGTTAAAGTTGGCAGTCTTATTTATCGCCAGGGAGATCGCACTTCCTTTTTTCTTGCTACCCCGGTTCCAACCTTCACCGAATACAAAACCCGAAGTGCCAAAATTGAAAACGTTTTTCTTATCCTTTTCGGTACGGTCAAAATACGTCGCTTTATTATTCAGCAGGTTAAATGCAGGAGTCAGCACCATTTCACTGGTCTTATAAAAACCAAGCCCGGCAGGGTTCATGAAAGTGCTAGAAATATCACCGCCTAGTGAGCCGCCTGCGCCACCGATGGCTTGTTGGCGGGCCGAGCCATTTGAAGAATACCAGGAAAGACGTAAGGCGTCGGAAGGTTCCTGTGCAAGTAAGTATTGGGTTGCGGCAATACAAATTGCTATGAAAATTATCTTTTTCATTTTATGAAAAGTTATCAATATAAAGAATCGGGTTTTCGACGAAGGGCAGTTTGCTTGGTTGAAAAACCCTTTTGCCATAAACAAAAGGGTTTCGAAATTTTAGAATCTTCTTACAGGTGCTGTACCTCCGCCAGAAGAACCCGAGCTTGAGCTTCCGGAACTGCTGCTGGAAGAAGAACTGCTGTTTGTAGTCGGATGTGAACTCGAAGTCGACGAACTGTTCGTCGAACCACCATTGAAAATATTACGAAGGAAATTACCTGCACCACTACCACTGTTATTGTTGTTATTATTGTTGGAGTTGGTGTAACCGCCGTTGTAGCCTGTGTTTGCCGAACTTCCAAATACTCTCGGTCCGCTAAACGTCGGATGGCTGGGATTGGTATAGTTGCTGCTCGTCAGCATGTTGTTATTATAGGTATTCAGATTTACGTTTCTTGGATGATTAAAAACGGGACTTTTTGGCGTGACTACAACATAACTGGTATAATATGGATTATAATGCGAGTTCCAATACGTGCATGGCGTCCAGGGATTGTTCCAATAATAATCATTATAATAGCTGTAATCATAACGATTGCCATAATAATAATAATCGTCAAGCTCTGACCAGCGAAGCCTGTTGCCCACTCTCATGCGCAAATAACGATCATCATAATATTCTTCACGGCTTTGGTAACGACGATCGTCCTTTTTTTCCACTTGCACATACTCATCTTGCGGGCGGGTAGGGGAAAAATATACATCATCGGGTGTTTGGCCGGTTTTATAGGCCGTTGTGCAACTGCTCAGCGCAGCTACGATTAATGCCAGAAGTAGAATTTGCGATTTCATGGCAAATGGTTTTAGAGGTTTAAAATTGAAGTTACTACTTTTGTCCGGATTTTCAGCTTACACAAACGTTTGTGTAACAAATTTGCGAACCTTCATCGATAAAAGTATACGGAGGTGTGTTAATTAAAACAAAAAGTGTTGCGTGTTACCGGTTTCCGGTAACCAGTAACTGGTAACCGGTAACCAAAATATGAGCAAGGAAATTACTTCGAGAGCACAGGATTATTCTCAATGGTACAATGACCTGGTAATTAAAGGTGAATTGGCAGATTATTCAGCCGTGCGTGGTTGTATGGTGATCAAACCATACGGCTTTGCATTGTGGGAAAATATGCGTGATGCACTGGACAAAATGTTCAAAGATACGGGACATCAGAATGCATATTTCCCTTTGTTTGTTCCCAAAAGTTTGTTTGAAGCAGAAGAAAAAAATGCAGAAGGTTTTGCAAAAGAGTGCGCCGTCGTAACGCATTATCGATTGAAGGCGGACCCGCAGAGGAAAGGAAAACTGATGGTTGATCCTGAAGCAAAGCTCGAAGAAGAATTAGTCATTCGTCCTACCAGTGAAGCAATCATCTGGAACACTTATAAGGGTTGGATACAATCTTATCGTGACTTACCAATATTGGTTAATCAATGGGCCAATGTAGTAAGATGGGAAATGAGAACAAGACTGTTCCTGCGAACTGCTGAGTTTTTGTGGCAGGAAGGACATACGGCTCATGCGACTGCTGAAGAAGCGGTCATTGAAACAAAGCAAATGCTCGATGTATATGCTGATTTTGCTGAGAACTGGATGGCGGTACCGGTCATCAAAGGTGTGAAAAGTGATAGTGAAAAGTTTGCCGGTGCTGTTGACACTTATTGTATCGAAGCCATGATGCAGGATGGCAAAGCCTTGCAGGCCGGAACTTCACATTTCCTGGGGCAGAACTTTGCGAAAGCGTTTGATGTAAAATTCCTGAATAAAGAAAATCAACTTGAATATGTATGGGCAACCAGTTGGGGCGCCAGTACGAGATTGATCGGCGCACTGGTGATGGCGCACAGCGATGACCAGGGATTGATCTTACCTCCGAGGATTGCGCCAGTGCAGGTTGTGATCGTTCCGATATATAAAGGTGATCAGCAAAAGGCTGAGGTCGGCATCAAGGCAAAAGAGATGATAAAACAATTGAAAGATCTTGGTATACGTGTAAAGTACGATGACAACGATAATGCAAGACCGGGATGGAAATTTGCTGAGTATGAAATGAAAGGCGTACCCGTTAGGATTACACTTGGTGCGAGAGATCTTGAGAATAATCTTGTGGAGATTGCAAGACGTGATACAAAGGAGAAAAGAAGTATCTCGCTTGATGGACTAGCTGCTTTTATCGTTGAGCTTTTGAAAGAGATCCAGCAAAATATGTTCAATAAAGCAAAGACATACCGCGACGAACACATTTCTTCCACCGACAGCTGGGATGAATTTGAAAAATTATTAGATGGGAAAGGTGGATTTATTTCCGCACATTGGGACGGTACTGCCGAGACAGAAGAAGCTATAAAAGAAAAAACTAAAGCGACCATTCGATGCATCCCGCTCAACAATCCGCGGGAAAAGGGTAAATGCATCCTCACTGGCAAACCATCCACGCAGCGGGTTTTGTTTGCACGGGCATACTAAAATGCATTAGTCAAATTGTCCACAACGCCCATCGCCGATCATATTCTTGGCACAGTTTTCAAAACACTATGGGTGTAATTTGATTTTATTATCAGGAATTGATAATTCGGCAATAACTCATTTTGGAGATTTAAGCTGCTCGGGCACTTATCTGTGTAAGATTCTATGTGCTCCGACGCGGCAAGAGTGGTTCAGGAGAAGCCGATTTAGATCGGAGTTTTATTTGTATCAATACCGATCTTAATTCAATTCCGCAAAAAGAAATTATTATGCCTTATTGTTCAAATTGCGGGACGCAAAATACAGATGGTGCAAATTTTTGTGCCAATTGCGGAGCAGCTTTATCGCAGACAGCTACAGCAGATCCAACTACAGTTAGCAGGCACGAACTACATCGTGGTTCCAAGGTCAGTTTTTTGGCAGCAGATGGAAAAACCTATAATGGGACCGTGAAAAAGGTCAGGGGAGAACGCTGCCTTGTTCAATATGATGGATATAATTCCGATGCATGGGTTTATCGCAACCAAGTAAATGTGGCGCCGGGTCCGCGTGCGGTGGCCGTTACGGCCGACGATCCGCGAGTTACTTACCCGAGGGATTATTCAACGGTACCTGTAACACGTCGACGCAGTTTTGGAATATCCGTTACGGCTTTGTTGGGAAGCCTGATGATCATTGCAGGGTTCTTTACAAACTGGCTCAATTACAAGTATGGAGAAACAACGGGGTGGACCCTTCTATCTTCTGCTCGTGATATGTTCCGCTCACCTGAAACAAATCGAACTAACATAGTATTATTTTTCGCCCTGGGCCTGATCGGTCTTTCAGCCATTATTTGCTTTTTATGTGCCGTCGGTTTGCCAATACGCAACAGCGTCTTTAGATTTTTTAAGATACTGCCATTACTGATCATTCTTGGTTTCATAGCTTACATATTGTATGTAGGAAGGAATAGCGCCGGGCAATTTGATTTGCCGGTCGATTCATCTGTATTGCGCTTACTTGGTATCGGTTGTTATCTCACTTTGATAGGATCACTGTTGCTCGCGGTGTCGGGTAGGAGGAAATCATTATCTTAGTGGATAACTAAAACCAACATACATGGATCAAACACCTCCGGTTCCTCCTCCACCTCCAGGGCAGGGAACTTCACTTTTTGACATGGATATTGATGCCGTGGGTCAAAATCATTTGAACACCATCAGTAAATGGGGCAAATTCATTTCAATCACTCTTTTAATCATTATCCTGCTGTGCATATTGTTAATGGCGACGCAGTACCAGGCGCTCATGGATCGTGTGGGGGACCTGATGTCAATTGACAGGCAAGCGGTGGGTATCGTGCTGGCTATCGTTCTTGTTGTTATCGGGCTTGTGCTGGCCTTGTTGTTCTTTCTTCTAAGAGCATGTAGTTTGATCAAGCAGGGACTCATAACTCAGAGCAGCGATCGCATTGCTGATGGATTCCGCGCAATGAAAGTGGTCTTCACAATCGGGATCATTTTTTCCGCGCTTTCTATTTTGTCAACCATTATTACACTTGTCAATTCCTAAACTAATTGTATGGATACGCACAACCAATCTCTTTTTGACCTTCGGATCAATGATAACCTGCGAATTCATTTGAGGAGCGCCGCTGTGGTCGCAGGTATCGCCGCATTACTTTCATTTGCAAGTTCAATCCTGAAAGTGGTAACTGCTTTTATGAATAAAGGGAAGACTTCACTCGAATATCGTTATGAAGGATTCAATCAAACAACCGCCTCTGTAGAACGTACAAGCAGTATCGCCGGGGCCATCGTCACGCTGGTCATCAGTATTTTGCTTTTCTATTTTCTTAACAGGTTTTCGACCAAGACAAAGACCGGATTAAACGTCAACAACCCGCAAATTGTAAATACCGGGTTCGGTGGATTGTCAGGCTATTTTGTGACGCTCGGAATATTGCTGATCATATTTCTTGCATTATTCCTGTTATTCATCGTTGGCATGATGGCCGGCAGCGCCAGCAGGTAAAACGAATTATTTAACTGAAAGGTAATTGTAGTCTTTTAATAGCACTTCCAAAAAATCGAAAGGCGACATCGCGGAGTCAATCTTCAGGTGCGCCTTTATTTTTTCACTGGCAGTAGCTGCCATATTAAAATCTCCTTTCTTTCTTGCAGTCTCAAGAATACTCTTGATGGCGTTAATATCCTTGTCACTGAGTTGCATGATCTGCGGGAACTCCGGCTTGTAGGTGTCAGATACTTCCTGGAAGACCGTTTCCTCGATGCGTGTCCTTGTGTTGGTGCGAATAAGGATCGTGTGGGCAAGCATATCACCGATCCGCTGGCTTTTTTTCGAGGCCACCACCAACACGATCTCCGCAATGAAATAACAAATCACAAATAAGATTAAGAAGATGCCTTCGGCGCGGTTGCCGACATAATCGTTGTACAAACCAAGTTGAAGTATCAATATAAACCAGATGTCGCGGACCATCCACCTGATCAGGAATTGGCTGATGCTTGGCCGGCCGCCATTTTCATTCACCACCTTTAAACTCATGATCTTCTTGCCAACGCTCTGCCCATCCATCGTGATCTCCATTATTACGTGGTAAAGAAATAAGGGGATATACAAAATCAACCCGAGGGCACGGCTACCGGTATCGTCAAGGCCATTGAAACTTTCATAGATCTTGCCGGCAATCTTCAGGTAAAAAAACAGGATAAGTGCGTCAATCAGTAAAGCAATCAGGCGGCGGTAAAATTCAGGGATCTCGAATTCCAGGTCAATATTAAAAGAAGTTGGAACCTTTATGATGCTCATTCTGCACAGCCATTTTGATGAAAGCGTTAAATTAATATTTTTAAACTGATTATTGCGGCGACGCCCCTTATCTTATACAAAAAATAGTATTTTACAAGCTCAAACTACGATCCTTGCGGGAGGCCCTTTTCATAAAAAAAAACCGGGAGCGCTGGCTTAAGAACCAGTCGCAACCGCCTGAAGATGCTGATGAAATGGCAACTGGTTTTACACAGTTGGTAGATGACCTGGCATATGCCAAAACATTTTATCCATCCAGCAAAGTCACTCAGTTTATTAACACCGAAGCGTCGAAGATCTACCTTAACATATATAAGAACAGGAAAGAAGAATCCAACCGGCTCATCACGTTCTGGAAATATGATTTACCATTAACGATCAGTAAACATCATGGTACGATCCTCTTTTCTTTCATTGTATTCATCGTTTTTTTTGGAATCGGTTTTTTTGTAACTGCCCAGGACGAAACTTTGACAGATTCATTGGTGCAGCCGGGTTATCTTGAAACCAGCCAGCGATATATTGATGCCAAGAATCCATTCGGAATTTATGAATCGGGTAATCCTATACTGAGCTGGATCTGGATCATGATCAATAATATCATCGTTGCATTGCGTGAATTCGCTTCAGGCGTACTCGCCGGTATCCCGGCCTTATACGGCTTGTGTAAATTCGGATTAATGGTTGGATCATTCGATGAAATATTTGCAGCCAGGGGATATGGAACACAATTCTTCCTGGTTGTATTTGTGCACGGCACGCTGGAGATCACGGCTTATATCCTGACAGGCGCGGCCGGCATTGTCATGGGGAAAAGCTTCTTGTTCCCCGGGACAATTAAAAGAATGGATGCATTTAAGAAGGGTGCAAAGGATGGAATTAAGATAATGATCGGCCTGTTGCCGGTTTTTGCCATGGCTGCATTTTTCGAAGGCATCTTTACGCGTTTGTATAATGACATATCAATATTTACTACCGCTATCATTACCATATCGGTGCTTTTTGTGATTTGGTATTTTGTGATTTACCCGATTCTACTTTCAAGAAAATTAGCAGTACAGCTTAACGAGGAGGAAGTATAGTGAAGCAGATCAAATTATATCATATCATAAAAAGAGTGAGTATTCTTGCGGTCCTGTTGATCGCCGGCAATGCTCTCCTGGCGCAGCAGGATGAAGAAACTGATTCAATAAGGATCCTGAGCGATGAGCTCAGAAGAATAAATGACACGATCCCCGGTTCGGGTTCCATTGATACGGATAATGACGAGACTTATGCTGATTCCATCGCACCGACGGCAAACGTTTATTTTTTGCGTAAGGATCTGCAGGAAAACGATGGTATCCGTGATTCGTTGCAAGTAAGAAGACTTCCGGATTCGACCGTTAGAAGGTTCAGGGCCGATGAAGATTTCTGGTACGTGAATTATATTTTTAAAAAGGAAAAAAAGGAAGAACCTGACAAGTCCGTTCCATTCACGCAAACGAGGGCTTTTGAAACATTACTTTGGCTTATCATTGTTGGTGGCTTTGCGGCCTTTGTAGTTATATATCTTGCAAACAGCAATATCGGCATATTCAGAAAAGGACATAAGACGATAGCAGGGGCTATTGAATCCGAAGACGCAACTGAAAATATTTTTGAGATCAACTATCAGCGCGAAATTGAAAGGGCCATTGCCAATGCAAACTACAGGCTTGCGACGCGGCTGATGTTCCTGCGGGCTTTAAAGAATCTCTCAGATAAGAAAGTGATACAATACAAGCAGGACAGGACCAACTTTGATTACCTCATGCAACTTCATTCGACAAAATATTATAATGACTTCTTCAGGCTTACGCGCAATTATGAATATAGCTGGTACGGCCAGTTTGCAATTGAACCTGAGAAGTTCAATATTATTAAGGATGATTTTGAAAATTTTACCCGAAACCTCAGCCAGCGTTGAATAAATTCCTTCCATACTTGTTAGGATTGCTCATTGTCGCTGCAGCAATCGTATTGATCGTAACCGATTCCAACGGGCGCACCCGGCAACTGGATGAGCGCATAAGCTTTCGCAAGAAGGATAAAATACCTTATGGAACATTTGTCGCATTTGAAAATCTGAAACATGTTTTCCCGGCGGCTACGATATCAATCAACGCGAAAGAGCCCGGATACTGGGATTCTTTATCTAATTATGATACAAACCAGGCATTGCTCATCATATCACCGGTATTCTACGCAGATGAATTTGAAATGAAGAAACTGGTTCGCTTTATTGAGAAAGGCAATGATGTTTTTGTCAGTTCAGCGCTTATTTCCGAGGAAGCGCAGACGATCCTGGGTTGCAGTATCAGCTATCTTGATATTTACAACATGTTTACCGGCACACCACTGGAAGAAGACACGCTCAGGGTTTCATTGGCCAACCCGCCTTTTAAGCGGAGCTATAATTATATGTATCCCGGGAAACGCCTGGCCTGTCATTTTTTTAAGTATGATTCTTCTACCACCACGATCTTGGGATCAGGAATTGACGGGCACCCCAACTTTATGCATTTGAAAGCGGGACATGGAAATCTTTATGTTCACCTTGCGCCCATGGCATTTACCAATTACTTTTTGCTTCGCGATAATAACATGACTTATTACGAAGATGCATTATCGGTAATTCCAAAAAATACAAAGACGCTTGTTTGGGATGAATATTTCATTTCAAAAAAGCAACCGTTTACCCGACGGCCGAAAAGCAGTAATTGGATGAGCACTTTGTTTCGTTTCCCTCCATTAAAATGGGGATTGTTGACGGCCATCTTCACTTTGCTGGTGTATGTGTTGCTGGAAATGCGAAGGAAACAACGAATAATTCCTGTTGTAACGAAGCCGCGGAACGATTCACTCGACTTTGTTAAAACGATAGGACGATTGTATTACGACAAAGGCGATCATAAAAATCTTTGCCGGAAAATGGCGGCATATTTCCTGGAACATGTAAGGAACAGGTATAAACTGGCAACAAATGAATTAAATGATGAATTTACACGCAACCTTCAATATAAAACCGGGCTGAGCGAATCTGAGATAAAAGGCATTGTCAGTTTTATCAGGGATATCGATAAGGCTGAAGCGATCAGTGACCAGCAATTAGCTTATTTTCATAAACAATTGGAGGTATTTTATCACAAGGCATAGCCTCACCCTTACTCTTTCCAATGGATGGAGAGGGTAAGCGTGACGCGGAAATAAAAACGTATGGAAGAACAAATATTTCAACAACGAACCGACCTGACAGCATTAAGTGAAGCCGTCATTTCTATTCGCAACGAGATAAAGAAGATCATTGTGGGACAAGATGAAATGGTAAAGCTTATCATTGCTGCATTATTGGCTGATGGGCATGTTTTGATTGAAGGCGTCCCGGGGGTGGCAAAGACATTAACTGCAAAACTGGTTGCGCGAAGCCTCGATACCGGTTTTTCCCGCGTTCAATTCACGCCCGACCTGATGCCATCTGATGTGCTGGGTACGCCTGTATTTAATCCGAAGGAAGCGTCATTTGAATTCAAGAAAGGTCCTGTCTTTAGTAACATTGTTCTCGTAGACGAGATCAACCGTGCTCCGGCGAAAACGCAATCAGCGCTATTGGAGATAATGGAAGAAAGACAGGCTTCGGTTGATGGCCGGACATATCCGATGTCAACTCCGTTTATGGTATTGGCTACACAGAACCCGGTGGAGCAGGAGGGAACGTACCGGTTACCGGAAGCACAACTGGATCGGTTTTTATTCAAAATAATTGTTCCTTATCCTGCCGAAACAGAAGAATTGGAAATTCTTTCGAAGTTTCATCAAATGGGCAATGTGCAAATCAACGAGGTCGTCAGGCCCGTGTTGAATGGTCAACAGGTCAACGATCTGAAATTGCAGATCAAAGGGATCTTGATGGAAGAAAAATTGTTGCAGTTTATTGCAAAATTGATCCACCAGACGCGTAATCATAAGTCAATTTATCTCGGCGCATCTCCACGCGCATCTTTGTCGATCATGAACGCATCAAAAGCGATAGCCGCAATGCAGGGTCGTGATTTTGTCACACCGGACGATATCCGCGAAGTGGTAACACCGGTGCTTCGTCACCGCATAATCCTTGCACCGGATAAAGAAATGGAAGGCATCACGGAAGATGAAGTAATTAAACAGATTATTCAGGGAATGGACGTGCCGAGATAGTTTAGTAGAGACAGGGCATGCCCTGTCTGTACGATACATAATGAACATACGATAGTCGGGAATCGAGAGTCTGGAGTCGAGCAATGGCAAAAATTATTCATTATTTATTATTAATTATTGGGGAAATAACAAGATGCCTGCAATCAATAATCAATAATTCAAATAATCAGGCTGACCGAATGGCTTAGGCGACCCCACCAAATCATGGAACCAATAATCAATAGTCGACTGTTACGGAACGCTTGATATGATTAAATCTTTTTACTTAAATAAGATTGTGTATTACATTGCCGGATCTGCGGCAGTGATCTTCGTATTGAGTTATTTCATTCCATTTCTTTTCAAAGCGGCGGCCGTGATCCTGTTGTTACTCGGAATTGCGATACTGATGGATGGCCTTTTAATTTATAGCAAGAGAAAAGGATTTAATGCCAGTCGCGCAACTGCCGGTAGGTTTAGCATTGGTGATGAAAACAAAGTGTTGCTAAATCTTGTAAACAATTATCCTTTCCCAATCAATGTGAGCATACTCGATGAGTTGCCTATCCAATTCCAGGAGCGGAAATGGTTGCGCAAGACAAGACTTGCAGCTCATGAAAAAAAAGGACTGGAATATTTACTCACACCCGGGTCGAGAGGCGAGTTCATTTTTGAGAATATCAATGTTTATGTACATGCTCCATTGCAATTGATAAAACGCCGGTATACTTTCTCCGCAAACGAGACCGTCAAAGTATATCCATCATACATTCAAATGCGCCGCTACCAGCTTCTTGCCGTTAGCAACCGCTTGCAGGAAGTAGGTGTCAAACGCGTCAGAAGGCTGGGGCATAGCATGGAGTTTGAACAGATCAAAGAATATGTTCGCGGAGACGATTATCGTACGATCAACTGGAAGGCGACGGCAAGAAAGGATGTATTCATGGTCAACAATTATACTGATGAACGAAGCCAGCAGATCTATTGCCTGATCAATAAAGGAAGAGTGATGAAAATGCCGTTTGCGGGATTGACATTGCTCGATCATGCCATCAATGCCTCGCTGGTATTGTCGAACGTAGCATTGGTAAAACAGGACCGGGCAGGACTGATCACATTTGCGGAAAATCTCGACACGTTTGTGCAAGCCGACAAAAAGCCCACGCAGATGAATATTGTGCTCGAGACATTGTACAAGCAGCAAACAAGATTTCTTGAGTCGGATTTTGAAAAACTGTTTTCTGCTATTCGCAATCGGATCACCAACCGCAGCTTGCTTATCTTGTTTACAAATTTCGAGTCGCTCGAGAGCTTGCAGCGTGAAATGCCGGCCTTGAAAAAAATTGCGCATTATCATTTGTTGTTAATTGTCTTTTTTGAAAATACCGAGTTGAAATCGCTGATCGAAAGAAAGGCGAGCAAGATGGAAGACATCTACATTAAAACAATCGCCGAGAAATTTGCTTTTGAAAAAAGGTTGATGGTAAAAGAACTTCACAAAAACGGTATCCTTTCGATTCTGACCACACCGGAGAATCTTACCGTTAATACAGTCAATAAATATTTGGAACTAAAAACGAGGATGTCTATTTGAGTCGGGAGTCAGTCTGCAGTCTGCAGTACGCAGTAGGCAGTTGGCAGTCAGTACATCAGTCGGTCAGTCTTCAGTTGATCAGTCAACATTCATTCTTCTTAAGTTAATGTGAATAGTTTGCAGTAAATAATCAATAATTCAGCCATCAACAGGGCCCTCAATCCCCTATATCTAGTATCTAATATCCAGCATCCAGTATCCAGCATCCAGTATCCGGCATCCAGTATATCTTCGCAAAATGAACAAATATGAAGAAGGAACAGTGTTACTCATCAACAAACCACTTCAATGGACCTCCTTTGACGCTGTGAGGAAGATCCGGAACCTTATACGAATAAAAAAAGTCGGACATGCGGGTACGCTTGATCCGCTGGCAACCGGATTATTGATTATTTGTACCGGGAAGTTCACAAAAAGGATCAATGAATATATGGCGCGGGAAAAAGAATACACCGGCACTTTTACGCTCGGCGCTATAACCCTTACTTATGATCTTGAAAGTAAACCAGAAAATCATAAACCCTTTGATCAAATCGATGAGAGCGCAATAAGAAAGGCGACACATGCATTAACAGGTGAAATTATGCAAACACCACCTGCTCATTCAGCCATTAAGATTGAAGGTAAAAGAGTTTATGAGTTAGCAAGACAAGGCAAAGAGGTTGTGATTGAACCGAGAAAAATTCATATCAAAGAATTTGAAATAACAAAAATCGAAATGCCGGTTGTCCATTTTCGTGTTGTATGTTCAACGGGTACTTACATCAGGAGTCTTGCAAATGATTTTGGTAAAATATTGGGTTGCGGAGCATACCTGAGCGCTTTGTGCAGAACGCGGATAGGAGAGTTCACATTGACCGAAGCGATGTCTATAGATGAATTTGCTTCTTCTTTATCTGAAAAATAGTTTTGACTTCGAAATAAATCAGAAGATAAACGGGTACCCAATTCCAAGTTGGAACTGTGTGCCTTTAAAAAAACTATATCCAAAGAACTTATTCTGGATATCCAGGTTCCCGATTGAAGGACTCGGATCTTTTACTTTATAGGCATAATCTAACCTGATCACAAAAAAACCGAAATCTACACGCAGCCCTACACCGGAGCCGATGGCGATATCAGTTCCTAAACGGCCCGGATGAAAAACTTCTTCGGATAAACCTGCAGCTTCCTTTAAAAGCCACACATTACCCATATCGACGAATACGGCTCCATCCACTTTTATTCCCAGTGGTTTGCCGATCGGGAACCGGTATTCTGCATTCGCTTCCAACTGCAGATCGCCGTAGCGGTCAGGCGTTCCAAACTCGCCTACGAAATCCTTAACAACAGAGCCGGGGCCCAGTCTTCTCAATGCCCATGCACGCATACTGTTGGGACCACCTGCAAAATATTGCTTAAAAAACGGTAATGCATTTTTCTTTAACGGGTTCTTAGTTGTGCCGAATGGATCAGCGACGCCGACGCCCACGAAGAAACGAAGTGCAATAGAAGTCTTGGGAAAACGAACGAGCCTGGCTCCTTCGACATCAAACTTAATGAAGCGATAAACTTCGGTATCGAGGAAGGGACTACGGAAAGGTGACAATAGCCACGGAGCGCCTTCGAAGTTGGCGCGAATAACATTCAGGTTATTACCTTTTCCGCCACTCTTTGTAAAGTTGATGATCATTGAGCACACAAGCCCGTCAGTAAAAATATTTCGCAATGAGGGGTTTTTATCAATAAGCCTGTTGAGGCTGTCTGTCTTGTCCAGGAATGAATATTCGACATTGAGGGGTTTGAACGACCACAAGACATTTCTTCTCTGGCGCTCATAACCCAGCGAAGTATTGAGCGTCGTTTGGTTGTAATAGACACGCCTGATCGTATTGGTTATGTTTGCGAAAAGACTGGATCGCCAATTATCTCTCCTGTTTTCACGAATAAGTTTGTCAATGATAAGTGCACGTGGAAAAATGATATTTCGGCTTAAGCTGATCTGTTGCGTCTGTATGAACTGTTTGTTTCCGCTGTTACCCAATTCAATTCCATATCTCGCATTCCAGGTGTCGAAGTTGGCGGCCCTCGCGAAATTCCTGTTCTGAACTCCGACATTAACGCCAATGCCAAATAATCTGCCGGAGATCGCACTTTGGTTAATGCTTCCTTCCAGGTTTGTTGTAAAAGAGAATTTCTTTGCCGGTGTCAACTTAATGATATAATCGACGGTATCCTTATCGCCACGCGTTACCTGGTCTATATTTACAAGTCGCCACGTGCCAAGCAGGTTTAACCTATTCACCGTACGGATGTATCGACGTATCCTGTAGAGACTATCGTGCGGAAGATTGACATTGGGTGGAAAGATCTTTGGTTTGAATTTATTCCTGAATTGAATGATCGTGATATGATGAGCTGAGTCGACCGTAACTTGCCTGGTTAACCCAAAGGTATCAACGCTGTAATCCGGGTAAATCGTCACGTTTCCGTTATAATACCGCGTAGTTTTTGTTGTATCACTGCTACTCAAACGAAATTCAAGGTTCGCGGTGGGCCGTTGCCTTCGTTCCCGCAAGCGCTGTAACTGCTGAAGTTGTTCGAGAGGGTCCACCGCCGGCTGAAGAAACGAAACGTCAACAGTGTCCCACATTGCAATGATATCGTCGCGCCTGAAACGTAAATAGCCATTGTTTCTATAAAGTTCAGTTAACCGGTCGATTTCGGCTGAAACGGGCCCTTTGGCAAATGCATCACCTTTTTTAATCAACGCATCCTTCCTGGATGAATCCGTGAGATGTTGAAGTATGGAATCTTTCATGCTGTAACTGATAGAATCAAGCTTCCATTGCTTCCCCGGCTTCACATCGAAAGTTATCAGTGCCCGATATTGATCCTTTTTTTTGAGAATAACGGTATCGCGATAGCTGACCGAATCATTGAAATAACCCAGCGATATCAACAATGCATGCATAAAGACCGTTGACTTATCAGCATTCGTGCTGTCGTATGCCGGCGGGCGCCTCAGCTCTTGCCAGAGTAATCTGTCCAGCCGCCTCGCCTGCATGCTATCATCAAGTTGTCCCTTTAACCCGTTTTGAAGTGATACCCTTTCCTCGTTTGTAAAATTGCCAATAAGGTTGATCTTTGTTTCGTATACAAATGGCTTGGGCGTCGGGTATTTCTTTACAACAACAACGCAGGAAGAAATTGTAAACAACAAAAGCAATCCGGCAATGATTGATTTCAACAGGTGGAGATAAGAAAATGACCGGCCGGCTGACATAATTTTTAAACAGTATAGGATGCTGGGTAAAGCGAAGATCAAATATATTCAAAGTTTAGGCCAGAAAAAACATAGAGATGAAGAAGGATTGTTTATTGCCGAAGGCCCAAAGATCGTAGATGAATTATTGAAAACAGTTCCGGCGCAGGTTGTAGAAGTATTTGCTGTTAAAGAATGGCTAAAAGAAAATGATAATGGTACTTCGCAAAAAATACTCTTTGAAGTGAGCGATATCGAACTTGAAAGACTTTCGCAATTGAAAACACCGCACCAGGTGATCGCATTGGTGAAGAAATTTAAAGAAGCCGGATCCGTTCAGGCAAAAGGAAAGATTAGCCTCGTCCTTGATACGATCCAGGATCCCGGGAACCTCGGTACGATCATCAGAACTGCCGATTGGTTCGGGATCACGCAAATTATTTGCAGCAATGATTCTGCAGATGTATACAATCCAAAAGTGGTCCAGGCAACGATGGGAAGTATTGCGCGGGTTCAAGTATACTATGCCGATCTCGTTAAATGGTTAAAGCTGCAAGAGAACGTCCGTATTTATGCAACAATGCTGGAGGGAAAGGACGTGACGAAGATGAATTCGATTAAAGAAGGATTGATTGTTGTTGGCAACGAGTCAAATGGAATTCGCAGGGAGATTGCCGACCTGGCCAATGAAAAAATAACAATTCCGGGTAAAGGCGCAACAGAATCATTGAATGCAGCAGTTGCCATCGGCATAATATTATCTCATCTTACCTGAAGTGTATTGCTTTCACCGGTTGTATCTTTCTTACTATCACCGACGGGATCATCAATATCAGGAAGCAAACGAGCAAAGTGCCTGCGCAAATGGCTGCAATTTGCCACCAAACGATCTTGACTGCAGCTTCGCTCAGGTAATATGCTTCTTCCTGTAATTTTATAAAACCGGTTTTCTGCTGAATAAATAGTACTGCGAGTGCCACGGCAGCGCCGATTGTAATTCCCGTAAGCGTTATAAATACGGAATGCTGGAGGAAGATCTTTTGAATTGTCCAGTCGGTAGCGCCAAGCGATTTAAGTATGCCGATCATTCTTACTCTTTCAATCACCAATACAATGAGGCAGGTGATCAGGTTGATGACAGCGATAATGATCATAATACCGATCAGGACATTTCTTGTTACATCCTGCATCGCTAGCCAATCAAAAATATTAGGTGAAATATTTTTGACGCTTATTGTGTCCCATGTTAGCGGGAAGTCTTCAATATTGTATATCTCGTCGGCGACCTGGTCGATTTTTTCATAATCTCCCAGGAAAATCTCGTAACCGCCGATTGAATCTGTTCCCCAGCTATTGAGACGTTGAATCAACTTCAGGTCACCGATCGCGAAGGTCTTATCATATTCTTCGATTCCAGTCTTAAATATACCTGCAACCGTTAGCCTGTCCGGGCGTATCTTATTCTCACCGGTAGCATTGTCTGGTCTTATGAAATAGATCAATATCCTGTCGTTGACTTTCAAATGCAACTGGGACGCGGTATATGCCGACAACATGATCTCGCGGCTGTAAGTGCTGTCATTAAACCGGATCGGCCTGCCATCAGTGATAAAGGGACGAATATGGTTAAAATCGTATGTGCTATCGAATCCCTTTACTAATATGCCTTCCATGTCATCCTTCGTCTTTAGCATAGCATAACGGGTGGCGAATGGATGAATACTTTTTACTTGCCGGTTCTTTTTGATTTCTTTAACAAGTGCGTCGTCTTTGATGATTGGGATCTCTTCAGTTATTAAGGCTTTAAACGGTTGTTTTTCCTGGATATGAATATGTCCCCAGAAGCTAAACACCTTTTGGCTGACCGTCGCCTGGAAACCGTTGGCAAATGAAAGCGTGATGATCATGACTGCCACGCTGATAACCGTAGCTGCTATGGATAGGCGAATGATGAACCGGGAAAAGGATTTTTGCCCGCCAGGGGTACCGGATTGATTGAACGCGATACGATTTGCTATAAAGCCTGCAACCTTCAAACTGTAATGTTTGTCTTCAAAAGTAAGCCGCTCAAAACATTTTACCTGTTTTTTTGAACGATTTTTGCATATTGCAGAGATAAGTATGTGTGAATGGCCTGTTCCCGACGCAGGAGGAGCGGTTCAAAAGATGTCCCTCAATGTAACAATCTCATTAAATGCCGAAAGCCTGATGAAAAAAATCCTGGGAATTGTTTTATTGGTAGTTGTGCTTACTGCGCATTCACAATTGCCGGACCATACTTATAAACCGAATATCCATTCAGTCAAACTTTATAAAGCAGGCGATATCTATTCTTACCCTATCATGGCATTGAATGGGGGAGACGTGCTCGAACTTCATTTTGATGATCTCGATGCTGATGTCAAAAACTGTTATTTTACTTACCAGCTTTGCAATGCTGACTGGACACCGGCAGAGCTGCAGGCATTTGATTATATCCGCGGCTTTCAGACTACCCGCATCACTAATTACCGGTATTCATCGATGGCCTTTACCAAATACACTCACTACCAGGCGTCAATTCCTGATCGCAATTCCGCGCCTACGAGGTCAGGCAATTATTTACTAAAGGTTTTTTTGAATAATGATACTTCTGACCTTTTATTTACAAAACGGTTTTTGATAGTTGATAACCGGGTTGCGATTGCTTCCCAGATATTGCAACCATTTAATGTGCAATTGGCAAGAAGCGATCAACGCGTGTTTATAGGATTGAATACAACCAAATCCCAGATCAATACTTTATCGCCGCAGGACCTGAAAGTAGTGGTATTACAAAATAATATCTGGCCATCGGCAATATTATTAAACCGGCCCAATATTTACCGTGGCAATTATTACGAGTATAATGATGATGCAGCTACTTTTCCTGCAGGCAAAGAATGGCGCTGGGTTGATCTTCGCAGTTTGCGGCTCATGAGTGACCGGGTACAAAGGATTGTTGATACAGCGAAAAAGGTTGAAGTATATGTGAAGCCGGATGCGGAGAGAAAAGCAGCGATCTATGTTTACTACAGGGACCTCAATGGAATATATACAATTGAAAACTCAGACGGTGACAATCCCTTTTGGCAAAGCGATTATGCGCATGTTCACTTTACATATCTTCCGCCTGGCGGACAGGCTTATCCCGGCAGGGATCTTTATATTTTTGGAGAGTTGACGAATTATGCGGCAGACGACTACTCACGCATGACTTTTAACCCCGAAAAAGGAGTTTACGAAGGAACGCTTTACCTTAAGCAAGGCTATTATAACTATTCATTCATATCCATGGATCCTAAGGAAAAGTCGAACAATCGCTTTTCCTTTGCCAACACCGAGGGGAACTATGATATTACGGAAAACAATTACACGGTGCTGGTTTATTATAAGCCATTTGGTGGCCGCGCGGACGAATTGATCGGTTTTAGTCAGCTTAATTCGGTCGCCGGGGCGCGATAGTAATAATATTTGGAAATCGTTCCACTTTTGCCTTCTTTCAACTCAATTGAAAGCTCCAAACCTTTACCTTTGCGGCCGGCAGGTCTTACACGACCAGCTCCTGCTGAACCCTCCCAGGGCCGGAAGGCAGCAAGAGTAGGTGGTTGAGCGGTGCGATGTAATAAGCCTGCCTTTTTTTTAATTTGAAAATGCTTCAATTTGACAATTTGGAAATGGTTCCAATTGAACAAATAATTTTCAAATTATCTCATTCTCAAATCTTCAAATTTCCAAATGAAATTCTTCATCGACACAGCAAATCTCGCACAGATCAAAGAAGCAAATGAATTAGGGATCCTCGATGGGGTCACCACCAATCCCTCGTTAATGGCAAAAGAAGGCATCAAAGGTCATGATGCCGTAATGAATCATTACAAAACTATTTGCGAAATGGTGGATGGAGACACCAGCGCCGAAGTGATCGCTACCGAATTCAAAGCCATTGTAGAAGAAGGAAAGAAACTTGCCGCTATTCATCCCAACATCGTGGTCAAAGTTCCGATGATTAAAGACGGCGTCAAAGCTATCAAGTGGTTTACAGATAACGGCATCCGCACAAATTGTACTCTTTGCTTTTCTGCCGGCCAGGCTATTTTAGCGGCGAAGGCTGGAGCAGCATATATTTCACCCTTCATCGGTAGGATTGATGATAGCGGCTGGGATGGTGTACAATTGATCGAAGAAATCGTAAAGATTTATAAGGTCCAGGGTTATAAAACGGAAGTACTGGCAGCTTCTATACGTAATGCCAATCATATCGTACGATGTGCTGCAGCCGGGGCGCATGTTTGTACCAGTCCACTTGAGCCTATTCTCGGCTTATTAAAACATCCTTTAACCGATATTGGTCTTGCGAAGTTCCTTGAGGATGCCAAGAAGACGGTGTAAGTACTGCAGGAGCCGCTGCGGAGTCAATAATCAATAATCAATAATAATCAACGAGCCTCCTTCAGGATTAATAATCGCTGATTATTAATTATTACCTTCTAAGAACTTTAACCTTAGGCTTGCTCTTCATCAACTCTTCCTGCGTTGGCAACTTTTCAGGATCAGGTTTTCTTTTTATCCAAACTGTCTTTTCAATTGTTACAGATGGATTTGATTTCAGGCTCGCTTTGATAATTATTTTTTCTTCTTTGAAATCAGCGGGCACTATCAATTCATTTCCCGAGAAATGACAGGCAGAAGCGCTCAGCTCAATTTCTTTGGAAGTTAAAGGCTTCCAGGTTCCATTTGAAAGTTTGCCATCAACGTTAATATAATTGTAGGTCCCTTTTTTCAGGCTGTCGGTGTATAAATGAAAAACAATACTATCTACCTTTTGAGCGCCTGACCTGATCGCAGCGAACACAATCGTTAAACAAATTAAAATTCTCTTCACGTAGATATTTTATAACGTGGTTAAGACGGGATACAAAAGTTAAAGGTTGTTCGATGGGCTGCTTAAAGTTAGATAATTAAACCTCATATACCCGGGCTTCGTAAGGTCTTAGGGCATCACTTGCTGGCGCTGTGTCGTAATTATGTAATAGCAATTTGCCATTTGTCAGGTCCAGGCCTGCATTTGTACTTGCAGTCTTGTTTCGGAAATTCAGCATGACAAGCATTTTTTTGCGGCCCGATTCACGCAAATAAGCGTACACGTCCGGGTTGTCGCGATCGATCAAAGTATACTTTCCGTACACTAAAACTTCGTTTTCTTTTCTCAATTTGACAACGGCCCTAAAATAATTCAACACACTGTTGTCATCTTTTTCCTGGGCCGCTGCATTAACAGTTTTGAAGTCAGGGTTGACCGCCAGCCATGGCGCCGCATTCGTGAATCCCGCGTTGGCAGAATCATTCCATTGAAAAGGCGTTCGTCCATTATCACGTGCAGAAAATTTCTGGGCTTCAATAAACGCGGAAAGATCACCACCACTATTCTTTACTAGTTGGTACATATTGATCGACTCGATGTCACGATAATCCCCGATCTTGTTAAACCTGATATTGGCCATACCAAGTTCGTCTCCATAATAATAAAAAGGAGTTGCCCTCATCGTCATCAGGAATGTTGTTAGCATTTTCGAAGATAATTCCCGGCACGCGGGCGAATCGTTTCCCCAGCGCGAGACCATCCGCGGCTGGTCGTGGTTACCGAGGTAAATAGTTCCCCAGCCTTTATCGGCAAATACATGATCCCATTTACTGTAAATGTCCTTGAATGCCACCAGGTCGAATCCTTGCGGGTCCGGATACTTGAATGTATTGGGAAGATAGCCCAGCCCCATTCCTTCAAAATGATATAGCATGTTCAATTCATGACGTTCCTCATCAACAAAATCATGAGCGGTTTCACCCGTAATCCCGATTCCTTCCGCTACACTTAAAACATCATATTTACTCAATACTTCTTCATTCATCTCGCGCAGGTACTCGTGCAAATGCGGGCCATCCGAATAATATGAGATAAAATCGCCCTGGTATTTCCCCGGCAGTTCGGGAAACGAAGTATCCTTTGAAATAAATGTGATCACATCCATTCTGAATCCATCGATGCCTTTGGCGAACCAGAAGTGCATTACATCATAGATCTCCTTTCTGACTTTTGGATTCTCCCAATTCAGATCAGGTTGTTTTTGTGAAAAATAATGCAGGTAATACGAATTAGTCGTGGCATCATATTTCCATGCATCAGCATTGACGTCGAAAAAACTCCACCGGTGCGCCGGTTTTCCATTTTCGGCCGGCCACCAGTGAAAATAGTTGCGATAGGGATTATCCCGGCTTCGCATACTTTGTTTAAACCAGGGATGTTCATCGCTGCAATGATTGGCGACGAGATCAAGAACCACTTTAAGCCCACGTTCATGCATTGATGCAAGCATCCGGTCAAAATCTTCCATCGTCCCAAAATCAGTCATGATGTTCTTATAATCGCTGATATCATATCCATTGTCATCATTGGGAGAAGAAAATATCGGGTTCAGCCAGATTACATCAATGCCGAGACTCTGAATGTAATCCAGCTCTGACGTGATTCCATTCAGATCACCTATGCCGTCACCATTGCTGTCCTTAAAACTGCGTGGATATATCTGGTAAACGATAGCTTCTTTCCACCATTTTCGCCCGATCGATTCCTTTTCGCTCATTATCGTGTTGTTTGCAAAATTCCGTGCCAACATAATGCCAAGGCCAGTTGGGCAGTCGGCTCCCGATAGCTATCGGGACGGCAGTCGGCAGTCGGTCAGTTAGCAGGCGTTCGGTTTACTGAATGATTGAAAGACTGAAAGACTAAATGACTGAATGACTGTCATTCTCTGTTTGCTCTGTTAGCTCTGCGCGAGGCTTATTCAATCTGTCAGTCGGCAGTCGGTCAGTCACGATTGACCAATCGACACGGAACTTGTGGTATATTAGCTATCCAAACCATTGCATGAAACGAATTCCCGTACAAACCGCATGGCTATTGATCCTGTCGGCTGTCTTGTTTGCGTGTAAAAAAACTCCTGTCATAAGCCCACCTCCGATTATCATAGCGCCCCCACCGGATTTTGGATTCAAGGTAGTTGGTTACTTCCCTTACTATCGTGATCCGGCAGCTATCCCGGATGTGAAATTCAGAATGACAAATGTCGTGAACTATGCTTTTGCAACGATGAGTGCCTCAGGTTCGTTCGTCATCAACAACATCCCGGTATTTAATGCAGTTATTGCAAAGACAAAAGCCAACAACGCCAAAATATTCTTAAGTGTCAATGGAAGCCACACTGATTTTAAGAACATGGCAGGAACATCAACCGGCAGAAATAACTTCATAAAGGACCTGATGATTGCGATCAGGACTTATCAACTAAATGGTGTCGACATAGACTGGGAATTTCCAAGAACCGATGATGGCACAGATGCCACGTTCTCCAGTTTAATGAAAGAACTGAGTGATTCCTGCCACCGGGATTCAAAATATTACCTGACGGCTGCGATCACGCCAGGTAAATATGCAGGTGCAGTCAGAGATGCGATTCACAGTGAAATTTTCAACTATCTCGACTGGTTTAATGTGATGGCCTATGATGACTTCAGTACAACTGTCCCATACCGGCAGCATTCAGACCTGGCGCTCGCACAATTATCAGTTAACTACTGGACAGGCACGCGAGGCTTGCCCATGAATAAATTCGTGCTTGGCATCCCCGCATACGGAAGACCTTCGGGAATAACTCAAACCAATACTGTTTTGACCTATGCTGCGATACTGGCGCAAGGCGGGAGTTCACAAACAGATTCTGCAATAGTGACTTCAACGGGTTATCCAAATCCTTATACTATTTACTACAATGGCCAACCCACCGCAAAAAAGAAAGCCATGCTTGCGAAAACTTCAGCAAATGGCATTATGATGTGGGAGAAAGGGCAGGATATGCATGATGCTACGTCGTTGTTGAAAGCTGTATGCGACACGATTGGTCGACCCTATTGACAGTCTTTCAGTCCTTCAATCATTCATTCGACCGTAAGACGGCCGACTGATCGACTGCTCTTCGCGTTTTAGTTAATATCACCCCGGATTGGAAAGACATCAAATAAATTATTTTCCTCCGTAACTTTCGTCTAAATACTCATCAATGCGGAAATTTATTCCAGCCTGGGTTTATATAGTGATTGTCATTGCCGGATCAACGAATACTGTATTTGCACAACGCTTTGCAGGAACTCCACCATCAATCAAATGGAAAAGTATTAATACCGATACAGCCAGGATCATCTTTCCTGAAGGCCTCGACAGCCAGGCACAAAGAATATCTTCACTTGTCCACTACCTCGCATCGCAGCGTCCGATTGCACTCGGAGATAAATTGTATAAGATAAACATTGTCCTTCAAAATCAAACGACCATATCTAATGCATATGTGGGCCTGGGACCATTCCGCAGCGAAATGTATTTAAACCCACCCCCGAATAATTTTGATGAAGGCACGATACCTTGGGGTGATCAACTCGCTATTCATGAGTATCGCCATGTGCAACAGTTCAACAATTTCCGGACAGGACTGAGTAAAGCGATGTATGTTTTGTTTGGGCAGGAAGGATTTTCAGTCGCCGTCAATGCATCTGTTCCCGATTGGTTTTTTGAAGGAGATGCTGTATATAATGAAACGATCTTATCCAGGCAGGGAAGGGGCAGGGTTCCGTTCTTTACAAACGCATATCCTTCATTATGGCGGGCAGGAAAAAACTATTCATGGATGAAATTGCGCAACGGGTCATACAAGGATTATGTGCCAAATCATTATTACCTCGGGTACCTTTTGGTAAACTACGGTCGCGAAAAGTATGGACTCGATTTTTGGAGCAAGGTGACAACAGATGCTGCTGCATTTAAAGGGTTGATATATCCTTTTCAACATGCTATCAAAAAATATGCAGGCGTCAGCTATGAAACTTTCCGGAAAGAAGCATTTGACTATTACAAAAAGCTGGATAATGAAAAGCAAGGCAGGAATGCGACAGCTACATCGCCTGCAAAAGCGATTTTCCCTGTAAACAAGAACGTCGTCACGAATTACATGTTTCCTTATGTCATTTCGAATGACTCACTTCTCTATCTTAAAACAAGCTACAACAGGCGACCCACGTTTTATATAAAAGATGGGGAACGTGAACATGCCTTACGCGTAAAGGACATTTCTATCGATGACCAGTTTTCTTACCGGAATGGCAAGATCGTATATGCTGCTTACGAAACGGACCATCGCTGGGCATGGCGGGATTACAGCGTGATCAAATTACTTGACGTAAACACAAACCAGGAGACTACGCTTGGTCACCGGAAAAAATATTTCACCCCCGACATTTCACCTTCTGGCGAAAAGATTGCAGCTGTCAACGTGAACACGAACGGGAAATCTGAGCTACACATATTAGATCCAACCGGAAATGTGATCACTACATTGAAATCAACCGATATTGCTCTGTTCACCGATCCAAAGTTCATCGACGACAATTCACTGGTCTGTGTCGTCAGGCTTATCGATGGCAAATCAGCGTTGGCGATCGCAGACCTCACGTCGGGCGGCATTGAAAGATTGACGGCGCCATCATTTAACGTTTCCGGTTATCCTTGTGTAAATGATGGCAAAGTTTATTTCACTGCTTCTTACCTCGGCAATGACGATATTTTTGCACTGAAACTAAGTGATCGCAAGGTTTATAAAATCACGAATGGGCCGCTTGGAAATTATTTTGTGAATGCATCAGGTGGAAAGTTAACGTGGTCAGCATTTACAGCCGAAGGTTACCAATTGCAGCAAATGGATGAGAAGGATATCCAATGGACACCGGTTTCAGATAACGACCTCGACAAGGTCGTTACAAAATTTCCGGTAAGCCACAGCAACGAAGTGGGTGACGTGCTGCTAAATCCTTCAATCGATCGGAAATTTGCAGTAAGCAAATACAGTAAAGGAACCGGGTTTTTTAATTTTCATAGCTGGAGACCCTATTACGAGGACCCGGAATTCAGTTTTTCAATTTATGGGCAAAATATATTGAATACAACTGAGACTGAACTATACTATTTGTATAACCAGGATGAAAAAACAAATGCAGTAGGAGCAAACTTCATTTATGGCGGGTTATTTCCTTACCTGAGTATAGGTACGCAATATACATTCGATCGCCAACGTGTCGCTGGCAATAAAGTAAAGCAATGGGACCAACTGGATTCGAGGGTGGGTATTAATATTCCATTGAACTGGATCAGTGGGCAAGTTTTCAATAGTTTGAATTTTGGAAGCAATTATGTGTACAGGAACGATTTTAATAAGGGGATTTATAAAGACACATTTGTCCAGGTAAATTTCAGTTACCTGTATCATTTTATTTCATGGTCGCAACAGGTAGAAATGGCAAGACAGCATATTTATCCGAAACTCGGTTATGCCGTTACATTTAATTACCGCCATGCTATTACGAACTACAAGAGCTGGCAGCCGATCGTCGTAGGTAGCATTTATCTCCCGGGATTTATGCCCACGCATAGTATTGTACTTTCTGGCGCATACCAGGAAACGGATACAATTAATGTTTTATTCGGTAGTCGATTCCCTTATTCGCGGGGTTATAACGCTGCTTATTTTTTCAGGATGTGGAAGGTCGCCGCCAATTATCATTTCCCGTTGATATACCCGGATTTTGGGATCGGTAATATTCTTTACCTGTACCGCCTCAGGGGGAATCTTTTTTATGATTATACACGCGGGTATTTTAATAACCTGGCAACGCGTGATCAACGAAGCATGGGAGCCGAATTATTTGTGGAAACCAATTGGTGGAACCAATATCCACTCACATTCGGTGTGCGCGTGAGCCGGCTAATTGACCGGGACCTTTTCACAAAAGCAAAAGGAACGGTATTCGAATTCATTTTACCGGTGAGCATTATACCACGATAGCCGGACCCTATCAGGTTTTACAGGTTCTGGAGACTTTCCTCGATAGCTTTTATTTTGGCTTCGGCGTCGGCTTTTTTCTTCTTTTCAGTTGCGATGACTTCGGGTTTGGCGTTTTGCACAAATCGTTCGTTGCTTAACTTCTTTTCTACGGTTGCGAGGAAACCTTTTTGATAATCCAGGTCCTTCATCAGTTGTTCTTTTTGCGGTCCTGCAACTGCACCGGAAGTTGATTCGACATAGAATTTATCTTTTTGTATAACAAGCGTGATTGCATTTTGTATGGGCGACTTTGTATAGTTGATCTCTTTTGCGTTCACTTGTTTTGCAAGAATAGATTCAATGGCGTTATAGTTATCTGCGGCTGAGCTTTGAATATGCAAACTGATCTCCTCTTTAGGTTTGAGCTGGTGTTTGTTTCTTGCATCCCTGATTGACGTTATCGTTTCTTTCAGCAATTGACCTTTTTGCAAAATAGATGAGTCGGCGTTTTTGTGATCCTCGTATTGTTTAACAATAATGTCGTCACCCTGGTCTTTGAGTAAATGATAGATCTCTTCGGTCACAAAAGGCATAAACGGATGAAGCAATTGAAGAAGCTCTTCGAAATAACTGACTGTTTTCACATAAATTGAATGATCAAGAGGTTGATCAAATCCGGGTTTGATCCATTCGAGGTACCAACTACAGAAATCGTCCCAGATCAGCGAATAGATCAGCTTCAGGATCTCGCTTAGTTTGAAATCCTTGTACATCTCTTCAATTTCTGCCATTGCTTCATTCAATCGATGTTCGAACCATTCAACCGCAAAAGTGACTCCCGACCCGATAGCTATCGGGTCCTGACTATCGACTCCCGACTGGCGGGCTTCCCACATCTTCACAAGCTTCAATGCATTCCACATTTTATTAATGAAGAATCTGCCCTGTTCATTACCGGCCTGGTCCCACATCAAATCATTCCCTGCTGGTGAAGCAATCATGATTCCAAAACGAACGGCATCGGCTCCGTCTTTATCTATCATCTCCAGCAGGTCCGGTGAGTTGCCAAGTTGCTTACTCATTTTCCTGCCGATCTTATCCCTGACAATCCCCGTAAAGTAAACATCACTGAATGGCTTTTCGCCTTTGTATTCAAAGCCGGCCATGATCATTCTTGCTACCCAGAAGAAAATGATCTCCGGTGCAGTCACAAGCGTGTTGGTAGGATAATAGTATTTAATATCTGTATTAGCAGGATTACTGTAACCATTAAAGACTTCAAACGGCCACAGCCAACTCGAAAACCATGTATCAAGGCAATCCTCATCCTGTTTCAACGAAACTGACTTGCTCTTGACTCCCGACTCCCGACTATCGACTCCCGACTCCTCGTTCCCGACTAACTTCCGGGCTTCTTCCTCCGTCGGTGCCACATAAACATTTCCAGCCTCATCATACCACGCAGGAATCCGATGTCCCCACCAAAGCTGGCGACTGATACACCAGTCCTTGATATTCTCCATCCAATGCCGGTAGAGATTCTTGAATTTGACAGGGTAAAACCTGATCTCGTCTTGCATGACCGCGGCCAAAGCCGGGCCTGATATTTTTTTCATGTCAACCCACCACTGCAGGCTGAGACGCGGTTCAACAACCACGTCAGTTCTTTCACTAAAGCCAACTTCGCTTGTATAATCTTCAACTTTTACCACATAATCTTTCGCTTCAAGTTCTTTGATTATTTTCTTTCTTGCTTCGAACCGGTCTTCGCCGATATAGATTTGCGCTTCGTTGTTTAGTGTACCATCTTCATTGAATATATCTACGATTTCCAGGTTATGTTTTTGCCCAAGCTGGTAATCATTCATGTCGTGGGCAGGAGTGATCTTTAATGCACCCGTACCAAAATCCATTGTAACATATTCGTCGGTAATAATCGGAACACGACGATTGATAAGCGGAACCAAGGCGGATTTCCCATGCAGATGTTTATAACGATCGTCTTTGGGATGAACGCAAATAGCAGTATCACCCATGATCGTCTCCGGGCGCACAGTTGCAATCGTTATATAATCCGATTTGTTTTCATCTAAGTAATACTTCAGGTAGTATAACTTTTGATGCGTTTCCCTTCTGATAACTTCTTCATCACTCAGCGCAGTCTTTGCTCTAACATCCCAGTTGATCATTCGCTTGCCGCGATAGATATAACCTTTGTTGTACAAGTCTACAAATACATCGATCACTGACTTATAATAGTCAGGATCCATGGTAAACGTAGTGCGGTTCCAATCAGCGCTGCATCCGAGTTTTCTTAGCTGCTGGAGAATGATGCCACCGTACTTTTCTTTCCATTCCCAGGCATATTGCAAAAACTCGTCCCGACTTAATGATGATTTGCTGATACCTTTTTCGCGGAGCATTTGAACAACCTTTGCTTCGGTTGCGATAGAAGCATGATCCGTTCCCGGTACCCAGCATGCGTTTTTTCCCTGCATCCGGGCCCGCCTGATCAATATGTCCTGTATCGTGTTATTCAGGCAATGTCCCATGTGTAGCACACCGGTGACGTTTGGCGGGGGCATAACAATTGTATAGGGCTCCCTTTTATCCGGCGTACTACCGAAGTAGTTTTTATTCAGCCAATGTTGATACCATTTTTGCTCAGCAGAAACGTGATCGAAATTCTTCGTGATTTCCATAAAGCGGCAAATTTACCGGCTTTTGGCAAGACGTGGCGCAGTTGTCTCCCAACTGCTATCGGACAACATCAAGCAGGAAGTTGAAAATCTATTCGTCTGCTGCCAGTCTCTTTTGAATTTCCTGGCAAACATATTTTTCGCCGTGGAAGACTTTTTGGATCGCGGTCCTTAATTCTGCAAATGCTGATGTTTTTGTAACAAATCCCATCGCTCCCAGGGATATCATCTTAGTCGCGTACTTGGGGTTGTTATTGATCGAAATTCCTATGATCTTTACACCGGGGCAGGTTTCATTTATGGCCTGCGTTGCGTCAAATCCGTTGACTGGCGACATATTGATGTCCATCAGTACTATATCGGGCATCAGCTTTTTGCACGTCTCAATGGCTTCGGAACCGTTTCTGCATTGAGCGATAACTGTAAAGCTGATTTCCCTGTCCAGTAGCGATTTCCATGCCTCGCGAACGAGGTCATGGTCATCCACGATAATGATTCTTATAGGGTTCGGCATGTTGGTGGTTGTATGTGGGTGGAAGAGAATTGGCTGGTCATTGGGTGAATCTTGCGTGATTTCCAGGTGATTTGTTTCAAATGACACGACTATAGGGTTTATTCGGTTGATGGTAAAAATACTGAAAATCTAAAGTAATATTACTCAAAATATTTACAAAGTATTTTTACTGATTTCTTCGAAAGATAGGGGTATCCACTTTTTTGGCCGTAAGGATATTTAATTGGAATTTTGCCGCCCTTGCCCGTTAATTAAAACATCCACCATACTTACTCAAAAACCCGCTTATGAAGAAAATGCCACTATTACTGGTTCTTTTGCTCGCTGTAATGATTGCACAATCGCAACAGGTTGCAGATCTTGATGAAGGAAAGCCTTATTCCTACAACGGGATTGAATACAGCTACTATATCAGCAATGAAAGATCCCGCGAAGTAAAAGGCGAGGACTATGAACGATATGAGATTAACCTGACGGTCACCAATAACAGTGGCTGTATTAAATTAATTCCTTTGAAAACCAGCTGGACAAATAACTCCGGCAGCACCAGCGGCCAGGATGATGTAATGATCGCTGAATTCAATTGCCTGAACGCAACCGGGAAAAGGTTGACATCAAAAAAAGGGACCGTGAGCGCCAAACCCTGGTATACGAATGTGAGAGTTCCTGATGATTCAGTAAAAGACAAGTATAAAACAGTGAGCGCACAAGTGGGGTATGCTATAAGAAACGGCCAGTCGGTCACGACACGCATTATTGTCATTGTGCCCAAGGGCGAAAGACCAAAAATGAATTGCAGGATCATCTACCTGCCCGATATACAATAGATATTTCAAAGTTGTTCAATCAATAAATAATTGCATGAAGAGAGAATTAACATCATGGTATAGCCCGGCATTAAGTAAGCAAATGCCCATCGCCACTTATGGGGATTACGGATTTGCTTTATTGCTGGTTCCAACTGCTGCCGCAGATTACCTCGAATATGAGCGGTTCCAACTGATGGATCACATAGGTCAGTTTATTGACAGCGGCAAGGTGAAGGTTTTTTCAATTGACAGCATCAATAATGAAAGCTGGATGAACAACAACATGGATCCCTGGCATAAATCCATACGTCACCAGCAGTGGAATGATTATGTATTTAATGAAGTGGTCCCCTTTGTAAGGAACAGTACAAGCCGGGACACACCGATCATCACCTGTGGCGCTTCATTCGGGGCGCTTCATAGTATGAATTTATTTCTTAAACGTCCCGATCTTATCAATGGCGTCATTGCGATGAGTGGTGTCTATGACCTGACAGAATATACAAAAGGTCATTATGATGACCATGTATATTTTAATAGCCCGATGCATTACATGCCAAGACTGCACGATCATGATATACTTGAGCAAATAAGAAGCAGCAAGCATATTCATATTCTTACCGGTGGCGGAGCCTATGAAGATCCTGCGGCAAGCGGTCACTTTGCAAAAGTGTTGTATGATAAAGGTATCTGGTATGAGTTGGATCAATGGGGACCAGAATGGCCGCATGACTGGAACACATGGCGGGCGATGTTGCCGCATTATCTAAGCAACAAGTTCTGACAGCCCCGGTTTCATAATTCTTGTTGAGGATGATCAATTCAACCCCTCCGGGGTTGCCGGATGTTTAGTCATTTTTGTCCGCAAGATGCTCTCGCGGTTAATGATATTGAAGTCCTCCGGACTTCCGTGACTGTTTTCAAATCTAAGCAACAACGACCTCATTTTGTTCGGTGACTAATATAAGCCTGTGGGCTTATATATGATTAACCCCTGATGCAATCAGGGGTGGAAACGATCATCGCGGGAGCAACCCCGAAAGGGGTTGAATGGACTCACCCATTGCCTACATGCGCATTTAGATCATGATGGGATCAATTCATTAAGCAGGCGGATAAATTCTGATCTCAGGATCATTTTGGCGCCCATACTCTCGAGGTATTCGGTATACACCTGGCAATCTATCAATTCAACACCTTCATTTTTCAATTGCTCAACGTATTTGATAAAAGCATACCGGGAGGCATTGCTTTGCTTGCTGAACATACTTTCGCCAAAAAAAACTTTACCCATTCTTATTCCATAAAGTCCGCCAACCAGTTCGCCATCCTTCCATACTTCAGCGCTGTGGGCATGCCCGAGCTCATGCATTTTGATAAAAGCCCGTTCTACTTCGTCGGTGATCCATGTCCCTTCCTGGCCGGGCCTGGGAATCCTTTTACAATGATGGATCACTTCACTGAATGCTTTATTGATGGTAAAATCAAATTCATTCCTTTTAAGCAAAGGTTTTATGCTTTTATGAATCTTTAATTCTTCCGGGAACAGAACAAACCGTGGATCGGGGCACCACCAAAGTATATGTTTGCCTTCATACCAGGGAAATATTCCCATTCGGTAGGCTAAGAGCAGGCGTTGTGGAGAAAGATCACCTCCCATTGCTAATAAACCATCAGTTCCCGCTAAGTATACAGGAGGAAACACTAATTCTTTATCGACTACGAACAGAGCCATGAAAGGGAAGCAGAATACAAGGAAGGAATCATTTTATGCCATTACTTCAATTGTGGCGCCAATGCCACGTTCCGTAATAGCATCACACTGGGGTTTAAGCTCATCATAGGATCCCTGTTTGACAGCATATTTACCTTTGAAATGGATAAAATAAGAGCACTGTTCAGCCTGCTCCGGGCTATGTCCGCACACTTCGATGAGCGTTTCTATAACCCATTCGAATGTATTGACATTGTCGTTCCACACGATCAGGCTGCAAAAATCGTCCTCGCCGGTCAAAACATCTGTTTCTGACTGGCTATCTGTAAGTATTTCAGTCTTTATTTTGTCCATGTCAACTGTCCTTAGCAAAAATAAAAAGAATATTTTGACCTGCAGAGTTTTGGGGCCCGTTTCGTAAATTAGTTTTTAAATCAATGAGCATGAAAAAGATAACCGGGCTGGGCGGGGTATTTATCAAGGCCAATGATCCGAAAACCCTGGCGGCGTGGTACCAGGAAGTTCTTGGGATAGGGTTTACCGGCACTTACGTGGATTTCCCATTCACCGATGAAGATGGAAAAATTACGCCTGGATCTAATGTGTTCTCTTTCTTCAAGGCTGATTCAAAATACTTCGATCCCAGCACTAAAGAGGTCATGATCAATCTTAGAGTAAGTGATCTTCATGCGCTGCTGGATGAACTCAGGCAAAAGAATGTAACCATTGTCGGTGATCCGCTTGACGAATCATATGGCAAATTTGGCTGGATCCTGGATCCCGAGGGTAATAAGATTGAATTGTGGGAGCCTGTTGGGTGAGTCGGGAGTCAGTAGTCGATAGTCTGGAGTCGATAGTCGGGAGTCAGGGAACTTTCCAGCACAGTGGGATCCGAAGCTTGGAATTCACGTGACTTGAAGTCGCGGC